>Ga0209083_1001911_pt1 | contig 21494 bp, 18 predicted proteins | sample AM7aDNAmetaG_FD_184132 | JGI IMG/M metagenome (GOLD analysis project Ga0209083, IMG submission 184132) | Freshwater microbial communities from Finland to study Microbial Dark Matter (Phase II) - AM7a DNA metaG (SPAdes) (version 3) | ecosystem: Environmental > Aquatic > Freshwater > Lake ...
TATGCGTTCACTTAAAGCGGGACGCACACTGAAGAGCCGGAAGCGGGAAATCCGCACACCCGGTTCTGTGAGGGGCACAACAAAAGGAGAAATTTAATATGCCTACTCGACAAACGGAATATGATTTTTCAAAAATGAAAGGCCGCCGTAATCCCTATGCCAGTCGGCTGAAAAGGCCGGTGACGATGCGGATTGGCTCCGATGTTGTTGAGTATTTTAAGGCTATGGCCTTTCAAATGGATGTTCCTTATCAGAAGCTAATCAACATGTATCTAAGGGATTGCGTCAATTCCCATCGAAAAATCGAATGGGTTTCTCATTAAAGTTCTAATGTTCCTTGCCAGGGACGCATTTAGCAGGGTAATAGCGATCGAGTTTTGGCAAGGGTGATGGAGATCATAAGAAATGGAATATTTTGATTACAGATACAGGGTGCTTTACGCGGATACGGACCAGATGGGGATCACGTATTATGCGAACTATCTGAAGTGGTTTGAGGCCGCCCGCACGGAATATTTCCGCGCGCTTGGATTTCCCTACACGGAATGCGAGAAAAAGGGGATCTACCTTCCTGTGGCTGAGGCGCATGCAAATTATCTCGCGCCGTCGACCTATGACGATGATATCCTCGTGAGGACCAGCGTCTCCGGGATCGGCAACAGTACGCTGCGTTTTGAATATCAGGTGATGAACGCGAAGACGCAGATCCATCTCGCGACGGGATATACGCTGCATGTATTCGTGAATAAGGCGATGAAGCCATGTCGCGTTCCGGAAGAGATCAAAACCGTCGTGAAAGAGCACGCGCTTCTCAAAAAACGGTGCAGGTGTAAGTAAAGCCTTGAGGGCTGAGCCATGAGCCTTGAGAAGAAAGTTATTGCTTCGGCCTCAGCACTCATGGCTCAGTGATGACGAGTTGCTGGAAGTTCCAAAATTTCGAATAGAGAGGAATCCAATGTCAGGGATCAAAGTAACGATTGTGGGGGACGGCGGTTGGGGGACGGCGCTTGCGCTTGTGAATCTGCGGCGCGGGAACGACGTCATGATCTGGTCAGCGTTTCCCGAATACGCCAAAGTCCTCGCGAAAAAACGCGAGAACGTTAAATTCCTGGCCGGCGTGAAGCTGCCGAAAAATCTCCGCATCACCTCAGAACTCGAGGAAGCTGTGAGCTTCGGTGACGTGCTGGTGCTGGCAGTTCCGTCACAATTTCTCCGGCATGTTCTTATGAAATTGAAAGGCCTGGCTTACCAAAAGAAGATCCTTGTCAGTACGGCCAAGGGGATCGAGAAAAAGACCTGTCTGCGGCCTTCCGAGATCATCCGGGAAGTGCTCGGAAAGAAGGTTTCGATCGTGGCACTTTCCGGTCCGTCACACGCCGAGGAGGTCGCCCGGAATATCCCGACTCTGGTGGTCGCGGCCTCAGACGATACTGCCAGCGCAAAGTATGTTCAGGAGCATTTCCGTGATCCGAAATTTCGTGTCTATGTCCAGAAGGACGTGATCGGTGTCGAACTCGGCGGTGCTCTCAAGAACGTGATCGCGATCGCGGCGGGAGTTTGCGACGGGCTTCAGTTCGGGGACAATACCAAGTCCGGGCTTCTGACGCGCGGCATTTATGAAATGGTACGCCTCGGCGTCAAGATGGGCGCGAGTCCTGACACTTTTTTCGGGCTTTCCGGTATCGGCGATCTCATTACGACTTGTTTTTCCAAACACGGACGCAATCTCTTTGTGGGCCGGGAACTCGGGAAGGGCCGCAAGATCAAACAGATCCTGGCTGGGATGGAGATGGTGGCGGAAGGCGTGGATACCGCTTTAAGCGCGCATCAGCTCTGTGCACGGGTGGGCCTGGACCTGCCGATCCTGAGGGAAGTTCACAGCATGTTATTCAGGCACAAAACCCCCGCAGCAGCCGTTGCGACGCTTCTTTCCCGGACGCCCTACGACGAGTGGAAGGCGTTTGATCTTATCTCTTTTAAGAAGAAATAATAAAACGTCCTGAAATAAAAAATCCGGTGTTGGCCCTTGCCATCAACGGGTTTTATGCTTCTAGCCGCAGTTTATCCTCTATTCGTCGGGAACTATTTTTTACGCCGTCGGCTTCATCTCAATCGAGGGTCCAGCATCTTTTTTAGAGCCAGCGCGAGGGAAAATATCATCCCATTTCATTGTAAGGCTGATCGTGAAGGCTTGAGAGTACGTGGTGTAAGCTCCGTCCACGGAGGAATTGACAAGTGCGGGGCTTTCCCCGATGTCGTTATTGATGCGCCTTCTGAAATAGAACGAGTTGTAATAACAAAGGTCGACTGTGAGATATTTGTTTATATCGTAGCCCGCCCCCAAGCTGACAGCCAAGTGATTTGAATCTGCGACCGCAGGAATGAAATGGCTTTGAGGAATTGGCGTCCAGTAGAACCAGCTTCCGCCCCGGAGCGTTAGTTTCTTCGTGAGTTTGTGGCTTGCACCGAGTTGAAGACCGTAGCCATCATGATAATCTTTATCGGCCGCGCGGATATTGTTTAAAATAATATCGTCGAATGCACTGCCCGAGGGGTCTGTGACAAAATACTGGCGCTTATAAGCGGACCAGTGGGTCCATGTGAAGTCAGCTTCATAGTGGGTTTTTTCAGTCGGCTGGTAAGCATAGGCCCAGGTCATGTTCATAGGCATGGTCATTTTTGTATGGACACCAGTTTCATAGGAACCACTGCCACCGAAATAAGCCGAATTTTCGACTTTTGTCTGACCGCTTGTCTTTACGACCACAGGACTTCGGAAATAATAACCGAGACGATGCTTCTCGTTAAGTTTGATCAATGTTCCCAATTGCCATCCCCAGTGATTTCCGGACGTGTTGAGGCGTACCTGTCCGTCAGGAGTGCCGGCACCTCCAATCAGTGAATTGGGATATCCCTGGACTCCGCCAAAATCAGAGACGCGATACCACACCGGGCCGCCGCCGACGGAGATCTTGTCCGTGAACTTGTATGCGATTGTGGGTTTGATCGTATACATCTTGAGATAGTTGTTCCAACCGGTGTAATGGACGGCGGCATTGCTGGATCTGTATTTGTTCATGAGTCCGAACGGTGAATCGAATCCCACACCGAGACCCAGTTTGTTTTGGAAAATCTTTCCCGGATTGATGGTGACATACCCTGTCGGAACGAGACTGAGCGTTCCGGCGCTTCGGGTATCCCCCGTGACGTCGTTGTGTTTAAAGGTCATCATGCTGATGAAATTGGCGTCGGCCTGAACTTGAACGCCCGGGAGATCCGCAATACCGGCCGGGTTATAAGAAATGGAAGCAGGCTCATCCGGAGTGGCAGTGCCGGTGCCGCCGAGCCCCAATTGTTTGGCGCTGAAGGAAGCATTTTCATATCCGCCTGAGCCCGCCGCGAATACAGAAGCTGGAGCAAGAGAAATGAGGGCGATGAAGATCCCAATCCAGAGATATCTTTTCATCATGGGGTGAAACTCCTTGTGTTTTTTGAAGCCATTCCTGAATTCAACAGGGTGCTTCTATTCACAATAAGGGCGAGCGTTCAAATCGCTTATGAAGAATTATCGAACTCTCGGCGTGTTTTCTTCAGCCGATTTTGTAAGTTTTTCAAGATATTTTAAACGCAACGATCGGTTATGCTATTCAATGCTATATCGAATTTTAAATTGACTTGCTTTTATTGAAATAGGATGCTATGTTTCTAATAGAAATAAGGAGAATGTGATGTCGTCAAACGAGTTGGAGAGTCGCCTCAACCAGATAAAGGATAAAAAACATGCAACGGAAGTTCGCCGCTTTCTTTTGAACCTTTTCCTTCTTTTTGATGATAATCCTCCGCCTCATATTCAGTCCTACATTGACGAGATCATGGGTATCCTTGAGTCCAGACGAGTACCCGTGTCTCTCAGCCTCGAGACGATCGCTTCCTTAGGATAGGCGGTCTCTCTCCGTTGATCGGCCCGGACCGTTCCGGGGAGGCTTCTGTCTGTAGTCTTCCGCTCTTCGAGCAGACTCCGGTTTTTCAGTCTCCGAGATATCTATTATTAATAGTCTTTAGACGCCTAACAGCAGTCTCTTTCCGAAAATTCAGATCCTTTCGATTTCCTTTCGAGCGCGACGGGTTTATTTTTACATTCGTCGAACTGAATCCCGCGTTTAAGTCAGGTGGCAATGAAACGGATCGCGAAAGGAAAAAGAGCACTGCCTGATCAGGGAGAAACAGGTGTCGAAAACACGGTCAGGAGGATGCTATGAGGAAATTAAATTCCCGTATCAGAGTAATCTCGATCTGCACGCGATGCCTCTTTAGTTGCGATCAGGCCGTGTTCGAAACAGGCGTGAGTCTCTTCGAAGCATTACGTCCTATCTCTTCGCGATCGGCTGTAGAGGTTACTGAATTAAATACAAACGAAGATCGTCCCCGGTTTATATTTGTAATTCTTATTATGAATGTTATAGTTCTTGAATAATTCAGGGGTTTATCCCCGGGAGGATCCGATGAAAAAAGTAATGATTCTATTGTTGGCGGTGGCTTTATCCGGTTGTGCTTCCGCGAGTTCCCTTCGAAACGATGTCCAGGATAACGGAAAGAACAGTTTGACGGTTGGTAAAGTCCAGAGGGATATCAAACTCGGGATGACTTCCGCGCAAGTGGCGGAGACCTTGGGATCTCCCAATATGGTGACGACCGATGAGGAGCGCCGCGAAGTCTGGGTTTACGACAAGATCGCCTCGGATGTGACAGCTTCCCAGAGTGGCGGGTACTGGACTTTGATCCTGTTCGGGGCGGGTCGCGATTCGGCTGCGGCCTCCACGACCCAGAGAACACTGACCATCGTGATCAAGTTCGACAAGGAAGGTAAAGTCAGGGACTTCGCTTACAATAGCTCGAAATTTTAAGACGGAGCCGGGTTGATATGAAGTATCCCGAGGTTTTTTTTAAAGGCGCGGTCCCGGCAGTTCTTTCTTTTTGTCTGGCCGGTTGCGCTTCCATGCCCAGCAATCTCCTGGTTTTGCCGACGGATTATCTTTCCGCCCGCCAGCAGCAAATGCGCAAATACGGTACGCCGGATGAGAAGAAGGTGATCCAGGCCTCCGCGGGAGCGTTGCAGGATCTCGGGTTTACGATCGACAAGAGCGAAACGGATCTCGGGATGATCGTCTCATCCAAGAATCGCACGGCGGTCAGCCCCGGGCAGGTGACGGCGGCGATCACGGCGGATGCTGCGTGCCTTTTATTCGGGTGCTACTCGAACCTTTATGGAACGACCGACAAGACGCAGAAGATCGAAGCTTCCGTGATGGTCAACTCCGCTCTCGCGAAGGATTCGACGGTGGTTCGGGTCAAATTCCAGACAGTGGTCTGGAACGCGTCCGGACAGGTTTCGAGGTTTGAGACCATCAAGGATCCCAAGCTCTATCAGGATTTTTTTGAAAGAGTTTCCAAAGCGATCTTCCTGGAGGAACAAAAGATATGAAGATGAGGCGCGGTTTTTATTTTTCGGCGGTCCTGGTCCTGATAGGCTCTTTGGGGGGCGGAGGTTGTGCCACAAATCAGAATCAGATCCTCGCGACGGATCAGAGCCAGGTGGCGTTGCGGAATATCCAAAGCCGGGCGTTTGATACGATCGACAAGAAATTAATGCTTCGCAGCGTGATCAGCGCGATGCAGGACCTGGATTTCCTGATCCAGGATTCGAGCCTGGACCTTGGCACCGTGACCGGGCAGAAATACAGCGGGATGACCGTCGTAAAAATGTCCGTGATGGTGAAAGACCGGAATGCCAAGCAGCTGTTGGTCCGCGCGAACGCGGAATACGGCATCAAAGCGGTGGAAGATCCGAAAACTTACCAGGATTTCTTTTCAGCGCTTGAGAAGTCCGTGTTTTTGACCGCCCAACAGGTGGATTGATTTCCCGGAAATTTTTCTTAAATAGGGTTGCATCTGAAAAATAGAGGCAGCTCTTTTTTGTTTTGATGAATAGAGACCCGCGCCGGACTGTTGTTGACAGGTTCGTCAGTATCTTGGAGAAAACTCTTGATGAAACGAAGGCTTTTATCCGCTCTCATTGCCGGGGCGGTGTCTATGGCGTTATTCACGTATTTCCAGGGGCACAGCGGTGGTTTGGACCTTGCGCGAACGAAAGGTCCCCGGGAATATTCGGATCCGGCCAAGGTGATCGAAGCCGGCGCCGGCCGTGCATTTGTGATCGTGCTGGAATCAAATCCCACCACGGGTTATAGCTGGCATCTTGCAGGATCTCTCGATAAGACGATCCTGAAAGTAGTTGAGATCAAACACAGCACGCAGAAAACAAAAAAGATCGGCGCCGGAGGTAAGGACCTCTGGACGCTTCAGGGGCTTCAGCCCGGGGAAGCAGAGGCGGCGTTTGAATATTCGCGGTCGTGGGAAAAGAACGTCCCGCCTGTCAAACGCGCTGTTTTTACGATCCGCATTAAAAAATAGAGCGGGGTCTCAGGCCACCGCGATGCGCGGCGAAGTTTCTCGCTTTTTTTCTGGACGGAAGATGGGGCCTGGCTAATAATACCCACCTTGCATCGGATTTTTAATGAGGGCATTTTTTTATGGATCTTGTGTTGCTCTCCCGCATTCAATTCGCGCTGACAATTGCGTTCCATTATATATTCCCTCCGATCAGTATCGGTCTGGGCATGATCCTCGTTGTGATGGAAGGTATCTTTCTCAAAACGAAGAATCCCCTTTACGAGCGCATGACCCAATTCTGGGTCAGGGTGTTCGGTCTTGTGTTCGCCATGGGCGTCGTCTCCGGGATCGTGATGGAATTCCAGTTTGGGACCAACTGGTCGTACTATTCCCGCTATGTCGGCGATGTGTTCGGGAGTGCCCTCGCGGCCGAAGGCGTTTTTGCTTTTTTTCTTGAGTCGGGATTTCTGGCGATCCTTCTTTTCGGCTGGAAAAAAGTCGGGCCGAAAATGTATTTTTTCTCCACGTTGATGGTCGCGTTTGGCGCCATGTTCAGCGCCATTTGGATCGTGGTTGCGAATTCCTGGATGCAGACTCCGGCCGGATATCATATTGTCGGGGAGGGGCTCCGGCAGCGCGCGGAGATCACCGATTTTTGGGCCCTCGTTTTTAATCCTTCCTCGATGGATCGCCTGCTTCATGTGCTGCTCGGTTCCTGGCAGACCGGGGCCTGGCTTGTGATCAGCGTGAGTGCTTTTTATCTTTTAAAAAAACGTCACGAAGCTTTTGCGCGGGCCTCGATCAAGATCGCTCTTGTGCTTGCCATGACAGCTTCCGTTCTCCAGCTCTTTTCCGGGCATTCCAGCGCGATCCTTGTGAGCAAGTATCAACCCGCAAAACTTGCGGCCATGGAAGGGGTCTATGAAAAAAATGCGCCGGCGGGGATGTGGCTTTTCGGCTATGTCAGTGAAAAACAGGAAAAAGTCACCGGACTTGGTCTTCCGAATCTTTTGAGCCTCATGGTGCATTTCGATCCCGCAAAGCCGGTGCCGGGTCTCAGGAATTTTCCGGAAAGGGACCGGCCGCCGGTTCAGGCGACTTTTCAGGCTTATCACGTGATGGTGACGATCGGTATGGGCTTGATCGGGCTGAGTGCTCTGGGTTGTTTTCTCTGGTGGCGCGGGAAGCTTTTTGAAATGTCCTTGGTCTTGAGACTTTTTGTGGTTGCCGTGATCGGGCCCCAGATCGCCAATCAATTCGGGTGGATCACGGCGGAGATAGGCCGCCAGCCGTGGATCGTCTACGGACTTTTGCGCACCGAACAGGGCGTGTCGCGTGTCGTGGGCTCCGGTCAGGTGCTGGCCTCGATCATTCTTTTCTCATGTGTTTACGCGCTGCTTTTCTTTCTTTTTATTTTTCTCATGAACCAAAAGATCAAGGCGGGCCCCGATGAACAGGAAGCCGGGCCTTCTCAGTCAGCATAACGGGCGGAAACTTTAAAACATGCATCTGGATCTGAATCTTATCTGGTATTTTTTGGTCGGGATCCTTCTGACCGGCTACGCGATCCTCGACGGTTTTGACATGGGCGTCGGTGCGCTGCATCTTTTCACAAAGACGGATCGTGACCGGAGGATCATGCTGAACGCGATCGGGCCGGTATGGGACGGTAACGAAGTGTGGCTTGTGACGGGAGGCGGCGCGCTTTTTGCGGCTTTTCCGGATGTCTATGCCACGGTCTTTTCGGGGTTTTACATGGCATTCATTTTGCTTCTCGTCGCGCTTATTTTTCGCGCTGTGGCGATCGAGTTCCGCGGCAAGCAGCCCATGGGTTGGTGGCATCAGGTATGGGACGTGAGTTTCAGCCTCTCGAGTATTGTTTCAAGCCTCTTGATCGGTGTGGCGCTCGGTAATCTCATCTGGGGCGTTCCCATCGGTCCCGACAAAGAATTCCAGGGAAACTTTTTTACGCTGATCCATCCTTATAGCCTGATGGTGGGGGTTCTCGTGCTCGCCGCGTTCACGATGCACGGAGCGATCTACGCGACGATGAAGACGGAAGGAGATTTGCATGAGCAGGCGCGGAGATGGGTCAGGAGCTCCATGATCTTTTTCGTGGCGGCCTACATGATCACGACTTTTGCGACGCTTCTTTATGTCCCGCACATGTCCGCTACGATCCGCCAGTGTCCTGTACTCCTGCTCCTGCCCCTTGTGAACGTGCTCGCCATCGCGAATATCCCGAGGGCTATTTCGAAGGGGAAAGATTTTAAGGCGTTCCTGTCCTCCTGCGTTTCACTGTTCTCTCTCATGGCCCTTTTTGGGGTCGGCATGATGCCGAATCTGGTCTACTCCAGCCTCGACCCGCAGAACAGCTTGACGCTCTATAATGCCGCGTCCTCGCACAAGACCCTTGGGATCATGCTCGTGATCGCCCTGATCGGCATGCCGCTTGTGGTGGGTTATACCGTGAGTATTTACTGGATCTTCCGAGGCAAGGTCAGGCTCGAAAATACCAGCTACTGAGCGCATTTTGCGGCCTCTCAGGTTCCCCCGCCATCTTATGGGATTGGATTTTTTTCTGAGAACGCGGGGAGCGCATTATCCGGAATTTTTCGATGATGACACCGCGAAGATTTTCCGCATGGCCACGTTAAAAGTTTGCGCCGGATATTTAAAACGCTGATATTATGTCCGCTATGGCTCACTCCTATCAAACGCGTATCTTCGTGGGAATTTTCACGGCGCTCGTTCTTGCCGGGACCCTCTATGCTCTTTGCTTTTTAAAATCTCCGGTGCTCATTCCCCGTGAAGTTCTGTTCGGGGCTCCCGGAATAAGCGATCCCAAGATCTCGCCGGACGGTTCTCTTGTCGCCTATTTGGCGCCTTATAAGAACGCGCTGAACGTTTGGATCGATGACCGCAAAAAAAAATCAACGCGTATTCTGACGTCAGTTCAAGGAGGCGGGATCTCTTTTTATGCCTGGGCTCCCGATGGAACGGCGATCCTTTTTCGCGAGGATAGCGGTAGCGACAAAAACGGACATCTTCAAAAGATCGATCTTGAAAGCGAGGCGGTCAAAGATCTGACGCCGTTTGAAGGAGTGCAGGCCCGTGTTCTTTCGACCGACGGGCCCTCCCCGCAGCATATTCTGATCGAACTCAATAAGGAAGATGCTACCCGGTATGATGTTTACCGGATGGATCTCCAGAACGGCGCGCTGGAACTTGTGGCGCGGAAAACCGGAAAGATCACGGATTGGGTGCTGGACGCGGATGGAAAAATTCGCGGCGCCGTGGCGGCCCGGGCGAACGGCGGTTCGGGTGTGATTATCCGGGCCGACGAGAAATCCGAATGGAAGAAATTATTTGCATGGGATCTGGAAGACAGCATGTCGGGTGCTGTCCTCGGATTTTCGAAAAATGGAAGGAAACTTTTTTTGCTGGATCCGCGGGGGTCGGACACAGCGCGTCTTACCACTCTGGATCTGAGGAGCCGCGTGGAGACGACCATTTATTCGGATCCTCATTATGACGTAAGCGAAGTGGCCATGAACGTCCAGGACCATGGTCCTGAAATGGTTTCCGTTGTCCGGGAGCGTCAGTCGTGGACCGCATTGCGCGACTCCGTTCGCCGCGATCTTCAAAGACTCCGGAAAATCCATCGCGGTGATTTTTCAATCGTCAGCCGTAGCAGGGATGACCGCCTCTGGATCGTTGTCTTTAATGAGGATGTGAGTCCTTTGAATTACTATATTTATGACAGGAATACGCGGAACGCGGAATTTCTTTTTGCCCACCGTCCGGCTCTTTTGAAATACCGGCTTGCGCGAATGAAGATGGTGACAATTACCGCGCGGGATGGGCTGAAATTGCAAGGGTATCTGACATGTCCGCCGGGGAAAAAGAAGCATCTTCCTATGGTTCTTTTGGTCCATGGGGGCCCGTGGACGCGGGACAGGTGGAGGTTTGATCCGATCGCGCAGTGGCTTGCGAATCGCGGGTATGCCTGTTTGCAGGTGAATTTTCGCGGGTCCACGGGTTTCGGAAAAAAATTCGTGCGTGCCGGAAATAAAGAATGGGGCCGGAAAATGCAGGATGACCTCACCGATGCGGTAGCCTGGGCCGTGCGAAAAAGGATCGTGGATCCGAAACGCATCGGGATCATGGGCGCTTCCTACGGAGGATATGCCGCGCTCTCAGGTGCCGCATTCACACCGGAACTCTATAAATGCGCGGTCGATCAGTTTGGTCCGAGCGATCTGACGACTTTGATGCGTTCGATGCCGGCTTTTTGGGACGATGAAAAGATCACCGCCTTGAAGCGGGTCGGGGATCCTGAGGTCGAAGCGGACTTCCTGAAAGAGCGATCACCTCTTTTTTCTGCCGACAAGATCCGCATCCCTCTCTTGATCGCGCAAGGCGCCAACGATGCGCAGACCCCGCGATCTGAATCCGATCGCATGGTTGAAGCTCTCCGTCAAAGAAAGATCGAATGTGAATACTGGATTTTCCCCGACGAAGGACACGGACTCCTGAAGCGGGAAAATCGCATCAAGTTTTACCGCGCCGTAGAAACCTTCCTCGCCCGCCACCTCGGCGGCCGCTCCGAACCCTAGCCGGACTCCTTTCCTTCGCCCCTTCACCCGCCTCTAAGACCTGGAATCAGAGGGTGGGGGAAATGCATGCTAAAAAAGATCATCTCACCGCTAAATGATTTCAAGGCTACTGCCGAAACATAACGTAGCCCCCCTTGGGTTGACACCTCATTTCCTGGATTTTCAGGAATGGCAGTGCCCTATCGCGTATCTGTAAGGAATATTCTGTTGAAATAAAGGGTATGGAAACAGAAGCAACGGGCGAATTGTCTTTGGAATAAGGTCTAAAAGGAGACTTAAAGTGAGCTATTACCGGATCCTCGGATTCGAAAAAGAACCGTTCTCGACAAGTCCGGACCCTGAGTTTTTGTATCTTGCCCAGGGCCATCAGGCGACCATGACGAACGTGCTGATCGAACTGCGCCTGCGCCGCGGCCTCTCGGTTGTCCTCGGCGATGTCGGTACCGGAAAGACAACCCTCTCGCGCAAGCTTATTCAAGCCCTTCGCGAGCGAGGGGATTTTATCGTTCACTATGTGCTCGATCCCTGTTTTGAGACCGAGTATGAATTCCTCTATTCCCTTGTCCGGAATTTTTCGATCAATATGGAATCTTACGGAGGCACGGGGCCCGAGGGAGGCCGTGCCAGCGTCCTCGATCTTAAGGAGGCCGTGGAGAAGTTCCTCTATGAGAAAACGGTGATCGGTAACAAGACCGTGGTGTTGATCGTGGACGAAGCGCAGAAATTGAACGAGGCTTCGATGGAAATGCTTCGCGTGATCCTGAATTATGAGACCAACGACACCAAGCTTTTGCAGCTCGTGCTCTTCGGGCAAATAGAGCTTCATGCCAAGATCACCAAGATCCCGAATTTTATGGACCGGATCAGTTTCAAATACACACTGAACCCCCTGAGCTTGAGCGAGACGCTGGAAATGATCCAGTTCCGCATCAAACAGGCGAATTATTGCTCCAGTGCCCGTTTATTCCAGGAAGATGCCATTGAGATGATCCACAAGATCTCAAAGGGCTATCCCCGGAAGATCACCATGCTTTGCCATCGCGCTCTCAAACAGCTTGTGATGAAACGGAAATGGGCCGTGGATGAAGAAGTCGTCGGGGAGATAGTATCTGAGGATATGCGTGCGGGATGGCTAACTCCAACGACCCATCATTAACGCCGGAAAAACGGCTTCTCGAGCTGATCGAGGAACCGGGCGCCCATAAGCAGGAGGTCACGGCTGAAACAAAGAAAAAGGGTCTCAAAGACCTGTTTTCTTTCGCGGCGTTCCGTGGAAAATTCAGCAATTTAAAGGGCCAGAGCGACGCGTTCCTCAAGAAGAAAAAGAAATCTTTCGGGATCCGTGAGCTGAACAGGATCTTGAAGGTCGTGGTCGGGGTGATGGTCCTGATCTTTGGCATCAATCTGATGCTGGATCTCTCGAGTTTGAAGCAGGATTTTGCAAAGTCGGTCCAGGTGCAGGAATCCCAGATGTTCGAGACAGAGGCGGCCAAGGATGAGGCGGCCGAGGGCGCCGCGGTGGAGCAGTGGGATCTTGGCAAGATGTTCATGCCCTATGGCAAGCGGCAAGAGGAAGCTAACAAGCTTCAGAAAGAACAGTCGTCCCGTCTTGACGAATTGACAAAAAAACTGAAACTCACGGGGATCTCGTATAACCCCGCCGAGCCTCAGAACGCGTTTTGCATGATAGAGGATGTGGAAAAAAACATCACAACATTTCTTCGCGTCGGCGATCCCGTCGGATTGCTGAAGGTCGGGAAGATCAACGAGGACTTTGTGGTCCTGGAGCAGGGCAATGAGACAGTTGAGATCCGCTGACAAATTGGGATCCCTCGCGACCCGAACCGCCTGCAGTATCCTGGCGGTTCTGATGACATTTTTTGCGACGCCCTTGGGTATTGCAGAGGCGCCCCCATCTCCCGCATCGCCTCCGGCATTTCCGTTACCACAGATTACGCAAGTCAAGTCCCCCAAAGGATTTGAAGCCGGTATGGACAAGACGATTTATCTCGATCTTCGTGATATCAACGTGGTTGATGTATTCAAATTTCTCGCGGTTCAAGGCAGTCTCAATATCGTCACAAGCAAGAATGTTCAGGGCCGCTCGACACTGCTTTTGCGTGATGTGAAGATCAAGGATGCTTTGGATATCCTGGCCATTTCCAACCAGCTGGCTTACGAGGTGCGCAACAGCATCCTTTACATCATGACGGAGGATGAGTATGCCCTCACCCACGGGAAGAATTTTAACGACAAGAAAAGGATCGCGATCCGGACTCTTAAGACCGCGAAACCCAGCTACGCCATGGCCGCACTTCAGGGGGTGCAAAGTTCCATCGGCAAGGTCATTATCGACGAGGACACCGGGACCATCGTGATGATCGATATCCCGGAAAAGATTTCGGAAATGAACGGAATCCTCGACAAAGTGGAGCTCAACCTCGTGACCAAGGTGATCCAGCTCCAGTTCGCCAAGGCTGATGACGTGGCCGCGCAGCTTAAGCCTCAGATCGAAGGGAAAGGCGTCGGCACCGTTCTCGCCGATTCGCGCTCGAATCAGATCTTTCTGACAGCGTATCCCGACCGCCTTAACGCGGCTGTCAAAATGGTCGAAGCTCTCGACGCCCAGACCAAGGCCGTGCTAATCGAGACGAGGATCCTGCAGCTTACGCTCAACCCTTCGTTCAACTTCGGGATCGACTGGGAAAAGGTTTTTCCGGCGCATAATTTTAACGATCTGACACTGAAGGGAAGCTTTCCGATCGATTCCACCGTTACGAATTTCGGAAGTCTGAAGGTCGGTACCATCGGTGATGAGAGTTTTTCCATTGCGATCAATGCCATGAAACAGGTTCAGAGCACCAAAGTCCTGGCCAAACCGCGACTCATGGTCCTTGACCGGCAGGAAGCCAAGATCACTATAGGAGACCGTATCCCCTATGTCGTGTCGACAACGACCGCGACGTCGGGTACGAATACCGGCATCAGCCAGGACGTGCGCTTTATCGATGTGGGGCTTACGGTTACGGTGACGCCGATCATCAATGACGACGGTTATGTCACGATGAAGATCCGCCCCGAGATCTCTCAAAAGACCGGAGACATCGACGCCTTCGTGGGGGTTGTGACGACGATCGCCGGTTCCAAGGAAGTTTCCAACAAAATTCCCATCGTGAACAGCACCATGGTGGAATCGACCGTGATCGTCCGTGACGGGAACTCGGCCATTCTTGGCGGGTTGATCAGCGATGTGACGACTGAGAATAACAAGGGCATTCCCTATCTCATGGACCTTCCGTTCATCGGAAACGCCTTTAAGAGCCGTAGCGAGACACTTAACAAGAAAGAGATCGTGATGATCATTACTCCGCACATTGTGAATAGCGAAGGGGAATATCTCGATAAACCGATCGCGATCAAAGGAAAAAGCACCGGCAATATCCGTGAAGCGAGCATTCACGAAAGCGCTCCCGGCATAGAGCCTCCCGTGCCCGTTTCACAGGAAGAACTTGCGGCGGCTGCCGGAAAAATCGCGGAGATGAAGCCCGCCGCTTCTCCGGGAAATAGCCTGTCGACTTTTTTGCATAAGATCTCTCCCCTCAAGAAAGGGAAGGAATGAAGATAAATAATAAAGGGGACTGTCCCCTGCTCTTTTTCACTCTGATCTTCTGCCTTGTTTTTGGAAACGCTGCCCCCTTGCTTTATGCCGCATCCAAGACTTCGGAGAAATCAGGGAAGGGGAGCTCTAAAAAGATCAAGGCGTCGTCTCAGGGGAAAGCGGATTTTTCGGACAGTTCCGCTTCGGACTCCTCTTCCGTGGGTGGGCAAAGTGCCGAAAAGTTGTTATTCACGCTGAACGAAACACTTATCGAGAACCGGAAGATCCGCGAGAGCCTGCGCGACCTCCAGAACGCATTCGAAAAAATTGCGCTTGAGAAAAGTGAGCTTGCGGATCAGGTCAGGAAAGTAGAAAAGCTTGCTATTCAGAGGAATCAGGACGTCGGCCGGCAGGTGAATGAGTTGAACGTTCAACTCGCGCAATCCAAAAAGGAACTGGATGAACTTCAATCCTCCGGTAAATTTTCTGTCGATCAAAAAAATGAGCTGGAAAAGAAAGTGGAAGCTTTGAGCGCCGAGAATGCAAAAGCGCTGGCGTCTGTGAAAATAGCGATCCTTCCTGAGGAACGCGATCAGATCGTGGCAAGGATGGAGCAGAACGATGTCGCAGTTAAAAATGCCATGGGGCAGATATCTTCACTCGACAGAGAAAATGTCACGCTTAAAGAGCAGGTCATTCAGTCCTATTTTGATCTCGGGAATATGTTCTACGATCTGGGGCGCTATCAGGAGGCCGTTGCGCAGTATCTCCATGTCCTTGAGTGGAATCCCCAGCACGCCTGGGCTCATCATAACCTGGCTGTGATTTACGACTATCATCTTCACAGGGTGAACGATGCGATCGTACAATACCGCGCCTATATGAACGTCAAACTAGCAAGCGAAGAGGCCCGGGAATCCCGTATGAGGCTCTGGGATCTGGAACAAACAAAATCTATAGCGCCCGCCTATCCTCTCAAAAAAGAATACAAAGATTACAGGGAATTCCAAAAGATCTGATGGCGGGGAGTTCCAACCCACGTTTTGCACCCCCGGATGTGTGAAAAAGTTGCCAATTCCCCTACTCTAGTCCCTCTTTCAAGGAATAGTAAGAAATAGCCTCCTCTTGCGCCCAAAAACCCTCCATTTTCAGGGTCTTGAAACCTGTGGAAAACCCCCTGAATTATTTTTAATTTTTCGCTATTCCTGTATAGGAAAAATGCCGATGTATGATATACTTCTAGTTAGTAGCAAAAGATGTTAAATACTTCGTGTTACAGAGGTTAGCTTTTGCGCTCGAAGTGAAGAAAAAAAGTCCAGTTCACGCCGGCCCGGGTAGGGCTGGTTACGATTGACGCGGGGCGTCTCGTCCACGCCCAAGCGGAAATTGAGAAAGTCCAGTTGATGTCCAAAATATTTTCTTGGCTGTCAAAAAGCGGGAGCTTGTGCCCACTTAAAATCGCCGTACGGAACATTTCCCGCAAGCCTGCGTTTGCCCTTGTTTTATTTTTTCTATTCTCCTTCTTTTTTTTTACGACCGCCTTTGCCAAGAGCCTTCTTATCCCGAATGTTAAGCCGGCGGATCACATCATTGCCGCAAAGATTCCCACGACGCAGTTCGACACCCGCAGCAATAATCCCGCCATGGACGAAATCGACCCCTTCGCCCCAAAGGACGCATGGATCCAACCGACGCAGAAGAATACCCCCGTGCTTTATAAAGTCAGAGGCGCGTGGCGTGTCGCGGAAGAATTTCAGGACGAAACTTTTTCCGACGAAGCCGTCATTTCTATGGGAAACGACCTGAAAACAAAAAGCGTTATAAAAGTTATCAGTAACTGCAAGAATGGTTTGATTGAGTCTCTTTGCATCCATGAGCCGTTATGAGGCAATGCGTGATAGCTAATGCTATTGATTGCCTTAAAGAGCTTTAAGGAGAGGCTATGTTAGGCGGAGTTCCTATGATACAATCTGACTATGATTTAAACTCGTTAAGTTGTTTGGCTGAAAGAGTTAATCACAATTTGAATCGGACGACCCCGGAACAAAAAATGAGCGGAATTTATGACGGCATCAACTTGGACAGGTTGGAACTGTGCTGCGGAATTGTTCCGGTACCTTTCCGGAAAAAAACGAGCGAGGTCAGCGATCATGAACCGAACTGAGGATTTGAAAAATCAAACTGAAATGGTATCCGGTATCTTTTCAAGCGCAACGCGCAACGCGCAAGGCGCAACGATCTATGCACCACGGACCATGGGCCACGGATCATGGTCCACAGACAAAGCGTTGAATGGTTCCCGGTACCGTTTTGCGGCCAGACTTCTTGGAGCGCTGGGTATTTTTGTATTCTCACTTTCCCTTTTTTTCCAGACGCCGGCGCTCGCCAATGGCCTCAGCATTTCCAACGTGATGATCAACGGCTGGGACACCACTCACCATACCGCTACGGTGCAGTTCGATATCACTTGGGATAATGCCTGGAGGGACTCAACGAACTACGACGCGGCCTGGGTGGTCATCAAGAGGGGGGAGCTCGGAACAATTTCTCATTGCACGCTCGCGCATCAGGGGCACAAGTCCCCGGTCGGTATCGAGATTGTTTTGCCGAACGACTATATGGGCGCTTTTATCCAGTTCTCCGGCGCGACGTCGTCACACACGCTTACGGCCAACGGGGTCAAGCTGGTCTGGGATTACGGCAAGGATGGCGTCTTGGACGGAGATGCAAAAACTCTTGGCGTATCGGTCATCGGGATCGAGATGGTCTATATCCCACAGGGCGCGTTTTACGCTGGGGACGGCAACACTGAACTAGGCGCCTTCCGTATGGGGTCTGATGATTATGCTCCGTGGCACATTACAAGCGAAGAACCGATGACCTTTGGGGATGGTTCCGGAGGAACTTATTATTACGTCCTAACCAATTTTTCTACTGCCGGAGAATATGCAAGCGGTGCGAGCGCTTCGGTCAATCGGTCGTTTCCCAAAGGCTATCAGGCGTTTTATCTTATGAAATACGAACTCACCGAGCAGCAATATGTCGATTTCCTGAATGGCCTGCCGCGGGCCGCGCAGATAAATCGCGTCAAAACCACGATCAGCGGTACTTCGTGTACGAATAAATACGTCATGACTGATACTTCAACCGTGTATCATCGAAATACGATCCAGTGCGACAGCACGGCCATCGATGCTCCGCCCGCCCTGGTGACTTTTGTGACCGACAGGCCTGACCGCGCGGCTAGCAACCTTGCCTGGGCCGACCTCATGGCTTTTGCTGATTTTATAGCGCTGCGGCCCATGACCGAGCTTGAATTTGAAAAGGCCGCGCGCGGTCCGACATATCCTGTTTCCAATGAACCGGCGTGGGGCGAAGTGAGTGGCGCGCAGTGCACGACCTTAAGCGGCACGGAAGACGGCACCGAAACGTGCTCGGCTCCTTCGGGAGCCAATAGCAATTTTACTATCACGACATTCGTTGGCGGTGATTCAGATGGCCCGGGGCCTGTTCGCGTGGGGATGTTTGCGACTGACTCCACGGCCACGGATCGTGTGGCCGCCGGAGCCGGCTATTACGGCAGTATGAATTTGAGCGATAACGTCGAGGAAAGAGTTGTGTGCATAGGGACACCGATAACTGCAAATTTTTTTACCGGAAGTCACGGTGACGGCGTCCTGACGACGGCTACAGGATACGAAGGCAACGCAACGAATCATGATTGGCCGGGCATTGATTTGGGACACTTTGACCGCGGGATTACCATGGCCGATGCTTTAGGCAGTGGTTTCAAGGGCGGAGGTGCGATTGTTACGAGCGATTTTTTTCTTAACGCTGCACTGCTCCCGGTCTCAAGCCGTATCGCTGCTTGTACTAATATGGCACAGCGCACTGATTCCCAAAACTTAGAAGCCGGCGGCCGGTTGGCGAGGACGGCACCGAAATGATTACACTAACCGGGGAACGGGGAACGAAAAACGCGCAACGCGCAAAGAGAAACGCGCAACGCACGAAGGGACAGGTCTAAGAATGCGAAGCAGACCTGTCCCTGATCTCGTCCGGAGGGCAGAGTTACTGTGATCTTCCTCTCCTTCTTCCACAAAAAGAATGCCGGCTACCGGAGCATTATCTGGTTTGTCGTTCTTTCTTTCTTTTTGTGCACGACTACCGGCTACGCGGCTTATTTTAAGGGCGGCAGCGGGAGCGGCTATTCTTATTTTTTAGGCGATGGCGATCTGATTCCGGCGGCGCTTGTTTTTACGACCAACATGCCCTCGAAAGTCATGGCAGAACAGCAATTTTATCCGCAGCCCGCGGTGCGGGTCACCAATGCGAATGGCGATTTCCTTACGCCAGATAATTGCATGATCACGCTTGATATTAACAACGATCCTTCAATGGGCGCGGGCGCGCTTAGCGGCACTGTCAACTGGATGTCGGTAGCAGGTTTGGCTCAATTCGAGAATCTTTCGATCAACAAAGTCGGCGAAATGTATTCTTTGCGGGCGCGTACTAACTCGGGAGATTGCTCGGGCATGAGCAGTTATTCTCTCACTTCCTCCGCATTTGACGTCACCGCTCCGATGTACACGATCAATTCCGAACTGCTTTACAATGCCGCCATCTCCCCTTATTACTTCATCCAAAGCTGGTTGGAAAAAGGCGGCGTTATTATCTCGGATAACCGTTGGGACAGTTCCGATATTACTGTGGTTGTTTCCAATGCCAACGGGGGGGAAATAGATACCGGGAGTCAGCCGGTCTACGCCGCCGCTGTCCCCCTCGGCGCCCCCAACGTTTTCAGATTTAACTGGTCAGGCCTGGCCAGCCTGGGTGTCGAAGCCACCTACATGGGAGAAGTCAACATAAAATATCCTCACGGTGGTCCATGGTATAAAACGAAAGTGGTTTACAATCCAAATAAACCGAACGCGGCCGGCGGTGGTGGCGGTTTAACGGAGGCTCAGCTAGGCAAAATTACTTCCATCAACTGGGAGGACGTGACGAAGATCCGCGACACCGCAACCGCGATCAAGGCCTCAACCGACACGATCAACTGGACGGACATTAAAGGCATCAAGGAAACCATCGGGGTGGGACAGACAAGCGTTTCTCTTGCGACCATGCTTACGAAAGCGAACTGGGATAATCTGGGCGAGATGGGCGCGCGCGGGGGCATCAACTGGGAAGATCTGAGGACGCTCGCGAAGGCGGGGATCAAATGGCAGGAGATCGGCGTCGCGGGGATCAATTGGGCGGTCATTAAAAAGATCACCAGCACCGACATCAACTGGATGGACATCGGACGCGTCTCCAATGCCGGAATCAACTGGCTGGACGTCGGTATGATGGCGGCGCAGGGCGTGAACTGGCAGGACCTCAAAAAAATGACTTATCAGGGGGTTAACTGGAGCGACATTGAGTCGTTGGCCGATGCCGGCACGAACTGGACCGGCATCAGCGCGCTTTCAAAAGCCGGCATCAACTGGACGGGCATCGATGCTTTGTCGAAATCAGGTGTGAACTGGAGTGGAATTGATTCGTTGTCAAGAGGAGGAGTTAACTGGACGGGGATTGAGGCGTTATCGAAGTCGGGAGTAAATTGGATTGGGATCGATTCAATGTCAAAAAGCGGGGTTAACTGGATCGGCATTACACAGTTTTCGCGCACTCAAGAGATGCTGCAATATCAAGCTACGGGCGGTATTTCCTGGAACGGGACCGGTTATGACCTTTACATTGGCGCGATAAAGGACGGGGTGTTGCAAGCGATTGGTAGTGGCACGATTACTTACCGAGACCTTACAGGAGGGACAACCTCTGGAGGAGGTTGCTCAGTTTCCAACAACTATTGCAAATATGCCGGAGGCATTAGCGGAAATTACTCGGGGCATTTGCTCTATGTTACCGGTGTCCTGACGCTTACTAGTGGTCCGATAGTCAATGTGTTTTTTACCCAGACTGTTCCCCCAGGAATCGAAGGCGTCAACTGGACGGATATCGCGAAGATGTCCAACGTCGGGACGAACTGGCTGGATATTCAGAAAATGGCGGCGGTCGGGACGAACTGGCAGGACATCCAGAAAATGGCAGAGGTTAGGACGAACTGGATGGATCTCGGAAGAATGACGGCCTCCGGGGTGAACTGGGTGAATTTGGCGGTGATGCTGGGGTCAGGCGTGAACTGGACGTCGACCATCAACTGGGGCAATCTCGCGGCGTTATCGACGGCGGGAGTGAACTGGACGGGCGTTGACGCGATGAGTAAGGGAGGAGTGAACTGGACGGGCGTTGACGCGATGAGCCGCGGCGGCGTGAACTGGCTTGGCGTTGAGTCGTTGTCCCGCGGTGGAGTGAACTGGTCTGGCATAGATGTGTTGGCAAGGTCTGGCGTGAACTGGACGGGGATCGAGGCGTTGTCCCGCGGAGGCGTGAACTGGACGGGTGTCGATGCGTTATCCCGTGGAGGGGTGAACTGGAGCGGGGTGGATGCGATCTCCCGTAGCGGCATAAACTGGACGGGTATCGATGCGTTGTCGAAGTCGGGAGTAAATTGGACTGGGATCAATGCGATGAGCCGGGGAGGTGTGAACTGGACGGGGATCGAGGCATTATCAAGAGGTGGAGTTAACTGGACAGGGATTGAGGCGTTGTCTCGTGGCGGAGTGAACTGGAGTGGCATGGATGCAATCTCTCGTAGCGGCATAAACTGGACGGGTATTGACGCGTTGTCGAGATCTGGCGTCAACTGGACGGGGATCGATGCGTTGTCGAAGTCGGGAGTAAATTGGATTGGGATCGATACGTTGTCACGAGGTGGAGTTAAC
>Ga0209083_1001914_pt1 | contig 21450 bp, 22 predicted proteins | sample AM7aDNAmetaG_FD_184132 | JGI IMG/M metagenome (GOLD analysis project Ga0209083, IMG submission 184132) | Freshwater microbial communities from Finland to study Microbial Dark Matter (Phase II) - AM7a DNA metaG (SPAdes) (version 3) | ecosystem: Environmental > Aquatic > Freshwater > Lake ...
TAGGCGAAAATAACAATATCAACAACAAATAATTAACAATTAAATCTTGTTTTTTTATATGTTGTTGGGCTTGCTTTGGTCGAATACCGAGCCTTGCAGAAGAATAATTGCAATGTCCACCTGTTGCTCAAGCAATTCCGATAGGGCCATGGTCAGCTCCCCTGTTATTTGATCGTCCCCCTCATCCTGTGCGCCAAGTTTCGACAACCCGGTAAGCACCCGCTTTACGCGGGTCAGGTTATGGGTTATCTCGTCGGCGTAACAGATTTGTGAATTTGGAAACAGGGATTCGATAACACGGGCCTTCGTGGCATCGGAAATGCCGTTCATCAGCGGGTTATTGGGCGTGGCTTGGGTGGTCATGGTTTGGCTCCTGTGTATTGATTTGGAGCCGTCGCGGTCGCTTCTCACGGCGATGGTGCGGCGGCTGGAACGGGGGTGAGAAACCGGAACACAGGAACCAGCCACCACGAAGGGTGCCCTGCTCCAACCGCCACATGATGACGGATGTTTGGAAAAGAAAAAGCACCTAGGTGGCGCTATTGGTGTGCCTGTGAAATACGGGTTCTCACGCCCGGCCATTTTGGTTTATGGCGGTTAGGATTATAGCTAAAAAACAGAATATTACAAATGTGCTTGCTGGCTTGTATTGCCATCAAAAAAACAGCGTTGTCATATGCGGCTGTGTCCAGCAGTCGGGCTATCCTGCCCTCGTCCCAAAAGCCCCCGGAGTCCATCCGGGGCCGCGATCCAAGCGCGGTAATGTGTGAATTCCTTTGATTTATCGCTCATGGGGGACAGTGCGCCATCGTTCCTCAGTTGCACAGACCCCCGCCGATTGGCTCCCCCAAAAGGCTGGCCGACCGCTGGCGCGGACGGCCTAAAGATCAAGAGCGGGGAATTCCGGGCTACCCTTGCACAGTCACCGCATACCAATGGGAGGTTTTGCTCATTGGCTACGAGTGTGGCGCAAAAAACCGGCTTGTGCGGTGCAAGGGGCTTTCGCGGCATATCCTCGACAATCGAAAAGATGATTGTCTGCGGTATTCCACGACCCCTTGACCGCGCCGGTATTTTTTCGCCATTTTTGTCGCCAACGCAAACCCTCATCCCATTGGTATACGATGCCCCCGCAAGTGGGGCTTATTATGCCCTCCATTCAGGCGTTGTGGCCGCTTCGCGGCAGTTTAAGAGCCTTTGATTCCGCACCCCTAAACCCTTGGTTCCGATTTTAACAAAGCGCGGAAAAACTATTTTTTTCATGCCATTTACTGGTTTATCTATTTTAGCTTGTTTATATTTATTTATGCTTTATTAGGTTGACTTATATACTGATATTTGAGATAATACTCACACGGTTAAGGAACAAAGATTCCTAACTAAACAAGTCATCTTTAGTTTTACCAAATTTAGGAGTTTATACCATGCCCATGTTCACTAGCTTTAACAAAACTTCCGGCTTCATTAAAAGCAATAAATCCATTATTCCTAGTCAAGCAAGGAAAATACCGGGTTTTATCAAAGAGCAGGATGCCGGGTTTTATTCGGCTGAATGTGTCAATGCCGATGAAATCATAAGCGCGGCAAAGCTAATCATTGCCAATAGGCTAAAAAGAAAAACCGGCGCAATGTGTTCGCCAACTGTCATGAAGGATTTTTTGATTATGCACTATGCCGACAAGTGTTCAGAAAGCTTTTGTGTGCTGTTTATGGATAACCAGCACCGCATTATTGATATAGAGGAACTTTTTCAAGGCACTATTGACGGGGCAAGCGTATATCCCCGTGAGGTAGTCAAGAGGGCGCTTGAAAATAATGCTGCGGCTGTTTCTTTCGCACATAACCATCCTAGCGGTGTACCCGAGGCGAGCGAGGCGGACAAATTCATAACAAAACGCCTGAAAGAAGCGTTAAAAGTGGTCGATATTAGGGTTCTCGATCATTTTATAATTGCCGGTACCGAAACAAAAAGCTTTGCCGAGTGTGGTTTGATTTAAAGGTATCTATAGACCGCGCCAAGGATGGCGCAGAAAACTTGAAAAAGTGGGTTATTTTATGCCAATCAAGCCATATGCCATGATATTAAAGAAACACGCCATATACCAGTTTATTTTATAATGATATTCGTTTAAATTATTTTCGTCATTTCTATTTATTTATGCTTTATTAGGTTGACATGTTTGTTAATATTTGAGATAATAGTCACACGGTTAAGGAACAAAGATTTCTAACTAAACAAGTCATTTTAGGTTAAACCACTTTAGGAGTTATTGTCATGAGAATGAATACAAGCTTTAACAGAACTTCCGGCTTAATTAAAAGCAACAGTCCAATTCCATTGGAGGCTTTACGCGCTAATGTTCCTTCCATCTTTGCGGATGATAAGCACCATTCGCGTTCTGATCGTTATACCTATGTCCCTACCTCAGACATAGTAGTTGCCTTGGATAAAGAAGGTTTTAGCCCTTTCTTTGCTTGCCAAGCCAAGGTAAGAACTGAAAACTTAGATCGGGCGGACTTTGCAAAGCACATGATTCGTTTCCGCCATGCGTCCATGATTAACTCAGACGTGGCAAATGAGATTATTTTAGTAAACAGCCACGATGGTTCAACCTCATATCAAATGATGGCCGGGGCTTTTCGGTTTGTGTGCCAAAACGGTTTGATATGCGGGGAATTGGTGGATGATATACGAGTCCGCCATTCCGGTAATATCGTGGATAACGTCATAGAAGGAGCGTATAGCATTCTCGACCAGTTTGGAAACGTGGAAGCCAGCAAGGAAGGGATGAAATCGCTAGTGCTACGACAGGAAGAGAAACAGATTTTTGCTGATGTGGCCCTTACCTTGAAATATGACGGCGAGGCTCCGATTCAATCAAGCGCACTGTTGAACGCCAACCGCCGCGAAGATAAAAACGACCCGTCATTATGGGCAACCTTTAATACTATACAGGAGAATTTAATTCGTGGTGGTCAGTATGGACGCACCGCCAACAACCGCAACACCCGTACCCGCGCCGTCAATGGGATAGGCCAGAACGTACAGCTTAACCAAGCATTGTGGACGCTTGCCGAGAAAATGAAAGAACTCAAAGCCGCCTAATTCAAACCCCGCGCCATGGATGGCGCATAAGGTTTTCAGTATTCAGCACCCAAGAAATCAACACGAAGCCAGAATAAAGACAATGGATAAATCACCTAGCACTACGATCATGCACCGCCTCACCATTGCCAAAATTGTAGAGGATAGAAACGAAACTTTGCGCCTTGCGCGGGAAGGGCTGGAAACTATAGCAAAGTCGGCAAAAGTCGCCAACCATTATGGGCGGGTTTTTCCATTTTCAAACTCAAATATTTCTAGGGTTAATACCTCGGAGAAGGGGATAGAGTGGGATATGGAAGCGATTACCCGAGAACTGGACCGTGGCTTGTGGGTATATATCGGCGAGGTTTCCGGCATCATGGCGATGATGGACTCGACCGCCCGCGACCAATGGCATAAGCAATTGAACGAGAAACCGCCAAAATTGACTTATGAGAATATCCAAGCGACTTTGATCTCTTTAAATCAGGATAGGGATATTATTTTCCGCCGTGGGCTTGTTTCCGCATTCCAAAAGCTTAATAGAAAATACATGACAAATAAGGGTTTTTGCATCAATAAGCGAATCATTTTAGGGTACGCTGTTGATTCCGATTATCGGGGAGGTTGCCGCTTTCACTATGACAAGACAGCCACCATAAACGACCTTGAACGGTGTTTCTTAATACTGGATGGAAAGACCACGAAGGAACACGGTCAGCAATGCACAGCTAACACAGGCTCATGGAAATTTGGCGAGAAGCTCGTAACCGATTACATGATCTTCATGCCCTATCAGAATGGCAATGTGCATATCACCTTCACGCGGCCCGATCTTGTTGACCATGTGAACCGGATTATTGCCGCCGAATCTGGCAACGCCCTAGCCGAAGCCGCCTAAACCTACAGCACCCACCCATGAGCCAAGGACGGCACAACCGAGGATATACGATGACCAACCAAACACAACCAGCGCAAGCAACGACACCCGCAGCGGTAAAAGGCTTTTGGGATGATGCCGAAGTTATCTGTGCTTACACACGCGCCCAGGCGATAGAAGACGGGGTTCTAGTGGATGTATCAGAAACCGCCATAGAAGCGGGTTTTGTCTACCCGGTTGCAGTGACCGCCGCAGCATGGGCGGATTGTGTGGCATGGAGCGACGAAGACACCCGCCGCCAAGTCCCGCAAGACGAATTCGGTAGGCTTTGGGATGTGGTATGGATGGCAAAAGTAGCCGTGAAACAGGGCAATGGCGGCACACAACTCCTTTACCCGCTGCATCGTGTACCGCGTGGAGGGAAGGCCCATAAACCGCGCTTAACCCATCTTAAGCTAATTTGCGGACCCGGCGACACACCGGAGCCGGTTATAACCATCATGCTACCCGATGAAGACTAGGCTTGTTTTTTCGCGTAGGCGAAAAATCGGCCTGAATGGGTTTGCCATGGACGGCTTGCCAAGGCGAGGAATGACACCATGGAAAAATATAGAAATGGCAGAGTCGTTGTTAGACGTGGCGGCAGATTTGCCAAACAGCCCACGCTTGCGGCCTTGGGCTTTGACCTAAGCGACGGAAAGGAAAAGACTTGCCGTCATTACGGGAATAAGCAAAACCTCATTTCCACTAACTGGCGTTGTCAGGAGTGCAAGCGATTTCAGGAAGAAGGCGATAAATGAATAGGCGAATCCTGTACTAATATCCTACTATTGACATGGTTTAAGGCTTAAAAAAGATTCGTTTATTTGCTTATTTTATGCTTTATACAGTTGACATAGTTTTATAATACTGCGATAATATCTCAACGGTGGACGAAAAATGATTCACCGATTACATAACATCTAAAGTCATCTTAAGGTATAAAAAAATGAAAACTCTTTCTATTGCAAACCAAAAAGGCGGGGTAGGCAAAAGCACTCTAGCCGTTCATCTTGCGTATGCCGCCCTCGATGCGGGTATGCGGGTTTTGTTGGTGGACATGGACAAGCAAGGCAGCATGTCCCTAAGCTTCCCGGCTATTGCCGACGCGACACCGGGGCTTGTGGCTTCCAGCCTGTACACAACAGAGCAAAGGGAGGCAACGCCGGAAATCATCAATGACAAGTTGTCGATTATCCGGCCTGACTTGGCTTTGTTGAATGTGGACAAGGCAGAAAACAAAGTGCTTCGCTTTCCCGCCATGGCCCTACGCCGTTTTGCTGATGATTTCGACCTGTGCATCATCGACACGCCGCCGCTTTTGGGTGTGCGCCTGATTGCTTCCCTTGCGGCTTCTGATTATGTGGTTACGCCGGTTTCCCTTGGGCTGTACGAACTCGCCGGAGTGGGCGACCTGATACAGACCATTCATGTTGTCCGCACTCAGGGCTTAAACCCGAAGTTAAAGCACATTGGCATTTTGCCGATGAAGACGAACAGCCGCAGCAGCAGTGCAAACAAGGCTTTGGCAAATTTCCGCGCAGCTTACGCAAGTTCGATAATGGCAGAGGGTTTGCCGGAACGGGAGGCAGTGCGGCAATCGGTAGCCAACCGCCGCCCGGTTTGGCTTGGCACCAAGGGGGCAGGGCAATTGAAGGCAGCACACGAATGGAAGGCCGCTTGCGCCGCCCTCCTTGGGAGGGTTAAATAATGTCAACAGCATACGATACTTTGTCAGTCCCCGGCCTTGGCATTGACGCACTTTTTGACGAGAGTGCAACCAATTTTTCCTTGGTCTACATCGACCAGATAGAGGTAAAAGGCCAAATCCGCCAGCTTTTTGAAGACGAAGACAATACTTTGTCCGACCTGGCCGAGAGCATCAAGGCCCGTGGAGTCCTGCAACCGATCTTGATTAGGCCGAACCCGGACAGCAAGGGCAGTGCCGCCTATGAATTAGTGGCCGGCGAACGCCGCTACCGGGCAGGCAAAATGATAGGGCTTGAGCAGATACCGGCCTACATTCGGGAATTCACGGACGAGGAAGCCGAGGATGCCCAATACGCCGAGAACGTCCAACGCAAGAACCTAACGCAGATCGAAGAAGCGAAAAAGCTACAGCGCGACCTCGACCGGCTAGGCTCGACCGAGGCGGTTTTGCAGAAGCACAATAAAAGCCGCGCTTGGTTGTCGAAAATGTTGGGGCTTCTGAAATTGCCGGAGCAGACAAGGCGATTGATTACCGAGAACATTAGCGCAGATGTGGAAGTCATCCACACGGTAAAGGCCATTGAGAAAATAAGTCGGCCCGAGGCTAAGGCTTTGGTTGACGAACTCAAAAGCACACCGATGGATGGTAGGGCTAGGGATAAGGTTGCCAAAGTTAAAGACAAGGTTAAGCCACCGGCAAGCAAGCAGCCAAAACCAGAGACAAGGCAGAATTTTGACGCACTCGCCGAGGATGCCACCGCAACCCTAGCCGAGAGGATTCTTAACCTAAATTCGGGAGATTTGGATAAGGTTAAAATGCCTGTTGTGGTCAAGGCAGTTGAGCCGGAGCAAAACAACCCTAACACGGTGGAAACCGTTTCAACGCCTAAAAGAATGGATGTTGTCACGGAAGATGAAGGATTTTTACCCGCTCGATTTATAGAAGCTGGAAACTCCATTGGCCTAGTCTTGAAAATAGCCTACAGCCGCATAGAAAGGGGCGAGTTGCCTTCCCGTGTTTGGGATTCCCTTGCTGATAGCGACAAGGGCGAGATAAGTTCATGGTTGAAGCCTTACTATGATGCGGGAAAAAAATCTAAAACCCTTGCAATGGACGTTTTGAGCGGTTTTAGGAAAGGCATTTTCTCAAAGGATGGAGACGGCGCTTTTGCCTTGGTTGCCTATTTGCATGGGGCAACGCCTTTGATGATTTTTAGTATGCTTGATATTTTCCATGGGGCAAAGGAGCAATAAGGCTTTAGTTTAAAGTGGTTTAATGGAAAAGGATTTCCATTTTTTTGTTTATTTGATCTTAAAGAATAATAAGAATATGAGAGTAACGCTATGAGTGAAAAAGGCAGGGGAAAGGGGAACACTAAGAAAAGGCGTATGTCAGCCGCAGAATTTGACGCGGTTGTCCCACTTTTGAGCATGTCGGAAAGCCGACTTAATGCGGCTAGGGCCGCATTAGTCGATAATGAAAAATTGGAGGACATCGCTAGGCCGCACGGTTGGGACAAGCAGACTGTGGGCGGTGCGGTGAATATCGTTTGGAAGGCTTTCCAGAAAGTTAAGGAGTCGTTGCGCCTGGCTGAACTTGGCGGGGTAAGCTATCTTAGGGATGAATTGGATTTGCCGGACGGGTGGAAGCGTGTTTGCATCGACGCGCCAGAGTATTTGATTGAGATCGTTCAAGCCGAGGTTGAGAGGCTTAAACGCGCTAATTCTTCTGATGGTTCCAGCCAATAAAAAAGCCCGGTGTGGGCAAGCCAAACCGGGCCAAAAGTCATCTTAAGTTTAGGAGTTATCCTAAAGGTAAGGATTGCAATTATACCATTGTTTCGTAGGTTTTTGGATTCTGGTTTTGATCAAAAAAGCTCGGCAGATGCGGCTGTGTCCCGCAGTCGGGCTATCCTGCCCTCGTCCCAACAGCCCCCGGATTCATCCGGGGCCGCGCTCCCGGCGCGGAAAGGTGTGAAATCCTTTTTTTTTGGTTGCTCCTTGGGGACTGTGCGTCTTCGTTCCTCGACGGCACAGACCCCAGCCGCAAAGGCGAACCCCAAAAGCTATGCCGACCGCTGGCGCGGACGGCCTAAAACAAATTCCACCGTCAATTAGCTGGCAAACTTACCGAAGGCACGTATTTTCTATATTAGATTTGTTCCCGATTGAATATCGATTAAATCAGTAACATATATCTCTATTTTACAAAAATTTGGGGATAATGTATTTTCCAGTTTTAAATAATGATCCTATCTATATGATTTTATGTGAAAAGTAACCTTGAACAACTCTATTTTTTACATAAGTAAAGATCAATGATGAGTTGGACGTATTTCTAACCTATGAATGCGCTACTTGCTTTTCCTCACAGATAATCTAGTACATCCTATCGACAGAAAGAAATTGATGAATAAACTTAAAGGGGTTTTAGTTAAAACTAATAATTCATTTATATATTAATCTTAGGAATACGCATTAATATCCTAGTAATAGATAAATCTGCAATTAAGATAATTATTCCAACACCCATTCCAGGTGCTGATTCGTTAATATGACTATCCAAACCAATTTGTCTCCATACTATGCCTACTATAAGGCCACCAATGACAGCAAGCATTGTTCCAATAGCAGACGCACGAACACGAATAGCAGAAAAGAATACCGGGGCAGCAAGCGCTGCACCAATAAGAGATACCGCCGTAATTGCTGCGCTGAATACTGTAGTTCCTGTATGAAAAATACCTAATAATGAGAGGAAACCAATCACTAATGTAACTATCGGCTTTCGTGATAGAAATTTAACAAAAAATGACCCATGAGCAACGTCATTTTTTATAATTTCTACGCATGTGGCAATTGTTGCTGACGCTGTTGATGCTATCGTTGAAACTGCACCAGCGATAAGCATACCAAGCATTCCAGGAGCACCGTATTCTTGAATAAAAGCGACTAGGGCTTGTTCTGGGTCTTGTACATGTACTTCCACCGCAAGACGGATAAAAGTACCAAGTGCAGTATAACTAAGCCAAGTAATCTGTACAAATGCAATATATATCCATCGTGCGGTTTCAATAGTAGTCTCAGAATTAGCTGATAACCATCTATTAACCATTTGTGGCTGACCAAGGTTGAATCCAATTGCAGCAAAGGCAAAGCCCATAAGCATTAGCACAACTGAAGCGGGCGAGAGTGTGCCTGTTAATGAAAGAAAGCCAGGTATATTTGGTGCGTTATCAACGTTGAATTTATGATAAACAGAAAGCGTTATAACAAAAACGGATATTACTAGTGCCAACATAAAACATGCTTGTACAAAGTCTGTATAAGCAGCACCACGGACACCTGCTAATGCGGTATAAAATATAACAACTGAGGCAAATATAAACGCTACTTTGTACGATTCTAATCCTAATATAATTCCACCAACTTTACCCGCCGATAGCCACTGAGATGTCACATAAACCGTCATCAGCCCCACAATAATAATGGCTACTACGCTTACCAAAGCGTCACTTCCAACTCCCGTAACACCACTTCTAATTATCTCAGGTAGAGTCACGGCATCTGAATTCCTGGCTATAGTGTAGACCCTTTTTGCAATTAGTGTCCAAAATATAATGTCGCCGATTAACCATCCAAGTGGTAGCAGACACCACATTAGGCCACCGCTATAGCCTAATCCCACTGCACCGGTTAGGACAAAACCACTATTTGCTGTTGCACCTGCTCCCAGTGCGAGAACTATTGGTCCAAGCGACCGACCGACTACAGCTTCTGATCGATCATCAGTACCCCTTTTTCGAATCGCTATAATAACAGCTACTGCGCTTGCTAAAACAGAAATAATGATAATTGCAATGTCAATCCAAGTCATACGATTTACTCATCCCGTCCTGTAAGCTTGACTAAAACTATCTTTGATTTATTTTCAATATATTCATTTTTAATAACCATTTTTTTTTCGAGAGCAGCACGAACTTCACTAGCATGAAAACGATATGATTTGGCAGTTATAAAAATTGTATTCTTTGGTATTATAATCTTATCCCATTTTATGTCATGCAAAGAAATAAAGCGCGTCTCAATAGCGTTTCCTTGTAAACTCGGTTGGTATATAAAATCATTACCTGATAGACCTAAAATCTTTAATGGTTCGAATGCAAATTGCTGAACTTTAGATCCGTTATATGGCTTCACAAGGTCTTCTTCGCATACATCATTAGACGCTTGATAACATATAATACATATATCATCTGAACGTGTAATATCAGAAAGTATATTAGTTATATCATCTAATGGAAAATTACTAAATGTCAGACCTAGAAAAATAACTCTTTGAATTCCTACTTTTGTCAAATCACGATCAAGAATGGGAGCTAGGTCTTCAAATCGCCTTTCAATTCGCGTGGCCATAATACCTCTTTCTTGAGCATGAAATATAGCGCGATCCAAAAAGTATGGAGACACATCGACTGCGTAATATAGTATATTTTTTGACCTTCTCAGTAACTCGTCAACAATAATAAGAGACTTCTGCGGATAACCTGGCCCAAGATCTATAAAATTTGCTTGTTGTTTTATTCCTTGAATTATAGATTCAAGGTTATTCTCAAGAAGAGATATTATTGGAGCATCTATATTATCTTTGTAATTTGAGTTTTTTGATGTAGCGGCCTCAAAAAGTTTAGATTGCCTATCTGTAGCGTAAAGTCTATGAGGCATTGATAATTCTATTGAACATAATCCTTTTTCTAAGCTGTTGTGAATACATTCTATCAATTCGCGTTGTACTTCATCTGCAATCATATCAAATTATCCATAGATAAAATCTATAAAAAGAATCATTCTTGTTTAGACAAACGAAGGAGGTCTTCCCAGTTTTCATTAACACGTTTAACATCTTCAACACCGGCATGTACATCAACTTTATTGAAATCACGGGTATCCATATCAAGTGCAAGTTCTCCTACTAATTTTCCATCAACAATAATTATGTCGCGAGTCCAACCTTTTGGCAATGATGAAACAAGAGCACTATAGACAATGACACCAGCTTTTTTTTGTTGGATAATTACAGGCTCTAATCTTTTATGCTCCGCATTATCCATGTATATAAATATACGTTTTACTTTAACTCCACGTTTAATAGCATCCTCATTTTTAAAAAAATATGCTTTCCCTTCTGATGTTAACCACCAACTATGAGGAGAAACATAACTAGTTGTATTCACAGATACCTTTGCCGCCTTAAAAGCTGATTCACCAAAATACATAGCATTTTCTCGACGGATAACTATTTGAGAATTAGCTATAGAAGAAATAGAGGCTCTATACTCATCTGTTTCTTTTCGCAAAAAGTCAGTAAATATATTTTTTATTTCAATATCGGTAATAACTTCAACTGATCTACGTGACTTTGTTAAACTCTGCAAAACTTTATATTCAGGGGAGTCCTCTACAACAGAACTCACTTCACCTAATATAGATTTAATATCTGGTAAAGCTGAAAATGCAATAGAAATAATAATACCAAAAATTGATGTAATCAACAATCCATCTATTACATCCTCCCCTATAAGTCGCTCAGCTAAAGGTTTGTCTTTATTATGAATATATCTAACTATTATTCTTAAAACAAATACAAATATAGCAATAAATATGGCAATCAATTGAACGTTCATAATCTTATAACAACTACATATTATTTATCATATAAAGAAAAGGCTTGTTACCAAAAGACAGAAAACAGTCTACGCGAATGTTGGCAACTGGCTTATTCTCCCCGTACCTACATTGATTTTCAGGCATAATGAGTGAATTTCAAATCTCCCTGTTGTATAAGTAGTAATAAATTGAAGGAAAATACGTTAAATTGCTGTTGGCTATCAAATTAATAAACCGAGTAAATTGATAAACATTTGATTACTGACAACTATTTAAACAGTATAACTCCAAATGGTAGCGCATGCCATGGGTCATTTTGTCTCGGTATTATTGTGAAGAGAATAATGGTTGTCTTTCACTATTCATTCATAGGATTCATCCTATCAGCGTATCACTGATAAAACACACCGAACGTAAAGCCGTGCGGCTGGCCAAGCCCCGCGCACCCCGCAAAACGCCGTTTTATTTCACGGGGAAAAGTGTTGCGATTTTCGCTTAAGCGAAAATATGCCGCGCCGGAATGGGCGGGGCCACTGTTACTCATTTCCGCAAAAATCCTTGCGGCCCACCCGACTGAAAATCTTGGCGTTCCTTGGCGTACATTTCTGTACCGATGGCTTCCAAACCCCTGTTAGTCAGCCATGCGCCTGCCCGGTCAGTCGCGCCCGTAGCGCCCGCCCCAACCGCGGCCTCCCCAGCCGTTGTGTTCGCGCCACTCCTGTTCGCGCCGTTCTTCCCGGCCACCGCCGCCCCATCCGCGCTGGCCTTCGGGATAGTAGGGGTTGCGATACGCCTGCCGTCCATACCCCGGATAGGCGGCATAGCCGCCGTTCCCGTAGACCGGGGCATTGTAGCCGTTGCCGTAGCCAGGCGGATATCCGTAGCCTGGGTAGTAGCCGCCGTCGGCATGGGCGGCAAAGGACAGGATCAGCCCGATAAGCAGTACACACGCACACCGCTTCATAGTAGACCTCGCTTTGGCATGGCATTCAGTGATCGACTGGCAAAATAACCAGTGGTTGAGCAAAATACTGCGCCACCCAACTTAACCCAGCCTTAACCCGGTGCAAGCTTTTGATTCCGATCTTTGTCTCTGCCGCTATTTATTCAATGCCTGATCGCGCCTACCCCAAGCCAGTTTTATTTTTCATGGATAGTCTTGCCGCGTCGGGCGAACCATGATGTCGCTGATATGGACATGCGGCGGTTGCGCAACGATGAAGTGGATGGCGTTGGCCACATCCTCCCCGTGCAGCAAAGGGCCGAATTTATCGTTGAAGTTCTGCACCAGGTCATCGCTGTAGCCCGCCGCTTCCTGAAACCCGCTGACCACAAGCCCAGGTTCGACCAGCGACACGCGAATGCCTTTCGGACCCAGTTCGCGGCGCAGGCCTTCGGACAGCGCATGGACGGCGAACTTGGTTGCGCCGTAGACCGCGCTGAACGGGGAAATGTGCCTGCCAACCACCGACCCGACGATCACGATATCCGCCGCCCGTTTTGGAAAACCGAGTTGCTGCCCGTCCGCCATGTTCCGGGCGGCTTTTTGCAGCAAGTCCAACGTGCCTGTCACATTGAGCTTGAGTATCTCTTCAAACTTGGACAAATCGGCATCCTTGACCGACCCGCCCAAGCCACGGCCTGCATTCGCCACCACGATGTCGGCTGGCTTCCCGAAGCGTTCGATGGCGGCAGCAAACAGTCGATCCAATGTCGCGCTATCGGTGGCATCGCCCGCCAGACCGAAAAATGCCTGCCCCAACTCTTTTTCAAGTGCGGCCAGTTTTCCCGCGTTGCGAGCGTTGCCAATAACGCCATAGCCACCGGCAATGAATTTTCTCGCCGTCGCTTCCCCAATGCCTGAGGATGCACCGGTCACGATGGCGATGCGCGAATAGCCGGTTGACGGGTTGTATTTTTTATCGGTCATCAAGATTCTCCTTTAGCCTGTTTGTCACTCAACCGCAGAGCCTTACAATAGTATGATATGATGTCATACTGATTGATATAGTATGATACGATTAAAACTCCTGTATGTTTTTTAATCGCTTGTGCGACCCAGCCTAGCTTTGCTAAACAAGGGTTGAAATCCCTTCGCCATTACTGGGATAATTTTCGCTTAAGCGAAAATCCCTGAGCATGAAACGTTAGTCTTGCAATCGTGTGTCATCCTGACTGGCAATCAATTTATGACGATTACCTAGCCAGATTTTTCAGCCCGATAATCCCACCTATTCGATTAGTTCCTCGATCTTCGCGTCAATGGCGGGCAACAGCGCACCCAAGCAGAACTGCTGCATTGAATCAGGCGTATTTTCGGCAATGTACTTGAGCTTTATAAGATATGCTTCCGGCAAACGCAGGTTGTAAACCTTAAGCACGTCATCTCGAACCTTGGTGTCTTCCCAAGGATATGATTTGGTATCATATGATATGACATTAGATGATACTTCAACCTGTTGCTCGGCTCCAGCGATGAACTCATCAACACCTGGTGCAGTATGTGGGCTAGGCTTGCGGGTAAACTTACTCACTAAACACCTCCGCATAGAGTGCTTCAATTTCTTCGGATGCCTTTTGATCTTTTGGCTTCAACTCGTCCACGCACAAACCATCGCGGGCTGCTTTCCGGTAGGCAATGCGGTCGCGGACCACTGCCCCAGAAAGGGTTAAGTGCGAGAAGTCGGCAAGGATTTCTTGGGTGTCTTGAAATTCGTGTACTGACGGATTTGTCGAAACCCGGCTGATGACCACCCATGCCTGCAAGTTTTCGTTAAACCCTTGCGCACTGCCGACCAGTTCATCCATGCGGTCGAGCGTCCAAATGTCGAACTGACTGGGCTGTATAGGGATGTAAGCCTTGCTGGCAACCACCAAGCCAGCGCGAAGCTCCACCGAGTCCCGTCCGCCCGCGTCGATAATGATGTCCTGGTAGCGTTTTGCCAAGTCGTGAACTTCGGCTTGCAGTCCCTTGCCAAATTTTTGGATGCAAGCGACACGATGTGGTTTGGCATCGGAATCATCACGGCTCTGCGCCCAATAGTTGGCGCTGCCCTGCGCATCTGTGTCGATCAGCAGCACGTCGCGGCCAGCGATGGCCCGTTTCGCTGCGAGGTTTGTCGCAATCGTTGTCTTGCCCGTTCCGCCTTTTTCCCCGCCTATCAGTATAATCATGGCTTCATCAAAGGATTGAATGATTTCATATCATACCATTCAGTATGATTTCATGTCTAAGCTTCCCTGCCGCGCATTGCTGATGATTGGGATGCGCCTACTAGAATGACATTCTTGTCACCCATAATCCAACCCGTTAATTGTTCGTCCCTAAGCTAATGATGAAAATAGCCACATTTTCATGCATTGCCATTGGGGAGTTTGATGGCCAAGGATAAAGGATACGGCATCATACGGTATCGTATCATGTCATATGATGTCATTTTATATGACATGATGTCGTATCACATGAAATCATACCATATCATTTCATACTTATATAAATATATCGGCTACGAACACTCTCCTAAGTGCCAGCGCCAAGCAATCCGGGTGAAGTTCGCTTTGAACCCCTTGGTGAGTTTTTGCCGCTTTTCCCGTGCGCTCGAAAATGAGTGCTTGTGAAGTGTGGAAAGCCGCGAGATAGGCACTACGTCCAGCATCGTTACTCAGGCCAATGCCTAGGCTGGCATGGGCGTTTGACAAGCATTTACGCGCCTTTTCCAGATAGGCCATCGCTTCGGGAGTCATAGGTCAATTCCTTCCCGCCGCAATTCGTGCATAAGCGGTGTGCGCTCTTGGTATGAACCGGCGGGGTAAGGCATTGCGTGAATTACCTCGCCAGTTTCTGAAATGATATGCGAGGCGGCAAGCGCTATGCGGTCAGACTCCGCCCATCGGTCTCCAAGGTCGTTCAGAAAAACGGCTATGTCGTAGTCCGAATCAGGACGCGCATCCCCTCTTGCCCGTGACCCATACAACACTACACGCTCAATGCGGTTGCCGTATAAATCATTAAGCGCCGTGCGGAACTTGGACAAAACGAGAGGATTTACAGTTGCCATACCCTATGTTTACCACAAAGCGCACTATTTTTAAAACGGAATAGATACAAACGCACCCGATTTTACTCATTTGCGAGGGAATCATTACGCCATCGCAGCAAAGGCCCGCGCCTAGCCGATCCGTTGGCCTGTTTGCCAGATACCCGTTATTTTCGCTTAAGCGAAAATTCCACGACGGCAGAGGAAGGCCAAAGCAACTACATTCTCGGCGCATTGTAACGAATTGGTCATTATTTGTACATTTGGTGTAGGCCGCAGAGTCAGTAAGGTTTGACAGCCTAGGCACAAAGTTTTCCACAGCATCTGTGGATAAACCCAATGTCCAGCAATCGCTGGGGTTTTCCGTTAAACTTCTTCATTTCGCAACCAACTGCAAGATAATCGCTTGGCATAGCCTATATTGCCAATGCGTTGACTCATCATGGGATAAGGACGATGAACGAAGCCGATACTTGCCGAATACATATCACGCCAAAACTGCAAGCCGCAGGCTGGGAAGACTCGCCACACACCATCCGCGAGCAGAAGACCTTCACCGACGGGCGCATCATCGTCACCGGTAGCAAAGTGCGCCGTGGGCAACAAAAACGAGCGGACTATCTGCTCTATTTTTTGCGGGACTTCCTCATTGCGCTGGTCGAAGCCAAAGGAGAAGACGAACTGGCAACAGACGGGGTGCAGCAAGCGCGGGAGTACGCAATTATTCTGGGTGTGATGTTCGCCTACGCCACCAACGGCCATACCATCATCGAAATTGATTTTTTGACCGGGGAAGAAAAGGAAATTGACCGCTTCCCCACCCCCGATGAACTTTGGCAGCGGCTCGTAGCGGCCAAGGCAGTCCCAGAGGCCGCTACCAAGCACTGGATTGAACCCTTGAATTTGGCTTCCGGCAAAGAACCCCGCTACTATCAAAACATCGCCATCAACCGCGTCACGGAATCTGTCCTGCTCGGAATGCCTCGGGTTTTGGTAACTATGGCGACCGGCACGGGGAAAACTTTTGTCGCCTTCCAAATCTGTTGGAAACTCTGGAACAGCCGTTGGAACCGGGCGGGCCAGCACCGCCGCCCGAAGATTCTCTATCTAGCCGATAGGAATATTCTGATTGACGACCCCAAAGCGAAAATGTTCGCCCCGTTCGGGGATGCCCGCCACAAAATCAGTTCCAGGGATGCCAGCCAGGGCAGGGATATCTACTTTGGCATCTACCAGGCACTTTCCAGTCCGGCCAATGACATCTTTAAGGAATACCCACCCGACTTCTTCGACCTCATCATCGTTGACGAATGCCACCGGGGCAGCAGCCGCGAAGACAGCAATTGGCGGACCATTCTTGAATACTTTTCCCCCGCCGTGCAGTTGGGCATGACGGCCACCCCGTTGCGCGATGAAAGCCGGGACACCTATCTTTATTTTGGCAACCCGGTTTACACCTACTCGCTACGGCAAGGCATCGAGGACGGCTTTCTTGCGCCTTACCGGGTCCACAGGATCATCACCGATGTGGATGCCGCAGGCTGGCGACCGACTAAAAATGAACTGGACCGCTACGGGCGCACTATTCCCGACGATGAATACCAAACCCATGATTTCGAGAAAGTAGTCGCGTTGCGGGCGCGTACCAAGGCCATTGCCAAGCATTTAAGCAACTTCCTGAAAGGCTCAGACCGCTTCGCAAAAACCTTGGTGTTCTGCGTAGACCAAGAACACGCCGCCGAGATGCGGCACGAACTGGGCAATCTGAACAAGGATTTGCGGCAGACCTACCCGGATTATGTCTGCCGGGTCACCGGTGACGAAGGCGACATTGGCAAGCAACACTTATCCAATTTCCAAGACGTGGACCTGCCCACGCCGACGATCCTAACCACATCGCAAATGCTGACCACAGGGATTGATGCCGAAACCGTCAAAAACGTGGTGCTGGCCCGTGTCATCGGATCGCTTGCCGAGTTCAAGCAAACCATAGGACGCGGGACGCGGCTCAATGTCGATTATGGCAAAGAATATTTCAACATCATCGACTACACCGGCACGGCGACCAGCCATTTCGCCGACAAAGATTTTGACGGGGAACCGGAAACCATTGACGAAACGGTCATTGACGAAAATGGCGAAACGCTTTCGGTGACAGTTGAAAAGCCGGAACAGGAAGCTACCGGCGCGGAGGATGCTGACCCGCCGGAGCCAGAAGCGGGCGAAACGCCTATCCCTCCGCAAATCAAGGAACCGCCGCCATCCGATCCGCCACCGCGTCCACCTCGCAAATATTATGTGGACGGCGGCGAAGTCGAAATCATCGGCCATCTGGTGTATGACTTGGACACCGACGGCAAAAAGCTGCAAGTGGTGAAATACACCGACTATTCCGGGCGGATGGTGCGCTCCATGTATCCGTCCCCGGAAGAATTCCGCACCACTTGGGCCAGCGCGGACACCCGCGCTGAAGCCTTGCAAGAACTGGCTAAACGCGGCATTGACTTTGACGAACTCGCCGCCGCCAGCGGGCAGGCCGATGCCGACCCGTTCGACCTGCTGTGCCATTTGGCTTGGAACGCCCCGCTGCTGTCCCGGCGCGAACGGGCGGACAGGGCCAAACGCAAGAACCCCGATTGGTTCGCTACCCATAGCGACACCGCCAAGGAAATCTTAGGTCTATTGCTGGAAAAATACATCGAGCGTGGCGTGATCCAGTTCAACGACCTGTCCGGGCTGATCAAGTCGCCGCCGTTCGACCGCTTTGGGCTACCCGGCGAAATCGCCAACCGCCATTTTGGCAGCATCGAGTCCATGCGGCAAAGCATAGGCCAACTGCAAGAAGCCCTGTATCAATAAGACCAAACCAATCGAATGACCCAAACGCCCAAACCCAAATCAAGCCGCAAAGCCAAGCCGACGCAGACCACCGCCCAACAGCTTTCCTCCCTGATCAAGTCGGCCCGCGACACGCTGCGCAAAGACAAGGGGCTGAACGGCGATGCCGACCGCCTGCCGTTGCTGACTTGGGTGATGTTCCTCAAGTTCCTCGACGACTTGGAAACCCGCCACGAAGAGGATGCAGCCTTGGACGGGCGGGCTTACCGGCCCATCATCGCAGCGCCTTACCGCTGGCGCGACTGGGCGGCGATACCCAACGGCATCAGCGGCGACGACCTGCTTGAATTCATCAACCAAGACGCGGCGACGTTTTCCCATGCCAGCGGCACCTCGGTCAACAAGCCTGGCCTGTTCAAATACCTGCGTGGGCTAGCCGAGCAGGGCGAAAAAGACACCCGGCGCGACGTAATCGCCAATGTCTTCAAAGGTGTGCAAAACCGCATGGCCAGTGGTAGCCTGCTGCGCGACATCATCAACAAGATTAACGGCATCCACTTCAATTCCAGCGAGGAGATTCACACCCTCTCGCACCTTTACGAATCCATGTTGCGGGAAATGCGCGATGCATCGGGCGATTCCGGCGAGTTCTATACCCCAAGGCCCGTGGTGCGTTTCATGGTGGCCGTGGTCGATCCCAAGCTCGGGGAAACCTTGCTGGACCCGGCTTGTGGGACTGGCGGCTTCCTCGTTGGGGCGTATGAACATCTTTCCCAACAAGTACAGAACACCGAGGATCGCCACCGGCTGCAAAACCAAACCCTGCTTGGACAAGAGGCCAAGCCCTTGCCCTATATGCTGGCGCAAATGAACTTGCTGCTGCACGGGCTGGAAGCCCCGCAAATCGACTACGGAAACACCTTGGCCGGGAAGAAAATCACCGCCATTGGCGACCGCGAACGGGTGGACGTGATTCTCACCAACCCCCCGTTTGGCGGGGAAGAGGAAATCGGCATCAAGGCCAATTTCCCCCCCGACAAGCAAACGGCGGAAACCGCCCTGCTGTTCCTGCAATACATCATGCGCAAGCTCAAACGCCCCGGCCACGGCAGCGTTTACGGCGGACGTGCCGCCGTGGTGGTGCCGAACGGAACGCTGTTTGGCGATGGCATTAGCGGCAGAATCAAGGAAGAACTATTGCGCGAGTTCAACTTGCATACCATTGTCAGACTGCCGCAAGGGGTGTTCGCGCCCTACACTGACATCCCCGCGAACCTGATTTTCTTTAACCGGCAAGGGCCGACGCGGGACATCTGGTATTACGAACTGCCCCCGCCTGAGGGCCGCAAGAAATACAGCAAAACCGCCCCCATCCAATACGAGGAGTTTGCCGACTGTTTGAGTTGGTGGAACAACCGTGAGGAAAACGCCCAAGCCTGGCGCATAGACTTTGCCAAATTGCATGAGGTAGCCAAGGCCAAGGCGGAACCGTTTTGGCAACAGGCCGAGCAAGAACGCCAAGGTGCTACTGAAGCGGGAAAGCAAATTCGACAACTTGAACTGCAACTCAACAGCTTGACTGAACTGGCGGAAAAAGCGGCGCTCCAAGACCGACAAAAGGCACTCAAAGCTCGCCAGCGGCAACATGAGGAAAACGCCAAAACCGCGCAGCGCGAAGGCGACGCGATTTACTGGCCGATCTACAACTTGGACATCAAAAACCCGCACGGCAAAGAGGCTTTGGAACATGTGCCGCCGCATGAACTGGTTGCGTCCATGCTGGCAAAGGAGCAAGACGTGATACGGCTTTTGGCTGAAATTGACGCTTTAGTGAACGAGGCGGGCACATGAGCCAGCCGACCATGCCAGACCGCTACGGAGACATTCATTCCTCCATCGTCCAATTGCTGGAAGAGGCTCGCCGCGCTGCCGCCCGCAGTGTCAACGCCCTGATGACCGCCAGCTATTGGGAAATTGGCCGGCGCATCGTCGAAGCAGAACAAGGCGGGCAGGAGCGGGCGGAATATGGCGAGCAACTCATTAAACGTCTGGCCGAAGACCTGACCACACGCTTTGGACGGGGATTCAGCCGACAAAACCTCTGGCAAATGCGAGCATTTTACTTGGCTTGGCCCCTAGAACACATTGTTCAAACAAAATCTGCTGCATCCCTTTCCATGCCAAAAGTCCAGACACCGTCTGGAGAATTGCAAAACCCACAAATAATCCAGGCACTGTCTGCACAATTACCTGACCTTGCCACCTTGTCCTGCCACTTCCCCCTGCCTTGGTCGGCCTATGTGCGGTTGCTATCGGTCAAGAACGAACAGGCCAGAGCCTTCTACGAAACTGAGGCTCTGCGCTGTGGTTGGACGGTGCGCCAACTTGACCGGCAAATCAACAGCCAGTTTTTCGAGCGCACCGCACTCTCGCGCAACAAAGTGGCAATGCTGGAAAAAGGTGAAAAAGCCTTGCCGGGAGATGCCATGACCCCCGAAGAAGCGATCAAAGAACCCTATGTTTTGGAGTTTCTCGGCTTGAAGGACGAATATTCGGAAGCCGAACTTGAAGAGGCGCTTATCCACCGTTTGGAAGATTTCCTGCTTGAATTGGGAGACGACTTCGCCTTTGTGGGTCGGCAACGTCGTTTGCGCGTCGGCGATAGCTGGTTTCGTATTGATCTGTTGTTTTTCCACCGAGGTTTGAAATGCCTAGTGTTAATCGACCTCAAGGCCGGCCGCTTCAGTTACGCGGATGCAGGGCAAATGCATCTTTACCTGAATTACGCCAAGGCGCATTGGATGCGCGAAGGCGAAAACCCGCCAGTCGGCCTGATCCTCTGCGCCAGCAAGGATGCCGCCGAAGCGCATTACGCCCTAGACGGCCTGCCCAATACCATCTTGGCGGCTGAATACAAAACCGTCCTGCCCAGCGAAAAACAAATAGAAGAAGCTTTGCAAAGCGCTCGCTTGGCCTTGGAAAATCGGCGATTGATTATGAAACAAAAGGAGTCGGAATGAGCCGGTGGCCGGTAATCAAACTTGGTGATGTGCTGAGGCTTGACCTCATAAAGGAAGTTATCGACCCATCAAAATCTTATGAAATGCTTGGTGTATTAAGCTTTGGTAAGGGACTTTTCAAACGCGACACCATAGAGAGCGGTAATACAAGCTATAAGTATTTTCTCTGCCTTA
>Ga0209083_1001915_pt1 | contig 21443 bp, 22 predicted proteins | sample AM7aDNAmetaG_FD_184132 | JGI IMG/M metagenome (GOLD analysis project Ga0209083, IMG submission 184132) | Freshwater microbial communities from Finland to study Microbial Dark Matter (Phase II) - AM7a DNA metaG (SPAdes) (version 3) | ecosystem: Environmental > Aquatic > Freshwater > Lake ...
GCGCGGAAAAAGCCGCATTGCGCGTAATCTTTTTTATGCCTTGAGCTTCCGGAAGCGTATCGGCAATTCCTCCTTCTTTGATTCTGGCGAATACATTCATAGCGACCGCCCCTGTGAGCCAGCCCATAACCACAGCGCTTGCGCCAAGCCAAGGTATGAGCACAAAAACACCTGGATGGTGTATTACTAGAAAATAAACCACGGACATCTGAGTAATAACATGCGTGACCGACCCAAGAACGCTCGTGCTGATGAAACCGAGATACTTGAAAGTAAGTCCCATAAGCACGGTGCTGGTAACCGCCCCGGAAAAACTCATGACAAATGTAGGCGACAAGAAAGTGCCCAGGAAGAGCGAACTAACAACTGTCCGGAGTATTGCTACTTCAAGCGCGGGAATAAAGCCCATGTCTGCAAGAACTATCAAGGTGATTATGTTAGCCAAGCCGAGCTTAACTCCCGGCAAGGGGCTCGGCATTAGGAACTCGGCCGCCTGGAGCACCGAGGCGCAGGAAACCAGGAGCGCTATTTTTTGTATTTTCTTTTCGTTCTGCATTTTAGTAGCTCATTGCGACAAAATCTTCCTCGCCGCTCTTCCCGGAAACTTCTATAATGACTTTATTCGCCACGCACACAATGGATTCACCCGGCGAAGATATCCAGCCGAAGGCCACGCAAAGTCGCTTAGGACAGTCGGAATCCAGAACTCTTACCCTGCCGCCATTTACTTCGATGTCCATTTTTCCGACTTTTAGCATCCTGTTTAAGTCAAGAGGCCCTTCTGCCACAAGTTTGTTATCCTTAAACACCTTAATCTCTTTCTGCCTAACGGCATCACGGTGCAAATACCAGTACGGAACCGCAACCACTATAATGAGTACAAATACCGAAAACGCTGCATCAAAAGGTCTTATTTTGAGTTTCGTGTCAGCCACCTGCCCTCCGGTATCTGTCTATATACTATAAGCAAGAAGCGTGCCAATCCAAAAAGATGATAATAGCAGGAAAACAGGCTAGTGAATGGCGTTTAGGCATTACGAAAAGGTAATATTGTTTTTTAAAGTAATGATAAGAGGAGTTTAGTTCCTGAAATGTGACCAATCAGTGTTTTTCATGGGCAAACGTGTTTCCGGTTACTCAATCCCGTATTCTTTTGATTTTTCCCAGAGAGTTTTGGCTGATATACCGAGCATTTCAGCAGCCTTTTTCTTTACCCCGCCGGAGTGCTCCAGCGTCAGCAGGATATGCTCCTTCTCTGCCTGCTTAACAACGGAATCCAGGCTTGATTCTTTCCATTCTTTTTTTTCCAGAAAATAGGGCGGCAAGCCGGAAACTGTTATCTCCCGCGCGGTAGCGAGGCTCACAAGCCTTTCAATTAGATTCTCAAGCTCGCGAATGTTTCCGGGCCAGTAGTAGCGGCCCATTGCCAGCAGTACAGCGGGGTTCAATTCGGTGTCCTTCTGCATGGCAGTATTAAACTTGAACAGGAAATGCGCTGCCAGAGCGGGAATGTCATCGCTTCTATCTCTGAGCGGCGGGAGATTAACCGGGACAACATTGAGCCTGTAATAGAGGTCTTCCCTGAAGGATCCGTCTTTGACTTTTTCGCGCAGATCCGCTTTTGTGGCGGATATAACCCGCACATCCGTTTTTATCGTTTCAGTGCCACCGACCCGCTCGAATTCCCTCTGCTGCAGCACTCTTAGAAGTTTTACCTGGGCCGAGGGCTTCATATCGTCTATATCGTCGAGAAATATTGTCCCTCCGTCCGCCAGTTCAAATCTTCCTATCTTCTTTCTGATTGCGTCCGTGAAAGCTCCTTTTTCGTGTCCGAACAACTCGCTTTCCAGCAAGGCCTCCGGCAGCGCGCTGCAGTTTAGTTTGATGAGAGGCCCGTCCCTGCGCGGGCTTAGTTTGTGTATCGCTTCGGCGGCCAGTTCTTTCCCGGTTCCGTTTTCGCCTTGAATCAAAACTGTTGTGCTATACTGCGCGACAGACTCTATGAGCCTAAAAACATTTTCCATCAGACGGCTTTTCCCGATGATGTTTGCAAGCTTGCCTGAAGGCCCAAGCCTGTTCTTAAGCATCATATTCTCTTTCTTAAGGGACAGAAGTTCCAATCCGTTCTTAACGACAAGAATCATTTCCTCCGCCAGGAATGGTTTAGTCAGGTAGTCAAAGGCGCCTATCTTCATTGCCTGCACCGCGGTTTCCACGGTGCCGTAACCTGTCATAATAACGCAAACCGCATCCGGGGAGGTTTCTTTTATGCGTTTCAGCACCGAGATCCCGTCAAGTTTCGGCAGTTTAAGGTCAAGTATCACCAGTTCGAAATCGTTCTTTTTGAATTTCTCGATGCCTTCCAGACCATCAACCGCGGAAGAAGTGGAATAGCCCGACCTCCCCAGATTGTCCTCAAGCATATTGAGCATCAAATCGTCGTCTTCAATTAGTAGTATTCTCGGTTTACCGTTTGCCATTATTTTAGGACTCCTTTAAAGACCGGAAGATTGATTACTACCGCTGTTCCACCTTCAGGGATTCCTTGAATTTCAAGGGTTCCGCGCAGAACCTGGATTATATTGTAACTGATAAAGAGCCCCAGGCCGGTTCCTTCTCCCACATCTTTTGTGGTAAAAAACGGCGTGAAGATTTTGTCTCTGTGTTCGGCGCTGATTCCCTTGCCGCTGTCTTTGAAAATTATGCTTATTGATTCTGCTTCAGCAGAAGTTGTTATTGCGAGGTCCTTTCTTTCTGTCTTTTCCATGGCGTCTGTAGAATTTTTAATTACATTTGTGAAAACCTGGCTGAGTTGCGAGGGGTCGGCGTAGGTCTTAGGAAGTGAAGCGGAAAGTCTAAGTGCCAGCCGAATAGACTTCTCCTTGAGCCGGAACTTATTAAACTCCGCCAGTTCAAGGATAAGCTTGTTTATGTCTACAGGTTCAAGGTTCTGCCTTCCGGAATAGCTAAGTATCTGCTTTACTACATTATCAATCCTGAAAAGGCCTTTTAAACTCTGCTCCAGATAATTTCTCGCGTCTGTCTTTAGTTCAGGATCCGCCAAAGCAGTCCTGATGTAGTTTATGACAGCGCCGAGAGGATTATTTATTTCGTGAGCGATGCCCGCGGAAAATCTGCTCAGCGCGGCTACCTTTGCCGCCTGCGAAAGGCGGGATTCCGCTTCCTTAAGTTCGGCTGTGCGGGCTTTAATAGTTTCACTAACTTCCCGGTTCTTCTTGTCAAGCTCTTTAAGCAGGTACACGCTGGTGGTTTTGAATTCCGAGAGTTTCCTTTGCGCCGTCTTCATCTCTTCCTGCTCGGCAAGCAGTTTTCTCGTGACAGATTTGAACTGCCCTGACATTACTTCAAGAGTTTTCAAGTTGTCTGCCGGATCGTAGTTATTTTTGAAAACTCTGCAGTCAAGACAAACCGCCATCTTTTCCACGCACTTCCCGCTGATATCGTCATTGCAGAAAGTCCCTCCGATGAGCCAGCATTTGTTGTCGGACTTTCCGTAAGCGGGACATTCTTTCTTTCCGCAGTCAAGTATTTCCCAGCAGTTTTTCTCCATTAAAACTCTAGCACCGTAGGAAGTTCGTTATTGAGAGCTTCGCTGTAAACACGGAAGCGCAATATCTTTGGTGAGAGTTTTAGAAAGGCAAAATGTCCCGCGGTAAGACCGGCTTCTAGGGCTACATCCGCGAAAGGGTTTCTTCCTTTTAGTTCCTCGAGCGCGCGCGCCTGTTCCTGTTCAGAGTTCAGAACGCTGACAAAGCCGTTCAGTTCGCATTCCCAGGAAAAATCGAAAGGATTCTCGAGACTATAGATTAGAACGCTGACTTTGCCGGCTCCTGCGAGGTGGGATAATTTTGGGCTATCCTTCAGCGTCATCAGATAGCAATCGAACTTATCGGTGACGCCATAGTACATAACCCGAAGTCTTACATACCCGCTTTTACTGTCATCAGTGGCAATTACCGCTACTTGGCGTTCTTTCAAGCGTTCAAAAATATCCCTGGCTGAGTATTGCATCCTTAATCCTCCGCGCTTTAGTTCCTTCACTATATTATATCAATATCGCGCCGCGTTCAAGGACTATACCTGCCGTTATTCCTGGCGGTTACCTCATCAAAGGATCTCTTATTGCCTCTTCTACAATGGCATCAATTTCTTTGATTTGTGATTGATTGAGCGGTGATTCAGCCTCTTCGGCAAGCAGTTCTTCCGCTTTGGCAGCCGCAAGATTTTCAAATCTCTTTATGTCGAGCGAATTCCCGGTTCCCCAGGAAAGCGCGTCAAAGAACGGCGAAAGCAGTTCCTCATCCTTGAAATGCTCCATTGTTGAATCGCTGCTGACAGTGTTGCCGCCTATACCTGCGGCCAGTATAGTTTCAAAGTCAAGCGTGCTATCCGTAACTTCTACGCCTTTTACAGCGCGCCTTACATACCGCGCGATCTCGTTATCTATCACAAGCTGCATTGGTGAGAATGTTATGGCGTTTTCCAGGTGCCCGACCGTGCCGAAACCGATCGCGCCGGCCAGGACAGGACCCAGCATTGAAACCGCTTTCTCCGCTCCGGCTTGTATCCCCGGGACACAGGCATTAGTTTTTCCACCATGCACGCCTGAAGGACAGCCATAGAACTCGCTAATGAGCTGGATTCTTGCCGACAGGAGAGGTATTCTCTCGGCTCCTGCGTAGCCGAACAGCATTGATCTCATATCACAGTAGCCGGGATTAATATCCACACCCATAGTTGCGTGAGAGTCAACGGCGAACCCCAGCACGAGTCCGCCAAGTGTTTCCGCAGCTCCCAAGGATAAAGTGCCGGCCGCGGACATGGGCGCGGTTGCCCCCGCGTTTGGCATGGATTCAAGTGTTTGCGGCAGTCCTTTCTCAATATGTGTGATAAGAACATCGGCCATGACTTCATCAAGGCAGAGCGGAGTTCTGACCTCGGCATAACCGGTTAGAATCGGATTCTTACGGTGTTCTTCCTTCCCGCCGCAGACCACTTCTCCTATCCTGGTAATGTATTCAATGTCCCGCGCTTTGAAGGTTTCGATGCCGCCAAATTTCTTTGTTGCTTTAGCGAGTTCCGCGGCCATGACGACCGTCCGGATCCCTACCGGAACATCCTGCGCTGCCACCGGAAGTCCGGTGTAAGTTATTTGATCGAGTTTATCCGCTAATTTTAGCGCCGACTTAACATCTGCAAGATTCGCTGAACGCCTTTTTCCGTCAAGCCCCAGAATGAAACAGCAGAACCCGCCTGTAGAAACCGAGAAATCCCCGTGCACGCAAAAAGGTTTATTGTCAAACCTGACCTGTGAATACCTGACAGACATTCTCTTGGGAGACCTGTTTTCGTCTGAAAAATTCGCTTTCATTTTTGAGATGGCTTTCTCAATAACCTGCCGCGGAAACTTCACGCGCCGTTTATTAAAATCCACTTTGCAGCCTGCGCCGGCGAGGTATTCAAGGGCTTTTTTGTGATCAACCAGCATGCCTATTTCCTCGAGTATCCTGCAGGCGTTCTCGTGTATTCTGCGCAGTTCTTCGACTGAAAGATACCTGACCGGATCCATCTGTGCCGTCTTCATGATTCCTCCTTGTGCAGCGCGCTACCCTTAGTAGAATACTCCTGCGCGTGGCTTATTGCGATAGGCATCTATTGGAGTTTATACCTTACGGTCGGGGAAAATTACGATGCCGGAAAAGAGCGCAATTGACTTATTTTTCATTATGGAATATAATGAATAAAATATTATTAGTCAGCAGGCGGATAATCCTGCCCGGGAGACTTAAATGGTAAAGAAAGTATTCCTCTCGCTGTTCATGCTTCTGTCATTCACTGCGGTTTTGTCATCGGATGTCATGCTTCTTGAGCAGGAAGAAGCGCTTAACACCAACCTCTTCAAAGGTAAAATAGGCGTCGGTTTCAATTGGACCGGAGCCCAGGCCAGGATGGATGTAGGCAGCAACTTCCTTGCTGAACTCCGGGGCCAGTATTCGGCAAATAATCTTTTGGTGGCGCTCCGCGGTTACTACGTGCTTCCGAAATTGACCGGCCAGCCGCCTTTGCAACCGTATTTTGGAGTAGAGTTCGGAATACCTTTCTCGACAGTTCTGACCACCGGGTTTGAAACCGGCGCGTTCTTCGGCGGCGAGGTGTTTGTCACAAAGGACATAGGCGTAGGGCTGGATCTTGGCCCCTATTTTATCTCAATCTCAAGCGATCTCGGCAGTGTCAGCGACATAGGTTTGATAATTAACCTCGGTGTAACCTATTACTTCTAAAAAGGCGGGTGTCTGAATGAAAAAAGCGTTATTTGTCACGATGGTCTTTGTCTTTCTTATGTTTCTTTTAATATCGACTGTGGAAAAAGCGCATTCATTCTTCCTTGGTTTTGGTTCCGGCGGAGCCGTAAGTAACACAATCAAAGACGGGCAGACTAAGGGCCTGATTCCCATTGATGCTCCGCCTCCCGGCAATCTTGTGGCTTCGCTTGCAAGCTGGACCGAGATAGACCTCTCCTGGGAGAACAAAACTCCGGGGCAGACAAGTGTGCTAATCCAGAGGCAGCTTCTAGGCGGCAGTTACACGACAATTGCGACAACCGCGCCTTCCGCGACCGCCTACGCCGATAATTCGGTCACGGCAAACAACACCTACATCTATAGGCTGCGCTCGACTACCGCGGCAGGACTTACGAGAGTCTCAAACGAAGATACTAACATGACAGCTCCGCCGGCGGCTCCGGCAAACCTTACTTCAGCGCCGGCAGGCGCCAGTTCAATCTCGCTCAACTGGACAGTAAATTCTGTAAATGAATCCGGATTCTATATAGAGATGGCAGTCGGAAGCGGAACATTCGGCAGCACGGCGACAGTTGCGAGAAAGGCAGCCTCCTATAACTGGACCGGCCTTGTGCAGAATTCCTCATATTCATTCCGCATAAGGTCTTTTAATGTGCTTGGGGCCTCGGCTTATTCAAATACAACTCTGGCAACCACATCCCTATACTCATGGAATACCGTGACTGTAAGCAATTCCACATCACCCTTCTACAAAATGGCTTTCGGGAATGGCAGGAATGACGGCACCAATAGAATCTACTGCGGGTTGAACTCGCCGGTATATTCGGTAAAGGAGTTTACTTACAGCGGCGGCTGGGTCACGACAGATGCCACTCCGGCGTCCATAAACTCCACCCCAATAACGACTTGGAGTTCTGTAGTAAGAGCTATAGCCGTTGGAAATACCAGAAACGATGGAACCAGCAGGCTAGTATACAGCCTGGGCTCAAGCGCTACTCCGGGAATTTCCGGGGCGTCGGCAGGAGAAGTAAACTATAATGCCTCAACACAGAAATTCATTTGGAACACGGTAAATCAGCTTGTTTCTCCCACACACGCAGGCGTTGGTAACGTGAACAACGATGTAATAATAGGCGTCCCTGACGCCGTTGACGCTGTCAGCTCGACTGATTATAAAGTTATTTCAGTTGATGCTAACAACAAGGTGTATCAGTCTAACTTCACAACCGGTGTTTACGGCGAAGTATCCATAAGCACCACTGCAATGTCCTATAAGAACTACAGTGTAATCTGCGACAGCTTAAAGACATCAGACACCAAGAAACGTATCTATACAGCGGCCTACACGGGTCAGATTTATGAGTACGAATGGACCACTTCCGCTGTAGTTACCAATTTTACGGAATCAACAGTTTCCACTATGGCGCTGCCTACATCACCGGCTACAACTATGAAACTGCTTACTTCCGGGACAGGCAGAAATGACGGCATAAACAGGTTGTATTATGGCGGGGGCGATGGGCATGTTTATGAATTCACTTCAACGTCACCGACGGCTTGGACCAATACTGATGCCGGTAGCATTACAAACGCCATAACGGCTATAGTTGCCGGCAATGTTACGCCGGACGGGAATGTCAACATCTACGCCGCAACCAACAATAGGGAGATATTTCAGTTTTCCTGGCTGAGCGCTGCATCAAGCTTTGCTGTTACGCGCATTGGATTAACTACGGGATATGTCAACGATATGCAGATATTTAAAGGCCGGAATGACGGAGTATCAAGGCTTTACCTGTCCACAGAAGACGGATACTTGCTGGAATACACGCCGCAATAGCCTAAAATCAGAATGCAAAAAGGGGCCGCAAAGCGGCCCCTTTTACTTTAAGTACTCTTTTTTACTCTTTATTCTCCAGCAGGTGATGCCTGATATCTTTCCCGGAAACCATAAAGATAACATCCTCAGCTATATTTGTCGCGTGATCCCCTATCCTTTCCAGGTTTCTGGACACAAGTATAAGGTCCATTGCGCGCGAGATGTTATTGGCATCCTGGTTCATATAAACCAGCAGTTCCTTGAAAATATCTTCCTTGAACTTATCCACCTGATCATCCGTCTGAAGTACCTTTCCGGCAAGTTCAGGGTCTTTGCTGACAAAAGCATCCAGACAATCTTTTACCATGTTCTTTACTATATCAGCCATCTTTGGAAGATCGATAATCGGCTTAAGCGGCGGTTCCTTTAGAAGATCCAGTGAGTTTTCGGCGATGTTTACTGCCTGGTCGCCCATCCTCTCCAGGTCGGAGTTTATCTTCATTGCGGAAGTTATGAACCTCAAATCGCCGGCGGTCGGCTGGTAAAGGGCCAGCAATTTCAGGCAAATCTCGTCTATCTCAACTTGGATATGGTTTACATCCTCTTCGTGTTTTCTGATATCCTTCGCGAGGTCTTCTTTTCTCTCCACCAGTATCTTTATGGAATACTGAATCATTGCCTCTACCAGGCTGCCCATATATAGCAGTCTTTCTTTTAACTCATTCAGTTCTTCTTCAAAATGCCTTGTCATTTAACCTCCGCCTCAGCCGAAACGGCCGGTAATATAGTCCTCGGTCTCTTTCTTTTCAGGAGAAGTAAATATCGCCGAGGTCTTTCCGAACTCAATAAGTTCCCCGAGCAGCATAAATCCGGTATCGTCGGAAACACGCGCCGCCTGTTGCATATTGTGAGTGACTATTATTATAGTGTATTTTTTCTTTAGTTCAACCATTAATTCTTCTATCTTCATGGTCGCCATCGGGTCCAGCGTGGAGCAGGGTTCATCAAGCAGTATGACATCCGGTTTTACCGCGACCAGCCGGGCTATGCATAGCCTCTGTTTCTGTTCCAGAGAAAGATTCAACGCGGATTTCTTAAGTTTGTCCTTCAATTCCTCCCAGAGCAGGACGGATTTAAGGCTCTCCTCAACAATGCCGTCAAGCTCGCTGCCGGACGCTATGCCGTGTACGCGAAGCCCAAAGGCGACATTTTCAAGAACGGATAGAGGGAACGGGTTAGGTCTCTGAAAAACCATTCCAACCTTTCTCCTGAGAGAATCAATATCACAGGTTATATGATAAATATCCTGTCCTTCAAAGAAAACCCTTCCCGTGACTTTGACATTGTCGATCGTGTCATTGATGCGGTTGAAAACACGGAGCAGCGTTGATTTCCCGCAGCCTGAAGGGCCAATAATCGAAGTGATTTTGTTTCTTGCGATTTCGGAGTTTACCGATTTTAACGCTTGAAAATCCCCGTAGAAAAGGCTGAGATCTTCAGTTTTTATGATGGGACTAACGCTTTCTATCATCCAAACCTTCCTGTCACGTAATCTTCAGTCCGCTTATCTTTCGGCGAAACAAAGATATTGCGTGTAATGTCAATTTCAACAAGTTCTCCCATAAGGAAAAAGGCGGTGCGGTCGCTTACCCTGGAAGCTTGCTTTACATTATTTGTCACAAGCACCAGCGTATATTTCTTCTTCAGTTCCACCATTGCTTCTTCAACCTTTGCAGTAGATATCGGATCAAGCCCGGAACACGGCTCGTCAAAGAGGATGACTTCCGGTTGAACCGCAAGCGTTCTTGCTATGCAGAGCCGCTGCTGCTGTCCCCCGGAGAGTTTTAGCGCTGACGCATCAAGCCTGTCCTTCACTTCGTCCCAGAGTGAAGCAGCTCTCAGGCACTTCTCGGCTAGTTGTTGAAGCTCTTTCTTGTTCTTTGAGCCGTGCCTCTTGGGTCCGTAAACAACATTGTCGTATACGGACATCGGAAGTGAAAGCGGCAGAGCGAACACCATCCCGACGTTTTTTCTAAGAGATTCGGGGTCTATCTTTGAAATGTCTTTGCCGTTCATAACTATTTTCCCTTCCTGCCTGTAGTTTAGGCTGAAGTCGTTAAGTCTGTTTAGAGCCCGGAGAAATGTGGTTTTTCCGCTATTGGAAGGTCCAATTATTCCGAGTATCTCATTCTCTTTAACGGTTATGTTGATCCCGGTGAGGCTCCGGATTTTACCGAAAGCGCAGGAAAGCCCGCTCGCCTCTATTTTGTCTACCATTTTTTCCTCTTTCTGAAATATGTCCTGATGACGATAGCTGCAAGGTTCATGGAAATCACCAGCATGAGGAGCACGAGCGCCGTTCCGTAACTGAGGTTTTTTGGCATATTCGGTATCTGAGTAGAGATTATGAAAAGATGATACGGAAGGACCATTACTTGGTCAAAAACTGAGTTTGGTAGCCTGGGCACGTAGAATGCCGCGGCGGTAAAGAGTATCGGCGCTGTTTCTCCTGCGATTCTGGCTATGCTGAGTATCGTGCCGGTCATGATGCCCGGAAGCGCATGGGGAAGAACCACGTGGCGAACGGTCTTCCATCGGCTCACGCCCAGGGACAGACTTACCTCCCTGAAGGATTGCGGCACGCTATTCAAAGCTTCTTTCGAAGTAGTTATAATTACTGGAAGTTCCATAATAGCGAGCGTGAGCGCTCCGGAAAGTATTGACACGCCGAATTTCATAAAAATAACGAAAAGCCCGAGACCGAAAAGCCCGTAAACTACAGACGGGACACCCGCAAGGTTTACTATGGATAGTTTTATTACCCGTGTCAGCAGATTATCCTTGGCGTATTCATTCAGGTAGATTGCCGCGAGCACGCCTACAGGAAGGGCTATAGCAACGGAGAGGACAACGAGATAGATCGTCCCGAGTATTGCGGGCATTATTCCGCCGCTTCTCATACCGTTGCTCGGCATGGATGCAATAAATTGCCAGTTTATTGCCGAGATGCCCTCTCTAATTATTATGATGATTATGATAAGTACCGGAAGTATAACCATCAGAGTGACTGCCAAGAGAGCTGAAAAAGCTATTTTTTGCGATGTTTTAGTATTCATCATTTATTTTTATGGAGATAGGTATCCGCAACAAAATTGATAAAGAAAGTAATAATGAAAAGAACGGCTCCGATTGCAAAAAGTGCTTTGTAATGTATGCTGCCACGTACAGTCTCTCCCATCTCGGCGGCAATGGTTGCCGTCATGGTTCTTACTGATTCAAGGAAGCCGTGAGGTATTACTGCGGCGTTGCCGGTTACCATCATCACAGCCATTGTCTCCCCGATAACCCTCCCTATTCCGAGCATTACGGAAGCTATTATGCCGGGAGCCGCCGCAGGCAGGATTATTCTGTACATTATCTGCCATTTTGTGGCTCCGAGTGCAAGCGCTCCCTCCTTGTACTGCCATGGCACAGCGTTTATGGCATCTTCCGAGATTGAGACTATAGTAGGCATTGCCATAAAGGCGAGCATGATACAGCCGGAGAGAGCGGTAAGGCCGGTCGGTATCCCGAATACATTTTTGATTATAGGCACCAGCGTAACCATACCTATGAAACCGACAACTACACTGGGAATCGCAGCGAGCAATTCAACGCCTGCCTTAAGGACATCTTTGGCGCCTTTGGGGGCTACTTCAGAGATGTATAGCGCGGCCATTGTTCCGAGAGGAACAGCTATCAGGCTTGCGCCGAGTGTGATTATTAGAGACCCTAAGATAAGAGGAAGGATTCCGAATCTTGGAGGGTCGGATGTCGGATACCAGAACTTTCCCAGGAGAAAATCGTGAAAGCTGTATTCTCCAAAAAAAGAAACGCCTTCCTTCATAAGGAAGACAAAAATAAGCACGACAAAAACTATTGCAGTTATACCGCAGATAAAAATGAGCTTCTCTATGACGTCGTCGGCAAGTTTTTTCATTGGAGAAAACCCTGCGCTATTTATTCCCTCTTTCTATTACCGGCACAAAATCAATGGAGCGGACAATCTGCTGTCCTTCGTCAGAAAGAGTGTAATCAATGAACTCTTTTACGGCACCCGCGGGCGCGTTGGCAGTATACAGGAAAAGCGGTCTTGAAATAGGGTACTTATTAGACTTGACATTGTCTATCGTAGGCTCAACATAAGCAGCACTTACGTCTTTTGCTACCGCGACAACCTTAATCTTCTTTGACAGGTAACCCATCCCGAAGTAACCTATTGCGTTCTGGTTTTGTGCGACCTCGTCCGATATAGCCTGTGAGGAAGGCATAAGGAGTGCATTTGACGCGAACTCTTCCGTTCCTTTTTTGTTGCCGAGTCTTAAAACATGTTCTTTGAAAAATACGTGCGTGCCTGAATTGCTCTCCCTTGAAAGAATTACTATTTTGCCATCCTTTCCGCCGAAATCCTTCCAGTTTGTTTTTGTTCCGGTAAAAATATCTCTCAATTGAGCAATCGTCAGTTTTGTGACTTTGTTGGCCGGATTAACAACTACAGCCAGCCCGTCAAGTCCTATTTTAAATTCCGAGAAAACCATGTTTGTTTCTTTAGCTTTGGCAATTTCTTTCTCTTCAACTTGTCTTGAAGCTGACGCTATGTCGCAAGTGCCGTTTAAAAGAGCCGCAAAACCCGTTCCGGAGCCGCCGCCCGTAACGCCAACACTTATATTGGTATTCTTTTTTTGGAAAGCTTCCGCCCATGCCTGTCCGAGGTTTACCATCGTATCGGAACCTTTAATTTGAAGACTTTTCCCGCCATTAGAAGAACTTTCGGTCCGGCTGCAGCCCGTAAGCAGAATTATGCCCGTCAACACGCTCAAACACACAAGTTTCTTAAACATTTTACCTCCAATGAACAGAATTGTTAAGAATACTAATATTCCCGACAGAAAGTAATATTTTGCATTATTATCCAATGCTAATAGTACATTTGTATTGTTAAGATTGTGTTAAGATATGGTTAAGGTTGTATTAGCAGGGACGGGTGCTTGCGATGAAGCGTCAGCCTTTTTGCTGTTTTGCTATTGATTTGACCTGTTTTACCGTAATCGAAACACCGAATGTTTCCTCAAATAGCGCTTTTTTTCTTTCCGCGCCCCAGATTTCGATGTTAAGCCCTGAACCTGAAGAAGAAGAAGAAGAAGAGGCGCTTAGCGAGTATTTGCCGCCGACTGTTATTATTTCAACGCTGCCGACAAAACTTGCGTGTGAACGGTCTAATCCGTCAGCAAGGCGCAGGATTGACGCGAGTTTTCTCACCGTGAGCTGCTCGCTTTCGCTAAGAACAACAAATTCCGGATGCCCGGCTTTTGGATGGCTTTTCCGGTGATACCTGGCAGTATTTGCAATTATCTCTTTCTCGTCTTCCGTAAAACCCGGCAAATCAGAGTTCTTGATTAGGTAATATGTATGCCTGTGATGCATGGAGTGGGACACAAAGAAACCGATGTCATGGAGCAGGCTTGCATGTTTTAAATACTCCCGGTGCAGGCCGTTTAACCCATGGAGTTGTTTTGTCTGGTCGAATATTTGCAGAGCCAGGAAAGCCACGTGGGCCGAATGCTGGGAGTCATTGTTGTATCTGTCAGAAAGTTCAGAAACGCTCTTCTGTCGCAGCAGGGCGGGTATTATACCGGATTTTACCGGATGTTTTTTTTCCAATGTATCAACTGCCAAACCTTCTTTTAGAGAATACTCCGAGTACGTCATGTCCCGTATATCAAGCTGTCTGAATATAGTCTCAAGGATTATGACACCGGCCATAAGAATGCCGGCTCTTTTCGGTTCGACTCCAGTCAGCCCGGCTATTTCATCAGCTTTACCGAGTAACGAAAGCCGTTCAGACAGCAGGAAAAGCTGATTTCTGGACAGGGTCCTGCCGTTCAATGAACCCGGATCAGTCCATTCTTTTTTTTGCAGTATGCCGGTAACTGTGCGGATAGTACCGGCAGTGCCGATAAAAATATCGTACTTCTCGTTCTTTGCTTCACGAATGACAGGAGAAAGCACGCCGAGAGCAAACGCTCTGCATTCTTTTAGTGATTTGGGGGTAAAGATTCCTTGTTTGAAGTATTTTTCGGTTAGCCTGATAGCGCCGAGCTTCAAACTTTCAGCAAAATGGACTGTCCCCCTGCTGCCGCAAAGGAACTCTGTGCTTCCTCCTCCTATGTCTACCAACAAAACTCTTTTGTTGTACACCGACAAAGCCTGGAGAACTCCCAGATAAATCAGTCTGGCTTCTTCATGCCCGGAGATTACCTCAATATCAATCCCTGCTTCCTCCCTGGCTTTCCTGATGAACTCTTCCCGGTTAAGTGCCTCTCTTACGGAGCTCGTTGCGGCTGCCCTGATCTTTGCGGAAAACATGGCCGCGATATTTTTGAACTTAATCAAGACTTCTATGCCCGCTCTCATTGCTTCTTCCGTAATTAGTTTCATATCGGTAGAACTTGAGGCAAGGCGCAGGACTTCCCTTTCTTTGGCGAGAGTTTTAAGTTTGCCGGTCTTAGGCGTGAATTCAGCAACCAGAAGCCTGAAAGAGTTTGTGCCTATGTCTATGGCTGCTATTCGTTTTAGCATTTTTCCGTGAAAAGAGGCCGGTCTCATCTTCTTCCTGGGCTCATTGGATTCTCCGACTATTTGGAGGCTAGAACAACAGAACAGGACTCTCGGTTTGGCGATACAGTATTGCTTACATTTAGCATAAAAAGCACGTCTTCCGCCACATTCACGGCATTCCAGGCGGCCATTTCGAGATAACAAGCAATAAGCAGAAGTTCTGCTGACTGAGCAACACTCTTCTTTTCAGTTTCCATTATTGCGAGCAGTTCCTTGAGTATCTTTTCTTTCAATATTGCGGCTCGTGTTCCTCCGGCAAGCACCGCAAACGCCAGATTTTCATCCTTTTTAACGAAAGCGTCAAGGCACTCGCGCAGCATTGTTTTGGCGGTATATGCCAGTTCAGGGATATCAGCAATGTGGAATGGCGCGCCTGATGAAAGAATCTTTAGAGAAGAAATCGATAAGTTGTGAGTCTGGCGGGCTGTTTTTTCCAGCTCTCCGGCAATTTTCATGGCAGACGTCAGAAACCTAAGACCATTTGCCGCGGGCTGGTGCGTGGCAATAAGCGAGATGCATTTCTCATCAAGTTCTTTGCGGACTTTTTCGGCTTCCGCTCTTTGAGACTCAACCGCACTAGCAAGCACTTCTCTTCTTTCTACAAGGGCCTTGACCGAACTGATTACCATTGTTTCTATGATGCTGCCGAGGTAAAGAAGTCTGTCCTTAACGCCAAGAAAATCTTCAAAGTTGCGTATCAAGAATCCCCCGCTTAAGTTGATAAAATGTTTTTCAAACTAAAGGTTTTTATTGTGTTTGATGGATGTGCCTTCTGCTATAAAGATAACATCTTCGCAGATGTTAGTGGCAAGATCCGCAATGCGTTCTATGTTACTGATAATACGCACCAGGTGAAGGCCCTGCTCGACAAAAGAAGGATCTTTGCCTACAGAAATGACAATTTGCCGGAGTATTTGTTCACGCAACTCGTCGACCACATCATCATGTTTGCATACCGACTTCGCAAGCGCGGAATCTTCTGTCATAAATGCTTGCAGGCTGTCACGAAGCATCTTAATTGCCTCATCTCCCATAATCTTGATATCCTTGAATTCGTTGACTGCTTCACTTTTCACGAGAAAGAGAGAACTCTGGGCAATATTGACCGCATGGTCTCCCATGCGTTCAAGGTCATTTGTCATTTTGAGGGTCATTATTATTTGGCGCAGGTTCTTGCCTGCAGGCTGTTGACGGGCAATAAAGTTAACACAAACTTCATCGAGACGCATTTCTTCGTCATTCGCCACAGGTTCAAGTTTTTCTATGATGTTAATGAGAAGCGCTTTATCTCTGAGAAAAAAGCCTTTTACGCTTTTCTCGACCATGTTATCAATATAGCTCGCGTAGGCGGTTATTTCCGTTCTTATTGCGTCAATTTTCTCCTGCATCTTTCCTCCGGTTTCAACTTTTTAGTTATGCAGCGCTTCCATTAATGTCTTAACTTTCTTCTCTATTATATCCCTGACTTTCCGGTAGTTTTCGACCGAGCCGTTTTTAGGGTCCGGTATGTCCCACGTTAGCACTTCGCGGACAGGAACAACGGGGCATTCATCCTCACAACCGATATTCACGACATAATCAAATCTGGCAACAGGAAGCCCGTTAAAACTTTTCGGACTGCTACTAGAGATATCAATATGCTTCTCTTTCATTACTTCTATGGCGTACTCGTGAACATGTTTCCTGGGTTTTGAACCCGCGCTATAAACGTTTATTTTGCCGGCGCCAAACAGATTCCCGAAGCCCTCAGCCATCTGGCTCCTCCCGGCGTTCTCAACGCAGACAAAAAGTATGTTCTGCATGACAGGCTCCGGGCTCAACCGAATTTTCCGGTAAGATATTCTTCAGTTCGTTTATCTTTGGGAACTGTGAAGAGTTTTTCCGTATGCCCGAATTCTATAAGATCACCCAGGTACATGAATGCCGTATAATCAGAAACACGCGCCGCCTGCTGCATATTGTGGGTTACGATTATTATGGTGTAGAACTGCTTGAGCTCAATAATCAGTTCCTCAATTTTTCTGGTAGATATAGGGTCCAGGCTCGCGCAGGGTTCGTCAAATAGAATCACTTCAGGTTCAACAACAAGGCATCTTGCTATACAAAGGCGCTGCTGCTGCCCGCCGGAAAGCCTGAGAGCGCTGTCATTTAAGCGGTCTTTAATCTCGTCCCACAAAGCCGCTTTTTTCAAGGAATCAAATACTTTTTCGTCAATGAATTTCTTGTCCTTTATGCCTTTAATCTCCAGCCCATACGCCATGTTCTCATAAATTGATTTTGGGAATGGATTCGGCTTCTGGAAGACCATTCCAACCCTTCTTCTCAATTCAACGACATCAACATCCTTGTCGAAAATATTTTTTCCGTCCAAAAGCAGTTTTCCTTCAATCCTCGACGAGCCAATCAGGTCATTCATCCTGTTTATAAGGCGCAGGAAGGTTGATTTACCGCAGCCGGAAGGCCCGATCAACGCGGTTACTTTGTTGGCGTTTATATCCATGTTAATCCCGTTTAGCGCCTTCTTGCTTCCGTAAAAGAAATTAATATTGTCTGCTTTGACCCTTACGGTTTCATTTAAATTATTATCCATACTTTCTCCTTTGCCTTTGTCTTAAATAAATAGCAAGCGCCGATACTGCCATAACCAAAATAAGCAGCACAAAAGCGCATCCATAAGCAATCGCTCTTTGTTTGTCAGGATGAGTTCCTTCAGTCATCAGCGCGTATATATGATAGGGCAGCGCAAGCGTTTCTGACATCGGTCCGTTTGGGAAACCTCTCATATAAAATGTGGCGGCGGTGAAAAGAATCGGCGCCGTTTCTCCTGCGGCCCTTCCTACAGCCAGAATCACTCCGGTCATTATCCCCGGCAACGCAGTAGGGACAACTATTTTCTTTATCGTCTGCCATTTTGTCGCGCCTAAAGCCAGAGAGGCTTCTCTCATCGATTGCGGAACCGCGACGATTGCCTCGTAGGAAGCCGAGATAATCCCGGGTAGTATTAGTATTGCGAGTGTGAGGCAACCCGAAAGGATACAAACATTGAGCCCCATGTATTTAACGAAAAGCGCAAGGCCAAAGAGGCCAAAAACCACGGAAGGCACGCCTGAAAGGTTATTTACGCTTAACCTGATTATGTTGATAATTACGCCTTTAATAGCGTATTCGGTTATGTAGATTGCCGTTATCAATCCCAACGGGAGCGCGATAAGCACGGCGCCAATCGTCAGATAAAGCGTTCCAACAATAGCCGGAGCTACTCCGCCTTCGGTCATAGCTTTCCTTGGAACATCTGTAAGGAATTGCCAGGACATTATCCCTATTCCTCTGGAAGTTATAAAATACAGAAGAGAACCAAGGAAAAGTATTGTGATTATTATACAGGCAATCAGCACTCCAAATCCAATAGCCTGCGTTGTTTTAGGTTTTAGTATGCTCATACGTCTAACCCCAGTTTAATTCTGTATTTTCTGCTGATCACTTCCGCTATTACATTGAAAACCAGAGTTATTAGAAACAATATCAAACCTATGGCGAAAAGCGAGTGATAGTGAGGGCTGCCCATAGCTGCCTCCCCCATTTCGGCAGCTATTGTTGAAGTCATTGGTCTTACAGGGTCAAATATTGATTTAGGTATCATTGCCGCTCCGCCGGTTACCATCAGAACGGTCATGGTTTCTCCTATGACACGGCTCACGCCAAGTATTATCGCGGTTGAGATGCCTGAGCCCGCGGCGGGGATAACTACCCTGATTAAGGTCTGCCACCTGTTGCCGCCCAGCGCGTAAGATGCCTCGCGATAACTTCTAGGGACGAAACTCAGCGCGTCTTCCGCGATGCTGCAAACCACCGGTATAGCCATTATTCCAAGCACAACCATGCCTGTAAAAGCGCACAGTCCAGTCGGTATTTTCAGCACAGATTGAAGAAAAGGAGCTATGATAACCATTCCAAAAAATCCGAAAATAATAGACGGTATGCCGCCGAGCAACTCGACTACAGGTTTTAAGATATTCCGCTGCTTCTCGCTGGCCATTTCGTAAATGTATAACGCGCTTCCCATGCCGAGAGGAACAGCTATAAACATGGCGCCTAAAGTGACAACAAAGGAACCAATTATGACCGGGAATATTCCATATTCCGGCGGGATATGCGTGGGATACCAGGACGAGCCAAAAATAAACTGAAACACGCCCACATCTTTAAATATCGGAAGGCCTTCGTTAAACAGGACAATTATAATTCCAAGCAAAAAAATAAGCGACGAGAAGGCCGTCGCCATGAATATCCATTCGTATATTTTTTCTTTTGTTTTGTACATTTTTTTAAGCCGGCGGGCCCGTTTCCGGGCCCGCCGCCTCCATTAACTCCTATTTCAGCGGAACAAATCCCTGTGTTTCAACAAGCTTCTGCCCGTCTGCGCTGAGCAGCCAGCCGATGAATTTCTTGATCTCGCCCTGAGGCTTGCCATTGGTGTACATGAACAACGGCCTTGAGTAAGGGTAGCTTGCGTTTAAAACTGTTGCCTTGCTGCAGTCTACGCCGTTAAGCGTAACTGCTTTTACAGAAGATGTTACATAGCCCAGCCCGATGTAGCCGATAGCGCCGGCAGTCTGGCCTACTGTGGTAGCAACAGCCTGGTTAGACGCCTGGAGCATTGCATCAGGCCTTACTTTTGCGCCTTCGAGCGCAAGGGTACCAAACGCTTCGTATGTGCCGCTGGAAGTGTCTCTGGATACCACTACAATCTTTCCGGGTGTGCCGCCGACTTTTGACCAGTCATTAATCTCGCCGGTGTATATCTGTTTAACCTGCTTCTTGGAAAGGGCTGAAACGCCGTTCGCAGGATTGACGATGACGCAAATCCCGTCCATTGCTATCACGTTGGCTTTAGGATCGACGCCTTTTGTCAGAGCAACCGCAATTTCAGAACCTTTGATGGGCCTCGAAGAGTTGCCGATATCGCAAGTTGAATCCATCAAAGAAGATATCCCCACGCCTGAACCGCCGCCCCTGACGGTGATGTTTACGTCAGCATTCTTATCCATATACGCCTCTGCCGCAGCCTGCGCTATCGGAAGAACCGTGGTTGAACCTTCCATCACTATTTTTGCTTTTTCCGCGCTTGCCGAAGCGGCAAGAGTAAGTACAACAGCCGCAGAAGCCATAACTTTAAGTAATTTCATGTATCCTCCTTGTTAGATTTAGTAGTTGAGCTGAACCATTACGTTTGCAATGTTAAGTTCGGGTTTTACATCCCTCATGCGGTAGTCAACGAGAATCCTGACCGCGGGATCAAGGTACAGGTTTACGCCGACTGTGTAGTAGTTAATTACATCGCCCCCGCCGTCATTCTGATTCGGGTCCCACTGTTCCGCTCTTAATACAGGAGCTATGCCTGAAAGGCAGGGCATAAGCAACCCGAAAGGCTGGACTTCAAGTGTTACAATGGAATCCAGAACCTGGTTCACATTGTTCTTGTCATAACCGCCTACAACTTCAAAAGTGAAGAAAGTGGGGCAGTTGCTGACAAGAGAGAAGAATGAATCGCTTTCATATTTCGCGTAAAGATCTTCGCTGTTCTGGTAGCTGCCGGCAAGATTCCTTAAATAAGCAGAACCGGAGAGTTCAAGTCCCGGTAATACTGTGGAGCAAAGCCTTACTGAATAATCCTTGTAAGGATTTGTTTCCGCGCCAAAAGTGCTGCCGTTGATGACTGCCAGACGGTACTGCAAGTACTGTTTTGCGCTGCCCGGAAGGTTGCCCCAGAGCTGAACGCCGTAGTCATAATCCGCGGCAAGAACGTTTGTCATGTACTGCGGAGTGTCAAAAACCTTCTTTCTTGAAGAAGAATACGGAAGTTCGAAACCGAACGGCTGGTGATACTGTCCGATCCTGAATGTCGCGTAGTCTCTGTCCGCGATAAGGTCTGCCCAGATTTCTTTGAAGGCCACATCAACCATCGGAACTGCAGTCAGAACATTTGCGTTAGACTTAGCGGTTCCTACTATTCCTGAACCCGTTACGGTAGCTGTTCCCGAAGTCTGCGCGTTATTGATCTGAATTCCTGAGAAATCCGGCTGAATCTTGAACGTTGCCCAGTCATTGAGTTTCGCGGTCATAGCTATCCTTGCTCTTTTTACCGTGAAAGGTTCAATACCGCCGAGTGTCGGGTTGTCAGTGAAAGAGAACTGAGTGTAGCCGGACCAAGTGATCTTCTGTGCCCAGGTCGGCACGTTTTCCGCTTTCGCTGTAGCGAGGTTTTTGCTGACTTCATCTTTCGTTTCCGCTATCAACTGCTGCGCTTCTCCGCCGTCCAGAACATTCTTCTCGAGAAGTTTCTGGATTAACAAATCTGTTTCGCCGGCAAAAGCCACGCCGGTAATGCAAAGCACTGCTACTACTGCTGAAATTATTTTAGACTTTGACATTTCTCCTCCTTGAATTTTATTCTTTCACTCCTACTTTGAAATGTATTTTTACACCTCCCTGTAGCCTTCAGCCGAATACGGTCTTTATCCATTCCCGCATTTCTTCCCTGGTTTTTCTGAAAGGCTCAAGCTCGTCCGCGGATAGAATCACCGCGGGATCGCTGAAACCTCGTTTTAAAGTGTTCTTGGCTTTCGGAGTTTCCTCGCACATCA
>Ga0209083_1001916_pt1 | contig 21433 bp, 18 predicted proteins | sample AM7aDNAmetaG_FD_184132 | JGI IMG/M metagenome (GOLD analysis project Ga0209083, IMG submission 184132) | Freshwater microbial communities from Finland to study Microbial Dark Matter (Phase II) - AM7a DNA metaG (SPAdes) (version 3) | ecosystem: Environmental > Aquatic > Freshwater > Lake ...
CCGCGTATCAGTCTCGTGATGTCGCCCATAGTCAGGGCAAATTGGCCAAAGGGTGCGCTCATTAGGAAGGTTCTAGTGGGGTTGATACGGCTACTTTACCGGACAATCGCCAAAATGAGAATTGCTGGGCGGTGTTGGTAAAACAACTCTCGCCGGACATCTTGGCGTTATGGCTGGAATCAATAAAAATGGCCCTGTGGCGCTTATAGACACTGACCCCCAAGCCAGTCTTTCAAATTGGTGGAACGAGCGCAAAGCAGAAACCCCTATATTTGCCAGTGTTAGCATTGCCAACTTGGCAAATCATCTCAAAGAACTTGAGAGCGGGGGAGTCAAGCTTGCCATCATAGACACTCCACCAGCCATCACGGAAACCATTCGTTTGGTTATTGCCGTAGCTGATTTAGTGTTAATTCCGACTCGCCCAAGCCCACATGATTTGCGGGCAGTTGGATCAACGGTGGAAATGGTTGAAGCGGCTGGCAAGCCCATGGTATTTGTCATCAATGGCGCTGCCGCTCGCGCCCGCATCACCGGAGAAGCAGCCATCGCACTTTCTCAGCATGGCACGGTCGCACCTGTGACGATCTACCAACGAACTGACTTTGCCGCATCAATGATCGACGGGCGCACAGTTCAAGAAATTGACGCTTCAAGCCGGTCAACCGATGAAATTAAGGAGTTATGGAAATACGTCAACAAGAGATTGCGTAAATGTTAAAATAGCTTTATACGTATATCATGAGTTAAGCAAATGGCTAAAACAGCATCTCTAAATCCAACCCTTGTAACAAAAAAAGGCGCGGCAACCCCTGCGGTTACAACGCCCGACATGCAGCAACCAGCAACAAGCTACAGCGAAAAAAGGCCAGAGAAGGAATATTACAAAGCGTTAACGGTAAAGCTTGATAAAGAGAGATATTTCAAGCTTAAGCAGACAGGGTTACATCTTGAAGCGAGCAGTCAGGAAATTATCGTCAAAGCCCTTGATGAATATTTGGGCAAAATGTAAAAAGCTGGAACTTTTGAATGCCACTGTGTTTGTTGGCATTGCAGTTGTCTTGACTCGATTTTGGTTCTTAAAGTGACTGATGACTTGGTACGGTCGCCCAGATCAACGCGCAAAAAAAATAGTAACGGCAAGCCGTTCAATCTATTGTGATTTGTATTTATTTAGATACGTAGATAGCTCTATACGCATATAGCTTTATAGCTATGATGATATTTATATATATGGCTAATTACGTATCTATGAATCGATAAGCAATGACTCCTGATGCAACGGATAGGTGAAACAACACATCGGCGAGGTTAGGTATGGCCTGATAGAAAATGGCTGTTTTCCGAGTGGCTTATTGTGCAAGCCGTCATCGGTCCATCGGCATTTTCGCCTACGCGAAAATTGGGTCAATCAGTCATAGTCCCTGTGATGCCCATGACCATACCCACCGCCATAATATGGTTGCCGGGAATAGCCGCCTTGGTAATAGGGCTGCGGCCTGGGGGCGTAGCCATAGCTTGGCGCATGACCATAATAAGGGCGGTAGCCGTAGCCGTGGGCGCAACCGCCGAAGACCAAGGCAACGAGCAGCACACACAAAACAACCGTCAATGGTTTCATACCGGGGATTCTTATCGTTGAGTCGGGAAGGCTTCACGATAAGGCCGCTTCCTTAACCGGCCCTTAAACCGGCCCCACCCATCCGGGCTTTTTTCGCCTACGCGAAAACCGGACACCTTTAGGGCAGTGGGGTAGAATGTCGATTTATTCGCCCGTGCGGGGGCTTGGCCCCTCGCCCCGATTAGGGGCTTGCAGTTTTTATCACTGTGTCAGTGATAGAGAAAACCTAAAAGTCCGGTAGCGCAAAACAACCCGCGTTGTCTAGCCTTATCATTTTTTACCGATTACCCATGTGTTGGGGCCCCCGAAACTTTAAGCCCATCGCCCTGCGCCCTAGGCTTCCGCCCCCTTTGCCTGATTGCAGGCGTAGGCATCACGGCTTGGTTGCGACAGCGACGGCCTGCGCCACTGCTTGGTTCAATCGCCCGGTTGCAGCCCTTGACTCGGCGAGCAAGCGGCCCCAGTCATCGGGCGGATGGCCGCTTTTAAGCATGCGCCGGAACACGCGGTAGGCGTCGTCGCCGCCTTCGTAGGCCCGCTTGCTGCCATCGTCGTTGACCCAAGCGTAGACGATGACTTTGCTGGCCTTGTGGTAACGGAAGAACAGGCGGTATTGTTGGAAAAACTTGGCGCGGAACCAGTGCTTGTACCCGTCCCCCAGCGTCGCGCCTTGCCGGTAATCGGGCCGATCCGGGTCTTGCGGGATCACCTCGAACGCCAGTTTGGCGATTGCCGCGAGGCGTTTGGTGGCGTTTTTTTGGGCGTATCCCTCCGGGTCTTTTTGGCGCAGCGCATCCACTTGCGCCAGCAGGGCCTCAAGCTGGTCGAGAAACAGCGCATGGGCATAGAGCGTCCATCCGTTCACCGCCAACGGGGCTGACGACGGGGTGTTCATTCGCCGTCAGCCGGAAGCGGGGCATCAAGGTCAACCTCAACCGGGCCGGTCAGCGATTGAACCCGCGCCAGCAGGCCGGCATCCAAGGCTTGCACATGCGCGGGATGTGACACCATGTCACGGGCCAGGAAGCCGAGAAACTGCCCAAGCACCGGGTCGTCCTCGCCAGCGGCGCCAGCCCGCGTAATCAGCACGCGACCATCGGGCTGGATCGCGTAATGGATTTTGTCCCGCTTGTCCAGTTTTAGCGCGCGGCGGACGGTCTCCGGCACGGTGGTTTGGTAGCGGTCGGTCAAGGTGGATTCAAGTTCAAGGGGCGATGGCATGCCTGCCTCCAAGGGTGTCGGTTAATATGGCCTTAAGGTAATGCAAATGCATTGTCTCGTCAAGAATTTGAATCTTAGAGGATGTGTTCAAGGTAATCAACGATTGATTCGCAATGAGTCGCTCTTCATAGTTTACCCTTGTTTGGCTTTATAGGTTTGAAGGCTTGGCGGGGTTTCCCACGAAAATGCAAAGCCCCACAACGGTAAGAACGCCGGGGGAACGCCGCCGCTCACGCCTGCGCATCGAGGCTGCCGGCCCCTGCTTTTTCGTCCGGGCCAGGGGCCATGGGCGCCAGCCCGGCAATGAGGACGGGCGGTCGGCCGGGGAACTCCGCCACTAGGCGCAGTTCGCCGCCCATCGCCCGCACATAGCCGCGCAGCGTCGAAAGCAGCAAGTCGCTGCGCTTCTCCATGCGCGAGACGCTTTCCTGCCCCACCCCGAGGGTCTCCGCCAAGTGCTCCTGGGTGAGCGCCAGTGCCTGGCGCAGATCGCGGAGTGACTTTTCCTCGGCGACCAGTCCGGCCGTCATGTCCGCTATCGTTTGCCGCCGCGCGGGGCTTAAAGCGGCCATTTTTTCTTTCAATGTCTTTGCCATCGCTGTTTCTCTTTACCTAAGTTAAAGCCGGGGGAGGTGTCCGTCAAACCGTTCGTCGGCCTTTCGAATCAATTGCCGGTAAAACCGCTTTTCGCCGGTTCCCGACTTGTCGCCGCCCACCAGTACGATTGCCTTGCGGTTCGGGTCGAAGGCGAAGGCAAAACGCCACACACCCCCGTCCGCGTCGAAGCGGAGTTCTTTCATGTTGGCATGCCGCGACCCTTTCAGGGTGTCAACACGCGGGCGGCCCAGACCCGGGCCGAATTGTTCTAACAAACCAGCGTGGGCCAACAAGGCATCCTGCACAGGCTCCGGCAGTCCGTCAAACTCGCCCTCGAAGGCATCGTGAAATTGAACGGTCCAAACCATGGGTTATTATGACTCTTATAACATATGTCATCTAAAGCATATCATGTAAATTCTTGCGCTGCCATGATTATGTTTTATCACCGCCTTGCATGGCATCGGCGTTCATTACTGTCACCCGTTGGACAGAAGAGGCATGAAAGCCAAATCCCTAAGCGAAATATCGGGCAGGCATATGGAAACCGGCAGGTTTACTATTGCCTTGCATTGTCGGTTTCGGCAATCTGGCGGATCGCGTCGATGATGTGTTCGAGATAATCAGCGACCCGCAAGGAATCGTTCTTCATATCGGGATAGCCTCGGCCAACACTTGTTGCCTGAATTTTTCTGGCAAGGCCTTCGGGGTGAGGACATCGACTGGGATGCCCAGCAAAGCCTCCAGTTCCACGGTGATTTTGGCAATGTCCAGCAAGGTGGTTTGTGCGGTCGGGTCGATGAGCAAATCGAGGTCGCTTTCCTCGGTATCTAAGCCATGGATGACTGACCCGAAGACTCGCGGGTTGCAGGCGTGATGCTGTGCCACCACTTGGCGAATGGTGTCGCGGTGAGAATGAAGCGTTTCGGAAGGTCTCATGATTCAGTGCCTCGCCTGCTTGCATCGGACAAGTTAGCAGGCTTGCCGAGCTTGCTCAAGGTTCGTTGCGAATTCCGTACCCGACCCTGCCCGGCAGCACTCATGCTTGGCACAGGATAATCGTCGTCACTTTTCGGCATGGCTGCCGGGTGGCCCGGCACAATGTGGTAACCCATGGCCGCATAAGCCCTTCTCCGCTTCTCCCACATTCTCGCCAACTGTTTGTGCTCTAGCTCTATGTAGTCATAGATGCGCACATCGGTCTTGAGCGTATGGTGGCGGTGTATCCGACCGGCATATTGCTTTACGCTGCCCCCCCAGGAAACGGGCATAGCCAAAACCAGTGTGTTCAGCGGCGGATGGTCGAAGCCTTCGCCAACCAACGATGCGTTCGCCAAAAGCACACGCGGCTCGGAGTCGCCCAAGGCTTCCATGTTTTGCAAGACTTCCGCCCGCCGCATTTTCGACAGGCGCCCCTGTAGGACAAACAAATGGTCGATTTTCCCGGTCAACTCTAATTCCAAGCGTTGCAGATGTTCCGTCCGCCCGGTAAGGACAATGATTTTTCGCCCCTCGGCATAGGCAGCAATGACATCGGCCACGATCATCGCATTCCGATGAGAGTCTTGAATCAGTTGCTTGAAGACATCCTGAATTCCGGCGGTCACCGGCAAATCAATCCGGGTATCAAGGAACCGGGGATGGACTTCTTGGATGATTGGCAGGCTTTCTTTGCGTCCCGCTTGGAAGCGGATGGGGCCACATTGCATGAATAGGATTGGATGCTTGCCGTCTCTACGGATCGGTGTGGCCGTCAACCCGAGCACGTAGCGGGCCTTTGCGCTTTTCATGATGGCTTCGAAGGAGATGGCCGAGAGGTGATGGCATTCGTCGATGACGATGTGGCCATAGTTTTCAATCAGCGGGTTGACTTCCCCCTTCCTGGACAAGGATTGCATGGTCGCGATGTCGATCTGGCCTTTGGGTTTGGATTTTCCGGCCCCGATTGTTCCGATCTCGCAGGATTTCAAATCCAGGAAGGCTTCCAATCGCTCCTGCCATTGTTTGACCAGATCGCTCCGATGCACCAGGATCAAGGTATTGACGTTGCGTTTGGCGATGATCGCGGCGGCTGCGACGGTTTTCCCGAAGGCGGTGGGTGCGCACAGAATGCCAATGTCATGGACTGTCATACTGTCCACTGCGGTTACTTGGTCGGGCCGCAGGGTTCCAGTGAAAGCCGCATCAATCGGATTCCCAAAAAAGCGCTTTTCTTGAAAAGAATGTCCGATGTGGTTTTCTTTCAGCAATTCCATGATGGCATCAAGGCAACCGCGTGGCAGTGCGATGTGTTGCGCATAATTCTCCGCGCAACCGATCACCCTGGGGATGTTCCAAACGGGCATCCGCATGGCTTGCTTACTGTAGAACTCGGGATTCTGGAACGCCGCCAGTCGTATCAGCCGATTGGCCAGCGGTTGCGGCAGTTCGTCTTTGGCGAAGAATAGCTGGTTGGCAAGGGTGATGGTTAATTGCTCGGGCAGATTCCCCTGGATTTTCTTTTGGAGTGGCTTGGCCCGATTCCAAGGTTCCTTTTCGTCCTCTTCCATGACAAACGCCACATCGAGCGGATGCGCACCGCCCGATGCCTGCTGGATGGTCGATTCAAGCAGATTGGGTGAGAGTGGTTGAATTGATTTTAGAAATGCCCATTGGTCTGGATAGGGTAGCAAATCGTCGTCCACAAACACGCTAAACCCTTTCTCCCGTGGCGTTTTCTGCAACGGCAAGGCGATCAGGTTGCCGAAGCCGCCTTTCGGCATGGTATCTTGATTGGGGAACAGCCGGTCATAGGAGTTCAGTTTCAGTTGCCGGGTCCGTGCGCAGGTGTGGGAGATGAGAGCAGCCCCCAAGCACCGGGCATCACGGGCAGGGACGGATGATGAGAAGAATATCCACACATGCGCACCTTGCCCCGACCGGGAGATTTCCAGTGCGGCGGGAACTCCCAATTCACGGCAGGACTGCATGAAAGCCTTGGCATCGTCCCGCCAATCCGCCTCGTCGAAATCGACCGCCAGAAAGTGGCAGCTTTCGTCCCCCAACAGCGGATAGACACCGACGGTGAGTTTTCCCGCCAGATGTTGGTAAATGACGTGGTCGGTCACAGGAAGCAGCAAGCGGTTGCCGCAATCCGCGCATTTGATCCTTGGTTTGTCACAGACACCTGCCCGCCATTCGTTCCCGCAGGCCGGGGCGTAACCGGATTTGCCCGCCTTGCTTTCCCATCGCACCGGGTAGACATCGGTGCGGCCACGGAATAGGCGGCGGAATAGCGCAATCTTTTCCGAAGGGTTTAACGAAACGGATGCGGCTGTATCAACTGGGTGTGTTGCAACCGCAACTTCGGCTTTGGAAGGTGCGGCCACGGCGAATGCCGAGGCCAGAGGGGAGGCAACAATCCCGTGTTCTGCAAGCAAGGCATGGAGCCTGGCGTTCTCAGAGCGCAAATAATCACACTCCCGCCGGGTTTCCGCGAGCACTTCCGAATCATCAGAGCCAGTTATTTCTGGCATGGATGGGACGTTAAACACTTAATATCTCATGTTCGATTGATTGCGCCGACAGGCGGAAGATTCATTCGCATGGCCGGTTGGTTCTTTGATCATTTTCTTCATTGATAAGCGTCCCCCTTGTCACGCCCTGCTTGGGGAAAACCGAAGGCATCATATACCGGCATCTTCCCGAAAAGGCTCGGCGGCGGCTTTGACTGCGTTGACGGCACCGTCCACATCCAAACCCGCGATATCGACTTTCATGTGGGCGCGGCCGTAGGTTTTGCCGAAATAGGCGAGGTCCTTTTTCATCTCGCTGAGGTACCATCGTTTCTCGCGGGGTGTCAGTTCTTGGTCAACCGGCTTGGAGTCGATGTCGAAGAACATGATCCTTTCCAATATGATTTCCGGCTTGTCACCGAGAACAATGATGATGCCTGTGGCTTTTTCATCACTCGCCAGTACCCGCCCATCAAGCCGCTCGGCGGCAGCGCAATCACGCTGTCACGGCTGTCCGGTCGTTCCAGAGTTCGAAGCAGGACTTTGGCGGCTTCCTCGCGGTAAGTGGGCATCGTCAGAAATTTCTTCTGCAATCTCTCGATGCTGATGCCAAAGAACTCCTCCACCTCTTCGTCCAGATCGAAGAACGCGACGTTCAGTCGCCCGGCCAGCCTTCGACCGATGGTGGTCTTGCCGACGCAGGCCGCGCCTATCAGGAATATCCGCATAGCCGCCATGCCGCCGAGATGTTGTGCGATGCCCCTACCAGTCTAAAACCTTGGGATGGAGTGATAAGACTCTCTCCTTGCCTAACCGGCCATCCAGTGTACGGGAGCCAGGTTTCTTTTGCAAAAAACACTAATATCACTTTGGGCCATGCAGGCCTTGCCACAACGGCTTTCAAGCGCCGCCGCATTTCTTATAGTTCATCTGGAAGTGTCGCCGCAATTTGCCTGGATACTTCATGCCGGGTCAATATCATACTGTCACCATCGGTTTATTGGCATCATGATTCGTCTAATTTATAGCCAAACCCCCGTACCGTCTTTAGGAGTTTTATCGCATGGCCTTCATCAATCTTACGCCTAAGCTGGCCGATGTGGACATCGACGACATTGGCTTGTGGATCGGCGTTGTAACCCCACACCTGTTCCAGAATCCGGGCGCGGCTGAGGACTTTGCCCTGCCTGCGCAGGAAAAACTCCAATAAGGCAAACTCCTTCGGGGTGAGTTCGATCAGCGACCCGCCGCGTTTGACTTCGTGGGTTTCCAGATCCAGCATGAGGTCGGCGAGTTGAAACGTTTTGGGTTCGGCGTTGCCTGCGGCCCTGCCCCGGCGCATCAGTGCCTCAATCCGGGCGAGCAGTTCCTCGAACACAAACGGCTTGGTCATGTAGTCGTCCGCCCCGCCCCGTAAGCCGGTGATTTTGTCATTAATCCCTTCCCGTGCGGTCAACATCAGGATGGGGGTGTCGATGCGCTTGGCTCGTAGGTATTCGCAGATTTTCTGCCCGTCGATATCGGGTAAGCCCAAATCCAGGATGATGGTTTGAAACTGGCCTTCGGTCGCCAACAGGAGGCCTTCCTGCCCGGTGACCGCCACTTCGACGGCGTAGCCTTCGGCTTTCAAACCCCGCTGGATGAAATTGGCAATCCGATTGTCATCTTCAATCAATAATACGCGCTTGTAGTACATTTGCTCTTGAAAGGTGCTGGAATTGGATGGGTGTTCATTCATGCGCATATGACTCTTAAGCAGGGGGAGGATTCGGTGTGTCTGTGGGTTTATGGAAAACTTTTAATCTGACCGGTTTTATTTCAATCTGGCTGTCCGGGTTGGAATAGTGGCAGGCATTGTCGCCGAGGATGAGCAGCACTTGCCGTAAGCGTTGTTGGTCGCCGCGCACCCATAAGGGTGTGCTGGGCGCGTCCAGCGTGACTTGAATGGAGTGTTCTTGTGCCATCATGCGGATGTCTTCGACGGCGCTGGACACCAGCCCGGCCAAATCCACCTGTTCCCACTCATATTGCAAGCTGGCATTTTTGGGGGTGTCGGCGCGGGCGAGGAACAGCAGGTCGGCGACGTATTTGCCCAACTGCATGGACATTTCGACGATGCGCCGCAAGACTTCTTTGTATTCGCCAATGTCGCGGTCGCTGCCGCGCAAGGTCACTTCGGCCTCGCCCCGGATGACGGTAATGGGAGTGCGCAATTCGTGGCTGACATCGGTGAGGAATTCCCGCCGCGCCTCGTCCATGCGCTGGAGTTCGGCGTTCAGTTGGTGCAGTTCATGGGTGCGCTCGGCGACTTTCCTTTCCAGCACGGCGCGTCCCTCGCGCAGTTTTCTCTGCTGGATTTCCAGTTTCTCCGCCATTTGATTGAGGTGGACAGCCAAGTAGCCAAATTCGTCACGGGTGTCGAGTGCGATGCGGTGGGCCAGGTTGCCGGTGGCGATTTCGTCGGTGCCTTGCAGCAGGGTTTCGATGGGTTTTTTGACCCCGCGCACCAGCACGGTGACTGAGATAATGCTGAACAGCCCACCCAGCACCGAGGCCAGGATGGCGATCCAGCGCAAGCGTCCCACCAAGGCTTCCAGTTCTTCCTTGGCCAGTCTGGCGTGTTCGCGTTCGCTGCCAATGGCGGTGTCAACGAGCGGCTGGAATTTCCCGTCGATTTCCTCTTCAGAGTATTTCCCCAGGGCTTGCACGGCCTGTTCGCGGTGGCCCTGCTGGCGTAGCCGTTCGAGTTCGTCAAAGCGGTACTCGCTGGCTTCCAAGAACGCGGTGATGCGGGCGACCCGTTCCAGTTCGGCGGGCTTGGGCAAGGTTTCGGCATCGGTTTCCTTGACGGCATTGTTGCGCAAGGCTTCGATGGCTTCATCAAGGCGCTGTTTCGACAGTTCCACGCCGACTTCCGCCGTGGGGCTGTCGGTGATCAGCCGGTCCATGCGTTGTTTGAAGTGGCGGTAGGCTTTGTGGGACAGGCGTTGATAATAGTCGAACGCCTCATACGCCGCTTGGCTGCGGTGGGAATACAGGGCGACTTGGCTGGAACCCCAATAGAGCGTCATGCCGAGAAACAGCACAAAGCTGAACGATACCATGATGACGAACGTCAAACGGACGCGAAACATTCGGTTAGCTCCAATCATCGGGGTCATCCGGCTTCTTTATCCATGCTGGCGAACAAGGCCCTCGCATTGTCATAGGCTATGATATTTTCCAGCGGGAACGGCTTGGCAAACCGCATCCTTCGGCCAGAGTCGGCCAAGCCAAAGCCAATGACGGAGAAAACCGGCCTGTTTAAAAATGTCTGCATGATTGGGCTAATGAACTGTGGCATTCAATGTGGTTTTGGCAATCAACGTAAAAATTCGTATTCCAGCAATCCCATTGCTGTATTTTACGCCATAATACCCACTTGCCGTTGCGGCAATCGCTGGTATGACTTCTATATCAACAACAGATTGCCACCGCCGCCCTAATATTTTCGCTTAAATGCCAATTCAGAGCTAGCTGAAGGGGATGCCAGCCCACAGTAGTATCATTGGAGGTTATTCCCCAACAACCTGACCGAGAACGACGATGGACTGGCAACTACAATTGATAACACTCTACCTTGAAGTTTGCAAACATTGGCAAGAAGGGGGCTGGGTACAAGCCCAACGCTATGCGCCTTACGCCGACCTGACCTTCACCGACGAGGAAGTCGTCACCCTCTACCTGTTCGCTGTCGTCGTGGAAAATAAACGGCAGATCAAGGATATCCATACGCATGCCCGACGCTATTGGCGCGATTGGTTTCCCCAGCTGCCAGGCTACGGGGCCTATGTGCAGCGCCTGAACCGGATTGCGGACTGCTTCCCGTCCCTGTTGGAGAGGTTCTGCGAGACGGGCGAGGAGGCATCCATGGCTGGACTGGTCGATTCCATGCCCGTGATCATGGCCCAGCAAAGCCGCCGCTACAAAGCCAAGGTCGCCCCCGAATTGGCCGGCAGCGGCTATTGCCCGACCAAGAACCTCTACTATTACGGCGTGAAGATCCACCTGATCGGCGACCGGCAGCCCGGCACACTGCCGAGTCCGCGCTTCATCGGCCTGACACCAGCGGGGGTGAATGACGGCCCGGCACTTGAGATGATTGCCTCCGAGCTACCCTACCTGGAAGTCTACGCCGACAAGGCGTATGACTACCTCAAGCGGGTGGACGGGCTTCCTTTCACCGCGATGACCCCGGTCAAAAGGCAGAGAGGCCAAGAACCCCTCGATACCGCCGACATCTGGCTCTCACGCGCCGTCTCGCGGGTTCGCCAACCCGTCGAATCCATGTTCAACTGGATCGAGGAAAAAACCGGCATCGAGATTGCCAGCAAGGTGCGCTCCTACCAAGGACTTATGGTGCACGTCTTCGGACGGCTGGCAGCCGCAATGTTCGTGCGGAATGTCTTACCGCGTAGCGCTTAATTCGCATTTAAGCGAAAAAAATGGATTTCACACCTTTCCGCGCTGGGAGCGCGGCCCCGGATGGACTCCGGGGGCTTTTGGGACGAGGGCAGGACAGCCCGACTCGCGGGAATCAGCCGCACCTACCAAGCTTTTTATCGGTTAGATCATTTTGTCCAATGTTGATGGGTGCAAAAGCCACGAAAATCCGCCAAAATCAAGAGATAGGCTTTCACTTTCACAAACTAAACACTTTGAGCAAACTGTCCAATAGTGAGTCATGTGAAATTTTACCTCCACCGCCAGTTTCATCTGGTCAGTCGCCGATCTGTTGCGCGGCGATTACAAGCGATCCTATTATGGCAAGGCGATAGTGACTATGAACATAGATAATCAATTACAGATTCTGGTGCTTGAAGATTGGGAATTTATTTTGGATAGCCTTGGAGCTTTAATACAGGAATCCGCACCAACGGCAACTATTTATAAAGCCACCCGTTATGAAGACGCTATCGAAATACTTTCTAGGGAAAGAATTGATTTTGCATTATTGGATTTTTATTTAGACAGAGTCAGAAAGAAAACGAGCATGGATATTCTTTTGTATATTCGAGAGAATAAACTGTGTACGCGTACTATTATAACGTCAGGTGGTGAAGGCGATGGTTATTTAACCGAAGAATTAGTGAAGCTCTGTTTTGATAATGGAGCTATGGGCTATATTCCAAAAGCAATGGGTGGTGAATATACATTTCAAGATGCGTTTGAGTCAGTGTTGAAAGGTCAAATATTCAGACCCGATTTTATTCATTGCAATTCAACACAATTTTTTAGTGCAAGAGAATTGGAAGAAAGAGAAGCAATCAACGCCATACTGAACAATGATGGCAAATTGCGTGAAGCACTTTTTTATATTTGTAAGGGATTCTCGAATCAGGATATAGCAGATTGCATGGGCGTGAAAGAGACAACGGTTCGTAGAAACTACCTGCCTCCGCTATTGAAAGCGTTCAATGTAACACGCCGTGGTGAAATAATATATGAAGTTTCACAGTTAAAGATTATAGTACCTACACCTAATAATTGTTAGTTATTCCATAATTTAGAATTTATATCAGCCACTTTTATATTTCTGTAAAGATGAATCTTTTTACCCAGTTTTTGACAGATATATTTCCACCAAAACCGTTTGATGCGGAAACAGAACGCTGTTTTTTGCGTGACTACAGCGAACGAATGATTACCCAGAGACGAATAGCCGTGGTAATAGCTGTATGCACCAATCTATATTATTTTGGTATCGATATAATTGATGCTTTAAATAATGAGGCTTTTAATGAGATTGCCAAGCTAAAGATTTTCCCGTCACGTTTGATTGGAACCATTGCGATGACACTATCAGCAGGTTTTTTATTTCATCCGGCGGCTAAAAGTAATGAACATTGTGTCTGTTTTTATATTTATTGTTTATCATTTTCCATTTACTTCATGCTTCTGGCGTTGACCTATCAAATCCCTTTCCCGGATTATTACCTTTTTTGCTACGATGGGATGTTACTTTCCCTGCTTTTTTTGTTTGGCTTTTCAAGAATGCTGGCAAAACCAACCATTATTCTGGTTATTATCCTGTTGCTGGCGAGTTGGTATACATTTGATGACGCGAGCAACAGCTTTGCATTATCGAATCTTGTAAAAAACCCTTTTAGAGAACACGATGAATCTCCGATGGTTTTTTTGAGTATTTTTTCCATCATTGGTTGTTTTATTTCTGTGAATCAGGAGCATGTCGCACGACAAATATTCAGCAATGAAACACAATTAAAAAACGCCCGTGAACAGACAGAATTAAAGGCATCTGAAATAATATCATTAAAAGAACAATCCCGATTACTGGCAGAACAACAAAATCGGGATAAATCCAGATTTATTGCCGCTGCCGCCCATGATTTGAGAAACGTTATGCAACCAATCGGTAACTTTTTAAATGCCAGTTTAATAGCTCTTTCAAAAGGTAAAACATGTCATACTCTGGAATACCTTAAACAAGCAATAAAAGCTGATAAAGCCATGTGTGCCGATGTTAAGGATATACTGGATTTATCTGAACTAGAATCAGGTATTATTAAAATAAAATATACAGACTTTGATATTAGAGTGCTTGCAGAAGAGGTGGTTAAGCAAAATGAGCTAGATGCAAATAATAAACATGTCAGCTTAGGCATTGCAAAAAGTAATAGTTCAAAAGCTATAGTAAGAAGTGATCGACATCATTTGAAGCGTATCCTGACTAATTTACTCACCAATGGTGTTAAATATGCTGATTATAGCAAGCCAAAGCCACTTGTTATCATTGCTATTGTGAGCCTTACTAAAACCATCCGTGTTGATGTTATCGACAACGGCAAAGGGATTCCATTAAATGAGCAGGAAAACATCTTTAAAGCATTTTGTCAGCTTGATAATCCTGAGAGAAACAGGGATAAAGGTCAAGGCTTAGGGTTGTCTATCGTTAAAACGACAATAAACTTATTAGAGCATCATGCCATAAAAAAACTGCGTTCTAAACTAGGCTTAGGAACGCGAATTACCCTGTTATTACCAAAGGGTGATGAATTAGATTTTGAAGAACCTATACAATTAGTGAATCAAGAGCGTTCCTTGAAAGGGCTTTATGTGCTTCTGATTGAAAATGATATATCAGTGAATCAGTCGATTATTGCAATACTAAAAGAACACGGTGCAAAATACGAAGCAGTTAGTTCTGTTGTGGCTTTAGAAATTTTGTTGCCAACTTTAGAACGTGACCCCGATGTTGTCATTACTGACCATAGCTTACCTGATGAGCAAACAGCTTTAGATGTAATCACTTTGATAAAATCAACATTCGGCTATGAGCCGCCAATTTTGATAATAACAGGAGAGACAGTTCTTCTTGATAAGGAATTCAAGAATAACAGGGTGTTACTTAAGCCTATAGAATCTGAACATTTGCTTGCAGAAATTAATCTGCTTGGGCGCAATCAGAATTAAACACAAGCAGGATAGTTCTTTAGCAATCAGGCAGGTTTTGTTGTGTGATGACCATTAAAAATATTCTTTATTCTACTTTTGCATTGTATGGCATCACATTCCTGACAACAGGGCTTGCCCAAGAACAAGCTTCGATAACAAACAAAACAACGTCCAATGCCGATGTTGAAGTGTTACCCACCATAGTAGTTGAGGGTAATTCACCGCTTTCAGTTGGCAGTGTTTCAGTTGATAAAATACCTGCCGTTATTCAATCAGTTTCATCAGAACAACTGCAAGAAGCCCAAAGCCTGTCGTTAGCAGAATACATGAATCGTTATATGGGCAGTGTAAATATTAACGATACCCAGAGCAATCCTTTACAACCTGATGTTTATTATCGCGGTTTTGTGGCATCACCGGTATTAGGTTTACCTCAAGGCTTGTCAACTTACGTTAACGGTGTCAGGTTTAATGAGCCGTTTGGTGATTTGGTTAATTGGGATCTATTATCTAAAGGTGCAATCGCTTCAATGGAATTGTATCCTGGTTCAAACCCTGTTTATGGCTTAAATAGTCTCGGCGGAGCCATTTCTATCAAAACCAAAACTGGATTTACCGCGCCCAAACATGAACTGGAAATTTATGGAGGTTCCTGGAACAGACAATCCGAAGAATTAACGAGTGGCGGTAATAATGGAACTTTTGGCTATTTTTTAGATTTACATAATTTTTCTGAAAATGGCTGGCGTAATTTTTCGCCCTCGGATGCTAAACAGGTTTTGGGTACCTTAAGCTGGAAAAATATTAAAGGGTCTTTGGATTTAACAATAGCAGCCAATGATAACAATCTAGCGGGTAATGGTGCGCTTCCAATTGGCTTGCAAGCACAAAACCAAAGAGCGGTATTTACCCAGCCAGCACAGGAGATTACCCGTATGTTCTTCTCTGAACTGGCAGGCACTTATGAACTGACCAAAGTCCTTGAGGTCGGCGGGAATGTTTATTTTCGGCAGAATCGTATTAAATATTCCAGTGTCGATGGTAGCCCTTATAGTGCTTGTAATGATAGCGATCCGAATTCATTGTTATGTAATAGTAACGGTAATGTAGTAGTCGATACCCATTATAATCTGGTGCAAGCCAGTCCAAATGTTGACGGTGCAACGATTACCAGTAGCACTGCTTATATGCACAGCCTTGGTGGTACTTTGCAATCGGTATTTCAGCAAGACCTGTTTAAACATCGAAACACACTGACAACAGGTGCAAATTATGATTATTCAATAGCTCAAACCAGTTCGGATACCGAACTGACCTCTTTAACACTGGACAGAGGCAGTATCCCTACGGGTATTTATGACGATCAATACAAAATACGTTTAAATACCGTTATCGAAACCATAGGCGTTTATTTAACCGATAGTTTTTCTGTCACGGAAAAATTGACGGCTACCATCGCCGGGCGTTACAACAATCAGAATTTAAAACTTGAAAATCAGTATGTGCCATTAGAAGGAACAGATAACTTAAGCGGAAAACATAACTTTGGACGCTTTAATCCATCGCTTGGGCTGACTTATCAATTACGCGATAACCTTTGGATATACAGTAGTTACAGTGAAGCAACCCGCGCACCGACACCAATGGAACTCAGTTGTGCCGATCCGAGCAAGCCCTGTAGAATACCCAATGCGTTTAGTTCCGATCCACCTTTGAAGCAGGTTGTGGCTAAAACCTGGGAAGGTGGTTTGAGAGGAAATATTGATAAGTACCTTTGGAAAAATAGCAATACGACATGGAGCCTAGGTTATTTTCATACTATCAATAATAACGATATTATTTTTCAACATGATGGAAGTATCAATGGTCAGGGTTATTTCAACAACGTTGGTAAAACCAGACGGTACGGTATCGAAGCCGCCAGTACCGCCAGCTTTAATAATCTGTTCAGTCCGATAGACGATTGGCACTTTTCAGCTAATTACACCTGGTTAAATGCCACCTTTATGGATCAGTTTGGCATTATTAATCCACTGGATCAAAACCATCAGCAAATCATACCCGTTAACCCAGGCAGTAGAATTCCAGGAATTCCAGAGCATATTTTTAAAGCGTCGATAGCTGTAGACTTATGGCGAGAACTATCTTTAGGCTTTAATGGCTTGTACAGTGGCAGTGTTTATCTGAAAGGGGATGAAGCCAATACCAGCGAAAAATTATCAGGATACTGGTTATTTAATGCCACCGCTGAATACAAGATCACTCAATATTTTTCCTTTTTCGGAAAACTCGATAATGTTTTTAACAACCATTACAACACCTCGGGTTATTACGGCAATGCCGATCTGGCATTAGGCGCGGGACATGAGACGGATCGTTTTGTCTCACCTGGTGCACCCAGGGCAGGATGGATTGGAATACGATTAACCCAGTAAAACCCATGGGTGCGATTAAAAGTGATGCATACGAATCGTCCGGCGTTTGAAAATACGCTTGGAGTGCAAGGCTTGCCTTGCTTGTTCGCGCCATCGCAAGGCAAGCCTTGCACTCCCGCATCACTTTTAATTGCACCCAAAACCCATAGGTCAAGAATAACCAGTGTGTGCGTACGAAAATACACGGTTCCAACACAGATGGCATTGCTGCCAGTGTCCACATGCCCACATATGTGGGTGGCAATGACTGAAAAACTCGCGTAAATTTCAGACACCAGCAAGATTCGCATCAAGACGATTGGCGTAAACACACACTACGCATGAGACATTATGAGCAAAGCGCGTTTTGATAGGTGATGAGTCCTAAATTTATTCAAGACAACTAAAGAGATTTATTTATGCGTTCCAGATTTAACAAAAGACCGATAGATTCTGCCTTGATAGGCGATCAGCTGTCGATTAAAGTTTCCTCCATCGCCAGGGCAATCCGTACCCAACTGTACGGACTATCCAACAATAATTTACGCATGCAAGCTAAACTGATGTTCTCTGCATTATTGTTGGGCGCAGCACCTGCCGCGCAGGCGGCCAATTATACTTGGCTGGGAGGCAACGGTAATTGGTCGAATTCCAATTGGAGTGTTTCAGGTTTTCCAAATGCCGCTGCAAGCAACGTCTTTATTGATGGCGGTAATTCAATCAATTCAGCAGTTAACCTCGACACCAGCGCATCAATCGGCACACTTAATATTAATGCTGGGGATAGCTTGAGTCTGCTTAACGGCACATCATTAAATGTTAATGGTGGTTTAATCACCAACAACGGCACGATGTCGCTGAACGCCTCGAACGCCACTACTACGCTGTTATTAACCAGCGACACCACGCTGACCGGTACCGGCAAGACGGTGGTGAGCAACAGCGCCAACAACTATATTGACAGCAATCCCGGCGCAGTCAGAACCCTGACTATCGGCAACGGCTATACGGTTGAGGGCGGCGGCAATCTAGGTGCCTATAGCAACCAGCTTAAGGTGGTGAACCAGGGTACCGTATTGGCTAATGCTGCGGGCGGCATGAATGTTTCGGTCAACGACAGCAACTCTACTGTTGGTTTCAACAACAGCACAGGGCAAATCCAGGTGGCGGACGGTTCCTCCCTCCATCTGGCGGGCGGAACGATCAGCGGCGGTACGGTTCAGTCTCTTGGCAATAGCGGCCTCAGTGGCGGCGGCACTTACGAAAACCTCACACTGAAAGGCGTTTTCAACCTATCGGGCGGCGGCACCTATAGTAACGTGACCAACACGGGCACATTAGCGCTAAACAACGGCAGCAGCATTTACACCACTGGCACGATTACCAACAACGGCACGATGTCGCTGAACGCCTCGAACGCCACTACTACGCTGTTATTAACCGGCGACACCACGCTGACCGGTACCGGCAAGACGGTGGTGAGCAACAGCGCCAACAACTATATTGACAGCAATCCCGGCGCAGTCAGAACCCTGACTATCGGCAGCGGCTATACGGTTGAGGGCGGCGGCAATCTAGGTGCCTATAGCAACCAGCTTAAGGTGGTGAACCAGGGTACCGTATTGGCTAATGCTGCGGGCGGCATGAATGTTTCGGTCAACGACAGCAACTCTACTGTTGGTTTCAACAACAGCACAGGGCAAATCCAGGTGGCGGACGGTTCCTCCCTCCATCTGGCGGGCGGAACGATCAGCGGCGGCACCATCACAGGCACCGGCAGTGCCAGCCTCACAGGCGGCGGCACTTACAAGGACTTGGCGCTTGCAGCAGGCAGCTTACAGGTTGCGAACGGTCAGAGTCTGAACACATCCGGCACGATCACCAATAACGGCAGCTTCACCGACAACGGCACCATCAGTCTTGCCAACAACAGTGTCATGGCTAACAACGGCACCTTTAATTTGGCAAATAACGCTTCACTTAACGCAGCAAGCGGCACATTTGTCAATAACGGCACACTCAACATAACCGGCAATGGCACCACAGCGATTAATGCTGTTTTCAACAATACCAGCAACGGTATTGTTAATGACAATGCAGGCAATCTGCTGCTGGCGGGAGGCGGCGTGAGTAGCGGTAACTTTGCAGGGGCAGGTAATCTAACTTTTAGCGGTGGCAATTATACCCTTGAAGGCGCTACCATTAAGACCAGCAATGTTTCCTTAACAGGCGGCAATCTGGATTTTAATTTGGCTGACGTTGGCAAGAGTTCGGCTAACGCTTTACAAGTGAATGGCAATCTTAATCTAGCGGGCGCCAGCTTGGATTTACAGGGAATTACTGGATTGACCACGCATACCGGTGAATTTTTCGACCTCGTTAATGTGCAAGGCAGCATCAGCGGAACTTTCAACGGTCTGGCCGAAGGCGCTTCGGTAGCCGTCAACGGAGTCAATTTTAATCTTACTTATCATGGCGGAACGGGTAATCAAATCGAACTGGTTTCCAACTATACGCCAAGCAGCGTTAATTATTCGACCGCCACACCAAGCAATGTGGCTTACGTTACCGGTGTGCAATCAATAGATACCAGTACACCTCAAACCGTGAACCTAAAAGGCTTGGATGTTTTAGCAGGTAGTTCCTACACTTTGGGGGTTAATGACACGCTCAATTTAAACAACGGCAATGGTACTCTGAATGTTTTACAGGGCGCGGTATTTTCCGGCAACGGTATCATTGAGGGTAATGTAATCAATGCCGGTTTGGTGCGGATACCTATTGTTGCGCTACCGCAAGTTCAAGGCGGCTATATCCAGGTCATAGCACCACCCGCCCCTTCCGCCGCCGCCGGTACCGCCCCAGCACCGGTTGTTTACTCTAACCCTGTCGTGATCGGTGCATCAACTGTGGTGGCGTTTATCCCACAACCAGCCACAACCCCAACAAACCCAACAGCAGCACCAGTTCTGCCACAGCCTGTTAGTTTTGTTCCAAACGCGCCTATCATCACTATTGAAGCACCTATAGTTCAAGTGCAGGGTACCTATGCGGTAGACGCCAGCCTTCAGGTCACAGGAAACTATACGCAGACCGCAACCGGCAACACCCGTTTGTATGTCGACGGGAATACCGGTGCCAGCCAGAATTTTAGCAATACCGGAGGTGATTATAGCCAGTTGTTTGTTGGTAAAGCGGTGACCCTGGACGGTAGTTTGCAAATTGTCTTGCAACCGGAGTTGTTTAGCCAGTTTGGCTATACTCCAAAGATCGGCGACACTTTTGATTTCATCATCGGCTCTGGCGGGATAACATTGGCATCTGGTTTTAAGGAACAAACCTTTATTGATCAGGCCGCTCTTGGCTTATTCAGCGGATTAAACATCTCGCCGTTCAGCAGCGGTATTGCAAGCGACCCGGATAAGCTTTTTCAGATCAGCAATAATCTGTTCAGTTTCGCTTTGATTGACGGTAACACTGTATTGGAGGCCACGCTTATTGAGCCGCTTACGCTAAATAATGGCCCGACACCTACTCCAACACCGGTTCCGTCTGCAATCTGGATGGTTGCATCTGGCATATTAGGTTTAGGTGCTTTCCGTAAAAAGTTTCACGCCCAGTCTTCCATGTCTGCAATATCTTAAAACATAGCCATAAGGTCGGGCAATATATCCACCGTTGCCCGACAAACGGAATGTCGGGTGCAACACAAACAGACGCACCCGGCATAACTCTTCCTGATTAGGAAGGTGCGTTGGCTACTCCGTCATTCCAGGGCCGTAGGGCGGAACCATGGACGGGTTCCGCCGAATGCTATGGATCGGTCGTCAGGGCCGTAGGATGGGCTGAGCCTGCGAAGCCCATCATTCGCGGCTTGGCACATCGGCGGGGTTGCCGCACCCATCGCGATTGATGCGCCTCGTTCCTCATGCACATTCTATGGGCTGGTTACCGTCCATGGCCTGGTTTTCGGCATCCCTGCCGAAATGACGGGTCTCCAACGCTTGACTATAACAACAAGGTCCGTAGGGCGGAACCATGGACGGGTTCCGCCGAATGCTATGGATCGGTCGTCAGCATTCGGCGGATCACATCCCTGTATCCGCCCTACAACTCGTAACTTTTGTGCAGCGGCAAGACTGTGGCCTGTGGACATAACGTTCGGGTCGGGATTACAAATCCCGACCCGCGTCAGGTCCCTAGGGCGGAACCATGGACGGGTTCCGCCGAATGTTATAGATCGGTCGCCAACATTCGGCGGATCACATCCCTGTATCCGCCCTACACTCCGCCGGACGGGATTTGTAATCCCGTCCGTAACGTTTTGTGCAACGGCAGGACTGTGGTCTGTGGACATAACGTTCGGGTCGGGATTACAAATCCCGACCCGCATCAGGGCCGTAGGATGGGCTGAGCCTGCGAAGCCCATCAATCGCGGTTTGGGACATTTCGGAGGTTGCCGCACTCATAGCGATTGATGCGCCTCATTCCTCATTGAGCATGAGCACTTTTTTTGATGGGTTATCCGGCCTATTTGATCAAATAGACTGAGGGTTTGAGGTTGATCCCCCTCAGAGAGCTTGACTGCAAGCCCCCTTTGGAGGAGTCTCCACTAAACCAATAACGGAGAC
>Ga0209083_1001920_pt1 | contig 21412 bp, 33 predicted proteins | sample AM7aDNAmetaG_FD_184132 | JGI IMG/M metagenome (GOLD analysis project Ga0209083, IMG submission 184132) | Freshwater microbial communities from Finland to study Microbial Dark Matter (Phase II) - AM7a DNA metaG (SPAdes) (version 3) | ecosystem: Environmental > Aquatic > Freshwater > Lake ...
ACGTTCGTTATCATTTGTACTGGTGCAAATACCTATGACGGCTTCATCGCAGGTCAAGGTATATGATAAAAAAAGACACTATTTTCATTTGGACAGGTTTAATATCAGCAATCCCAAGTGGTTGGGTGCGTGAAACTGCACTTGATGGCTATTTTCCAAAAGGAACGGCACAAGGCACTAACCCAAATACAACAGGTGGTAACGCTACACATAACCACACTTCCTCGGCACATACACACGCAGACAACGGACATACTCACCAAGTTACTATCGGCGATATTCACACATACGTGGGTCGTGGCGGTACTGACTTTTTAGGTCAACACCAACACCCCACAGTTACATCGGGTGCAATTTCGGGTGGTGGTTTAGCGTCCGTGGTTTCAACCTATGCCGATTTTTCAAACAATCCTATTTACCAAGACGTTATTTATATAAAACCATCGGCAAACGTGAGTGCTTTACCAAACAATGCTGTTGCCCTTTGTGATAAAACAGATTTTGCAAACAACACTGGTAATTTTAAGGGCTTTTATAAATGCGATGGTCAAAACTCAACCCCTAACCTTGGTGATAAATACATAAGAGGTGCGGGAACGGGGCAAGAGGCGGGCGGTACTGGCGGTTCTTACACTAACATTCACGATTTAACACACACACATACAGTTACAGCGCATACACACGCACAAGTAACCACAGGAAACAACAACGGTGCGGTTGACGAAGACATTTGGGGTGGTTCTGGTAGTGGTGGTTATCAAAATTCGGGAAACCCACACACGCATACTGTTTCTTTAGGTTCAGTAAGTGATGTTATCAGTAGTGCGGTAAACAGCATTACAACAAGCGAAACAGTTGAACCCGCACATACGAAGCTATTACCAATACAAAACAGAAGCGGTGCAAACGCAATGGCACTTGGTGTAATTGGTATGTGGCTTGGTGCGTTGTCTACAATTCCAAAAGGTTGGGTTTTATGCGACGGTACAAACGGCACTGTCGATATGCGAAGTAGACACTTAAAACTTACAACGACGACAACTGATGTTGGCGTTACAGGTGGTTCAAATACACACACGCATACAAACAATATTCACACACATACATCAACGGGTCACAGTAACCACACGGTTACAATTTCGGGTCACCCTGCTTGGAACTTATCAACAGGCGGTCAATACTACAATTCCACAATTGGAATGAACCCAAGCGCCTTGCACGACACCACAGTAGGCAGTGCAACCCCAACATACGCAAACGCAACTACAAACGCCGACAGTGCTAACAACGAACCGTTGTATACTACTGTTGCGTATATAAAGCTGGTCACCATGTCGGGCGGTGGCTCGTTACTTGCGGGGGTTCTATGACAACAAACACAGAAGCACTAAAAATGATGATGGACAATCAATGCAACACCGTAGAGGCGCTTACTAAGATAAGCGAGGCGCAAAACGCCATTTCTGAAAACCTAAACAGCATGGCGGGTGCTATGAAAGCAATCAATGACAATAATATTTTGCACCTACAACTAACAAAGGACATTTCAACGCAAGTCAATTTTACAAAACAATTTTCAACCAAAATGCTTGATATATTAAAATGGGTGGTGGTTGCCACAGTTGGCACAGTGCTTATGGTACTTGCAAAGTCTAATGGTTTGGACATTTCCCACCTTTTACCCAAATTTTAAGCCAAATTCCCGTATACTTAACCTATGGACGTATTCAGTTATTTAATTAAAGCGTTGGACGTTATCCGTTTTGGCTTATTTGTCATGGCGGGGTTCGAAGCACTGACGGTGGCATACTTGTACCGTTTTGGCTACAACAAGTTTCGTCCAAGCAAAATAATCGGCGCTATGATAGCGTTTTTTGGGTCGTTGGGCTTGTTTTTTGTGTACAACTCACTTGCCCCGCTTGCTGTATCGTTTCGCCCCGATTTACACACTGCCGTGGTTGTTATTCTAATGCTTCCACTTGGCGGTGTTATTTACTACCTTGACCATTTCAGAACTGAAAGCATGAAAGAGCAAAAGAAGACGGAACAAACTGACGACATAAAAAAGGTATAATTAAATTATGTTAAATATAAAGCCACTTAACCAACGTGACCCGCTTTGGGCGAAAGTTATTTTAGGCGACAACACTGACCCACAATTTACAATTGGTGGTTACGGTTGTTTGATTACCTGCCTTGCAATGGTGTCTTGTTATTACGGACATCCTGAAACACCAAATTCCCTTAACGAGAAATTGAAAAAAGCAAAGAAATTCACAAACGGTGGGTTTTATGTATGGGGTGGTTTGACAGCTATTGACAGTGATATTCAGGAAAAGGCAACCTTGACACCCGCCAAACTTACCGACGCACAGATAAAAGAAGTCAAAAAATCAATTGACGCAGGTTACCCCGTAATGTGCCAAATAGACTTTCAACCTTTAACTGCAACGCCTGATATGCACTATATTTTGCTTATTGGCTACAGTGATGAGGATTTTACAATGGCAGACCCTTGGACTGGCACAATTGCCCCACTTGCGGTGTACCTAAAAGCTACCAAGCCAACGGTTCGTGACACGATTGAGCAATACTACATTTACACAGGTAAAGTTCCTGTACAAGCCCCAAGCGAGCTTGAAACGGTTAAAAAAGCACTGACCGACATGACCACTGACCGAGATTACCAAAAGGGCGAGAAAGAGAAATACAAAGACGAACGAAACCAGTTGCGTGATGTTGATGTACCAACACTTAAATCACAAATAACAGGAATTAACGCTTTACTTGATAAGCAAAAAGGCGATATTGCAACACTTCAAAGCACAAATAACAAGCAAACCGACGACATAATTAGTCTTACAACTGAAAGAAATCAGTCATTGCAGGCAAAAACAGACGCCGAGCAGAAACTTGTTGAGTTTGCTAATAAACACGCCAATTGCGTACCCCAAGACACCTATACAGCCGAACAAGACCGTGCGTATGGTTTCCAACAGGCGCTAATGATACTTTCCACACATGTTGATGAAGAAGCAGACAAGAGAGCGCAAGCACTTTTGGTTGCCATGGATTACAAACACTTATTCAGCTTGGCTTTCAAAGCCATGTTTGCAAAGAAAAAGGCGGTGAAGAATAATGCCTAAAATCACAGTTGAACAGGGGAAAGCCCTTATCAAGTCAAAGACGTTTTGGTTTAACGTATTAGCAGGTGTCGTGGCTATCGCTTCAATTTTCGGGTTCGGTGACTTCAAACCAAGTTCAGAAACAACCGAAGCTATTGCAACACTTACCGCAGTGGTAAACATCTTTTTGCGATTAAATACGAGTGAGCCAATTACTAAACTAAAATAAAAATATAAATCACATGCCGTGGTTTTAATCCCTTTGGTTTTTACCATGGCGTGTGTTTTATGGGTTTATTTACTGCCACAAGTATTAACAAAAATATCAACAAGACGGTCTAACAGCCGTCTTTTTTTATTCTTATAAACCTGTACAGCTACATAAGGGAGCAAACACCATGAACATTAAGTTGGTTATTGAAGTGCTTAAAAAGATTGACGAATTTTTGTGGTGGGGCGATAGGGACACCGCACATGAAATGATTTTGAAACTCATTGCGGACTTGGAAAAGAACCTTAAAAACTAAAAACCAAGAGAGGTGACCCATGCCAAAAAAGACCCGTGTCAAATTAACACAGGCAGAGCGTTTGGCAGTTTTGGAGTGTGATGGTTTCTTGTGCCGTGATTGTGGCAAAGGTGGTCGTTGTTCCGATTGGATTTTAGAGGTTCATCATGTGAACGAAGACCCAAGCGATAACGACCCACGCAATTTAATCACACTTTGCGTTCGTTGCCATAACCATTACCACCCGTGGCGTTTCCATGTTCCGCTTCACCGATGTTATAGATTTTCGGAGTTGCGGAAATTTCAAAAGGCATTTGCTTAACTTATCCAAGTTAGGTGAGTGCCTTTTTTCTTCAACCAATATGTAATGGGGGAGTAAGTGGGGTGTCCCCTACTTTGACACGTCCCACACTTTATTTCCGTTTTTTGTTGATGTGACAATGTCATTATTTCCCGCACGGGAATTGTAACGTCTCTTTTATTGGGGGAGTGGTGCGTTTTGCTGATAACAACAACATTAACACCCCTTTCGTTAAGAATAACGCACAACTTGACGAGAGGGGACAGGTGTTATACATTGTTGTTATGCAATCCGAGGTGAATTTATTTTCAAAAACAATAAAATCAGAAAAATCAGCAATAAATTATTTGGCTACCCATTTGGGGGTATCAAAAAAGGATATAAAACATCTAACTTTAGACAACCCAAGCAGTCTTTACGACCTGCAATTTAAGAACACCCGTTTTGACGTAAAATATTCGTCACCGACAAAAAGCCGAAACAATTTATATTGGGATTTTGACCTTAGATATAAGGGGGCGGATTATTGCGACTTTTTTGTATTTTTAGGTATGTGGGAAACCAAGGTAAAAAAAGTATTTTTAGTGCCTGTTAAAGAGGTTACAACTTTTCGCCGTATTCGTGTTTCTATCTTGGGGAACTCTAAGTACAATAAATACATCATATAAGTTAGGTATAATTATTTCATGCACGAAATCGCAATTTTAATCCCTACATACGGCAGAGCGCACAAACTTGCAGGCATAAAAGCCAACATCGAAGCTACGTGCAAACAAAACATTTACATCATTTGCAGTGAAGAAGACCCTGAAACATTTAACGAGGCAACCCGCCTTGGACTTAACATCATCATAAGTGGTGGTCGCTATGTTGAGGGTATTAACCTTGGCTACAAATTAACCGACGAACCTTACTTACTTTTTGGAGCGGACGACATAGAATTTACACCCGATTGGGACAAAAAACTTTTGAAGTATTTTGATGACCCTAAAATTGGCATAGTTGGTTCACCCGACGATTGGACAATCTCGCAAACAGGCAAGCATGGTTCACACCCACTTGTTAAGCGTGCATACATTCAAGAATTTTCGGGAACGTATGACGAACCCGATATACCCTATTCACCATTTTACAAACATTACATGGCTGATATTGAAACCGAACAAGTTGCACAAATGCGTGGCGCTTGGGTTCAAGGTGAAGCAGAAATAAAACACCACCATTGGGTAAACAAGCAAGCTGAAAAAGACGCAACTTATGTTCGTGGCATGAAGAACCTGCAACACGACATGGAAGTGTATAACGACAGGCGCAAGAACTTTGAACAATATCTTTTTGAGCCACTTTTTAACGGCAGAGTGGTGGCGGTTGACCATGCCACTAAACTTTCAATCATTATGGGGTCGTTTAATGCCTTTGATATGTTAAAGCAAACGGTTAGGTCACTGAAAAAGAACACTTACTACCCGTATGAACTTATCATTGTTGACGATTGTTCCGACAGCAGGGTAAAAACGTGGCTTGAAAACATTGGAGCAGAAAACCCCAACATTACGGTTGTTTTTAACGACTGCCAACAGTACACAAACGCAGTTTGGAACAGGGGCGTTTTGCTTGCTAAAAACGACTATATTGCGGTCATAAATAACGACATTACCTTTTCACAGTGGTGGGACGCCTACCTTGTGGAAGCCTTGAAAGACAAAAAGGTTGGTCTTGCAAACCCGTACCAAACAGATAGGGAAGCGCCAACACCATATGCAAACACCGAAAGAGCGGGTGGTTACAATATTCGGGGGGCTTGCTATATGTTCAAAAAACAAGACCTTAAAGGCATTTTCCCAATACCTGAAAAGTTAAGGCATTGGTGGGGCGATATTTGGGTGCTAAAACAGGTTGAAAAGATGGGTAAAAAATCCGTATGGTGTCCCGACGCTGTAATACACCATTTCGGTGAGCAAAGTACCCAAGAAGCTAACAAAGACCACACGGTTGACCACATAAAACTTAAAGACTGCCAAGAGTTCACAAACCTTACAGGTACAAGCACAACTAAGTGGCAAAACCTCGTATTATCCCAAATAAATAGGTGACACACATTGGCATATTGCAATTGTTTTGTAAGAAGCGTTAAATTATAACTATATGGCAATACTGTACATTTACTTAACTAAATTTGAAGACAAAGACCCCCGCACGACAGTATTGCCAAATACCCTATTGTGCGGGGATTTTTATTTTCAAGTTTGAAAGGACGCCTGCCCATGCAAATATCAGATAACAGTTTTGTAGTGTTAAGAAGAAAAATAATAAATTGGGAGTGGTACACCGACAATGATGTTAAGGCGCTTTTTTTACACTGCCTTTTAAGGGCTAATTTCGAGGACGATACATGGCGGGGTGTTCCTGTAAAACGTGGTCAATTTATTACAGGACTTTTCAAACTTCACGAAGAAACGGGAATATCCGTACAGACGTTGCGACGTTGCATAAAATGTCTAAAATCAACAAACGAAATAGTGGTACAGTCAACAAACAGGTTTTCATTGATAACAGTAGTTAAATATGAAAAATATCAAGGTAAGGTAACAAGCAAAACAACAAGCCAGCCAACAAACAACCAACAAACAACCAACAAACAACTAACAACGAGTAACAATATAAACAATATAAACAATGGGAACAAGGGAGAGGGAAAGACATCACCCGAAGCCGAAAAACAATTGCCATCTAACGAGCTGGACACACAGGCACGTGAGGTTATGGCTTACTACGCAAAGAGGCGCAACAAGGTGGTTAAATCGTATGCGGGGTGGATTGATAACTTCAAATACTGGATTACCGAGGGCGGTTACACAGTTGTGGACATTAAGCGGGCGATTGACGCTTTAGAAACAGGGCGATTTTGGGCAAAGGACGCAGACCTTACCTTAATTTTCCGCAGGTCAAATAAACAGGGTAAATGTGATTATATTTGTGAGTTGCTTAACATAATGCCTGAATTTAAGACCCGAAAAGAGCAACTTGACTGGTTTGACCGTAACACTGGCGGGCTTACTGGCAACCAAATGGTTGAGTACGGGGCTTTGAAAGGGGACGAACCCGCATATCGTTGACAAAGTGATAAAATTGTATAACTATATAATAGTATAAAATTAGTGAAAGGATAAAATGCCACTAACGAACCAAGAACTTACAAGGTACTACATTGAGCAACTAGGTTGGTCAATTTTCCCTATTGGATTTGATAAACGTCCCCTGTTTAAGTGGGAAGAATATCAGCACAAAAAATTAACATACGACGAATTCATGGACAAGGTGCGAGCCAACCAAGGCAAGGTTGGTGGTATCGCTGTTGTTACAGGTGAAATTTCGGGGCTTGCTGTTGTTGACGTGGACTTTAAGAACGGCGCTGTTGATATTTTGGACGGTAGCCCGACCGTAACATCAAAGACGGGTTCGGGTGGTCGCCACTACTTCTTTGCGTGGGAAAAGTACATACAAAACAAGGTAGGCTTTTTGCAGGGCATAGATTTTAGAGGTGATGGCGGTTACATCGTTTTGCCACCATCAAACCACCCAAGCGGTACAAAGTACGAGTGGCTAAAATCACCCGAAGACCATGTAATTTTGAAAATGCCCGAAAACATTGCCTATGCTTTGGAGAACGCAAGCGCAATGAACAAACCCCGTGTTGATTTTTCAGCCACTTACGATGTTGGAAATCGTAACGACACAATGACAAGTGCTATTGGTGTTTTGCTTAAATACTTACCCGACCAACTTTGGTCAACCGACGCATACCCACTGATTAAAGCGTGGAATTTTGCCAACATGAACCCGCCATTACCTGAACAAGAGTTGCAGGCGTCATTTAACCAAGTGGCAAAAACCGAGATACGCAGGCGCAGTGGAATGTATGACGGGATTACTTTCAAAGACAGGCTAGGTTTAAGTGATGTTGACGCCCTGTTTGAAGAACCACAAGGTATAAAGACAGGTTTGCGAGGCTTTGATGGCACAACGGGTGGCTTTCGTGAGGGGCAACTCGCAATAATGGCAGGAGCAACGGGAATGGGTAAATCGCTTTTTGCAATTAACCTGATGGTCAAACTTGCACAAAACGATATTCGGGTTTGCTTTATAGACTTGGAAAATGGGCAGACATTAACGATGAAACGTGTTTTGGGAATACACACAGGTATGGGAACACGGCTGTTTAATAACAAAGCCAATAAAGTTAAGGCAATTGACGCAATGAAAATCTTTAACAACTTTGACTATCATTCCTACGAGTTCGGCTTGAAGACACTTGGCGTAAAAGACATTGTTGAAGTCATGGCTGAAAAGGTTAAAAACGGCGTAAAGGTTTTTTGTATTGACCCACTTCAAGCACTTGAATTTTCGCTTGATAGTGGCAAACAATTAAACGAAGAAGGCTTGCTTGTTAAAACATTTGCCGAGTTTGCAGTGCGTAACAGGGTTTCAATTGTTATTTGCCACCACTTGCGTAAATCGCAGAGCAACGGCAATTGGGTTTCACAAACAGATTTTGGCAAAGAAGACATTGAACCTAAATATCGCATACCAACCATTGAAGACATCAAGGGAAGTTCAAAGATAACCGACTTTGCAACCGATGTGTGGGGCTTTGTTCGTAGTAAAGAGGGTAAGGACGCACGCACGAGGTCACAAACCCGCTTTGCTGTATTGAAATGCCGTGTCGCCCTTGGGGGTAATGCAACTTTTTACTTTGATGAAAACAGTATGCGTTTTGTTGATAACGAAATGGATTTAACCACAACCGAAGACAACCTTTTTAACAAGGACGCAATAGCAATTTTGAACGAGCCTTTACTTGGAACACAAAAAGGGGCTTGACATTTAGTTATGTATGTTTACAATTATATTAGTAATAAATTAGTGAAAGGATACTATGAACGATAAAAAATACATCATCATAAGCGATGAAAAAATGACCGAACTATCCAAGGTCATTGTGAGTTTACAATCGTTCTTTGACTACTGGTCAAAGGGCGTAATAACAAATTCCAAATACCAAGAGGACGTAAAACCGTTACTTGATAAAGCAGAGGCAATACTTGACGCCCACGACGGTGTTGCTAATTTGTGGGGAAAGGACGAACAATCAAATGGACAACAAAACCCAACAGCCTAAAAAAGATGTAACCACTTTAGAGATAAAGCACGAAATAAGCCCCGACACATACATCGTGGTTGAGTACGAAAATTGTGCCTTTAAGAACGCTTTTATTGCGCTTGGTTACACAAAAATAATGATTGAAGCAGACGAACTTATAAATTTTTATGCACTGACCAACTGGTTAAAAACAGAACTGGCGGAAAGGAAATTTTAACTATGGAAAAAATTAACACATTACACGAACCCGTGTTGAAGAAGTACGCAGGCGCTTTTTTGCAAAATTTGCCATTTATCATAATGGGCGTTGCGTTAGCGTCATGGATTTGGTTCTTGTTTTGGGACATTCACACAACAAGTTATGACAACGCAACCCGACCTTGTAGTTACTTTGCAAATTACACAATCAAAAACGTGCCTTTGCGATGTGTAGCCGAGGTGTTGAAATGATAGCCGAACACTGGAACAGGGTAAGTATCACAGAACGTGCGGAAAAAGAAGTCAAAAAGCGTGATTACATTACGTTTTCGGACGTGGGAAAAGCATTTTGTGACCGTTACTTGAAAATGGACGCAGAAAAGCCAAGCAATGAGTTCAGCGAAAGAACCTTACGCATATTTGACGCAGGTAAAACCGTTGAAGAAACCGTAACCAAGGCGTTAATCAAGGCAGGAATACTAAACCAAAAGCAGAAGTTTGTTGAGATACCCGAAACGCCCGATTGTTTGAAGCAACTTGGCTATCTTGATGTAACAGTCGGCGGTCACGCTGATTGGGACAAGGCGGTTGAAACAATAAACCGTCACCTTAACGATTACGGTATGAAGCCAACTGATAGTACCGAAGACAACAAGGCGCTTGCCATCATTGAGGGCTTACGCCAAGCATACCCAAACGGGATTGTTGACGAAGTGCTTGTTGAAATCAAAAGCATTAACTCAATGGCATTTTGGGGCGCTAAAAACCGAGCAAGTGGCGGTGAGTTCATGGGCTATATTTGGAACAAGTTACAGTTGTTCGGTTACATGCGAGCCACGGGACTTACCAAAGGAATGTTGCTTTATGTTTCCCGTGACGATGGCGTTATGCAGGAAATCCCCGTGTTTTTGAATGACCCCGAACTTGCAAAGATTTACGACGAAGACACAAAGAAAATGACGCAGTATTACAGAACTCGCACAATGCCACCACTTGAAGCCGAAGTAATTTGGGACGATAGGGCATTGAGATTTAACTTGAATTGGAAAGTTGAACGAAGTAATTATTTAACAAGGCTTTACGGTTACCCAACCGCAGACGAATTGGAAGCTAAAAACCACCAACTGCTTTTGGACTTAAACCGAGCATTGAAGCATGTGAAAGAGGGTAAAGTCAAAGAAGAAGACGTACCCCACATTAACAGATGGCGCATAGACCTGCTTGCACAACAGACGAAGTAAAGCAGTATGTTCGTGAGCGTTGGGGCGAACCTTTTAACCCCGACGCTTATGACATTGATACTTTGTGGAACATCGCCAACACACTTGACTTTCAACATTGGCTGTTACATCAAAGGTTGGTTGCGCTTTGGGAAGTGATAAAAGATAGTTTTTGTAAAATGATTTAATGCGGGGCGGGTAGCCTGCCAAAGTGATTTGCAGGCAGTATTTATCCTACTGACTAACTACCCGCCCGTCACTAGGTCACTTTACACGAGCGGTTTACTGCTCAAAGTGTCTTTACAGGCTTGGTTGGTTCGTGTTTCTGCTTACTGACCATCGCCTGTAAGCACATTTTGAAAATGCTTGACAAAGTTATATAGTTTTACTATTATATAAATATGTTATTAGTAAACAGGGTATATAAATACAGTTTAATGGTTTTCGTTTTAGCGTCCTTGGTTTATTTTCATTACTCGCAAGACTACATGAAAAAAGCCGACGCAATTATTCCCGAATTAGAAAAGCAAATAAAAGAACTTAAAACCCCGATTGAAGTTGTGGAAGTTGTTAATGCGTCTAACGTGTTGGACAGGTGGACGGGCGTTGCAAGTTACTACTACACAGGCGATGGTACAAATACAGGTGTAACCATGGCAAACGGTCACCCTTTGGACAATGGAACACCCACGATAGCGTTTAACCATGCGCCCCTTGGAACAATGGTGCGGGTTAAAAACCTTGCTAACGGTATGGTTGTAACCGCAGAAGTTACAGACCGTGGCGGATTTAATAAACGAGGTCGCAGAATATCGGGCATTGAGGGTGAAAACAATCTTGAACGTGTGGCTGATTTGAACGTGGCAACCAAAGAAGCCATCAAATGTAATTCTTTATGCCAAGTGGAGATTGTAGAACTATGAAATTAGGTAATGCTGAAAAAGATTATATAAGCACATTATCTTTTAACCTAAGCACGCTTTTGATAACAGTATCAAAGGGTAGGGCGTGGTTTGAAATAGAGAAAGGCGTTAGTGTGAAAATTGCTGGCGTTTGTGAAGAAGATATAAAACAAGCGGGCGTTATTCAAATGATGTTTGGTAAAGAAGCGGGATTTGATAGCGGTTTTAATTGGGAAGATGTGCAGAAAGCTTTTAATTATTTTGATTGGGATATAGATATTGTTAAAGGGGTGGGCGGGGTGTCTTTTAATGGGGCAGATAGATTTTTAGTTGTTAGTGTTGCCTACTTGATGGGCGGAATGGATAGTAAAAAATATGCAGAATGTTATCGTGAAGCACTAGAAAATGGGGAAAGGGTGTTTTTATGACTAATACAGCACCGTTCAAGCAACTGAAAAGGATTTTAGGCAAGGGTGTTATTAGTCTTGGTATTTTGAACCTGAAAGGCGTCCACATACTTACCGAAAAACAGTTTAACGAGGTAGTAAATAAAATTGTTAGTGAAAGGATAAAAAATGCAAAAAAATCTTGAATATAAACCGATTGAGATAAAAGGCAACGGTGTTTATTGCTTTGATGACAAGTATAAACGCCCTATGAAAATGGGTTATTTGATTGACGATGTTTTCATCAAAGAGGTTGAAAGCAAGAACCGCATGCGGGTATTTGCAGGTTACGGTATACAAACCGAGGCAGTGAAGCTTTTTGAGGCAAACGGCATAAACAAAATCGTGGTCGTGGAAAAGGACACGGGCAAGTACCTTTGGTGCAACTCGTGTGATTGGGTAACTGGTAAATCAATGGATTATGGCAGAGGTAAACAAACATTTCTTGCTGTCGGTCAACTTAAAGACTTGACCCAAGCAACAGGGGCAAACGCAGGTTGGGCAACCAAAGTGCTTATTGCCTTGAAAAAGTGAGGGGGTGAAAAAATATGTGGACAACTAGAAAACAAAGAACAAAAAGAAAAGTAATGCCCAAAGATGTGTCGTTGATTTGGACATTAGCGCAAAAAGGTGTTAAGAACACCGTTATTACAGAGATTTACGGTTTTTCAAACGCTACTATCGCACGCATTAAGCACGCACAGGGCGACTTTGAAGTTTACCGTAATTTTATGATTAGTAACTACAAGCCGTATCAAAAGCCCGTCGTAAAAGATGTTGCAATTGAAGTAGTAAAAACCCCTACAGCAGAACCAACAAATGCCCAACTGGCAGGTATGTTTGGCGAGATAAAACAGGCTTTGGAGCGCATAGAAGTAAAGTTAAGCGAACCTAAAAAGGGTTTGTTTGGGTTATAACAATGAACAAAATTAAATGTCCGCATTGCGGAAACTACAAAATAATAACGAAGCTAGACGTGGCAGGTATTATCACGCTTGGTGGTTTTTTCCTTATACCGTTATTTGGTATTGGTTTGATTGTAATGCTTGTTGGCATAGTTTATTTCTTTGTTGTTAAACACGATTACAAGTGTTCAACATGTGGTTTTGAATGGAAAAAGGGGCAGGCATGAGCAAATTATTGCAGAGTGAAACCGCAGAAACAATGACCGATATGCAGTTTGTTAACTTTATTGAAATGACTGGCTTGCGTTGGGACATTGCAGAAAACATGAAGCAATGGGGTGGAAGTTTCGTAAAAGCGCTGTCGGATTGTGTGCTTACCGCAGATGCAACAAACCTGTATGCCTTGGTGCATGGTTTTAGGCGCTATTTCAATGAATACTTACCGCACAAATGGAACAAATAAGGTATTGCATTTAGTATTTAGTAGTATTAGTATTAAACTATATTAAATTTAGTGAAAGGCGGTGATTAACAAAATGAGTAAAGATAGCGCAATGAGAATGTTACAAAGTATGGGGCGTATGGTTCGTTACAGTTTCACGTTTTGGTTCTACAAAGAAAAAAATAATGGGCAGTTTGCTGACCCAATTATTGTTTCGGTAATTGAACCAACTTACGGTGAAGCCGAAAGGCGAGCAAGGGAAATCGCCATGAAGAACGACCCCACCAAAAAGGAATGTTTCTTGCAAAGTTGCGTAGAGTTGCTTGAACAACAACCCATGGTTATCCGTGAGCCTGAACATACCCACGAATAAAACGCATAATATTTAATTTGTTCAATGAAAGTGATTACGAACATGCCATTTATTAACAATGAACAAGAAGAAAAAAACCAGTCTATTTATTTGACCATTAACGATAAAAGCAAAATACACTTGCTTTCACGATTGTATAAAGTTCAAACTTATTTTGTTAGAAGCCTGAACAAGTCAATTTGGGGCGAAGACATCGTTAACAAAGCAGAAGCCGAAAAAGATACCCGCCGACGTGTGGAGTATATTTATTGGGCTATTGTTGACGGGCAAGAGGGTATCGTTAGATTACCAGCGTCCGTGTTCTTTTCCATTAACGACGCCGAAAAAATGCTTGGTTCAGACAAGCGAGGTATGGAGTTTTTCATCAGTAAGTCGGGTTCGGGATTAAACACCAAGTACGGTGTGACAAGAGGTCGTGACGTCCCAACAACCGAAAGCCAAATTAACGACGCAAACAAGAAGTTGGCTGAACAAATGATGAAGTACGAAAAATCCTTGAAACAAAATTTAGCGGATTATGTAGGGCAAGCGTACGTTGAGAGTGGCGGAAATTATGACGTAACCCCAACACCAAATGTTGAGTTACCAAACTTGAACCCCACACTTGATGACTTGTTTCCAACCGATGAAAATAAGCAATCCTGAAAAAGTGTATAACGATACACGCAAAAAGGTTGTTGATGAAGCAACTCCCAAGCAAAAAAAAGCTTGGGGGTTGTATTCAAGTTTGCAAAAGGTCGTAAAGCAACACACCCGTTCATACCTTGAAGTTGGCAACATCTTAAAAACCATTCGTGACGGTAAACTTTATTTGTATGTCGGCGAGTGGGAAGTTAAAAACTTTCAAGACTTTTTGAACAGCCCTGAAATTGGTATTAGGCGTGCGACAGCATATTTGTACATACAGATTTGGGAAATATACGTTGAACGCTTAAAACTAACGCCCGAAGACGTAACATCAATACCACTTGGCAGACTTATGCGCCTTTGCCCGAAGTTAAAGACAATGACCGATGAACAAGCGCTTGAAGTGGTTGACCAAGCACGGGACGTAACCAACCCCGACTTTGACCGTGAGTTACGAGTTAGAAAATTGGACGGCACACGCCCTGTAATTAAAAAGTGCAAAGAATGTGGCGGGTGGGAAATTGAAATTGACCCCGAAAGCCTTTGCACATGCAAAGACAAAACCCCCCTACGTCAAAAGTACATTGCCAAAGAAGTTGGCGAAATTTAGGATATAATATAAATATGAACAATCTATATAAATTAACAGCCGTTAAGGCGATATTGCAGGAAAAGTACAACATAAAAGTTTGCTTGATGACGCTGTACGCCTACATTGAAAAAGGTTACCTTGCACCGTCGTATATAACCGAGGGCAAACGCAAATGGTTTTTCTTTAACGAAGAAGCCATACAAGCGTTTGTGGAAAAGTACCCTGTACTGCTCGCAGGCAATAAAAAGCGAATAGGTAAATCACGGGTAGTTAATAAGCATGAAGAATTTAACAAGTAGAAAACAAAAGGGCAGACAGCTAGAAAAGTTTGTTGCAAAGGCGTTTGAAGAAATTTACCCTTTTGCATATGCTCGCATGGACAGTGGCAGTGGTTTTCGTCATAAAGAGGACGTAACCCTACCCGATAATGTCCTTTGGCACATTGAGTGTAAAAACCACAATGCACCAAGCGTAAACAGTTGGTGGGAACAGGCAAAGGTTGGCTGTCCTGCTTGGAAAATACCTGTTTTGGTTTACAGACTACCGTACCAAGAAGACCCGACAGTTGTTGTGTTTTTGTATCACTTAATAGGGTTTATGGGGAAACAGGACATAACCCATATTGACCCAAGTGATTACACAATCAGCATGGCGTTTTCAAAGTTTATGAAGTTAGTTAAAGAGCGAGAAAATGACAAGACCACAGAATGAAATTTTAATAAAATCACATAAAATGCCTGACTTAATAGGGCAAATACTTTATGGCGAAATGTCGTCAATTGGCGAGAATGAAAGCAAGGAAAAAAACGCTTTGTGGATTGATAACGATATTTTTATATACGAAATGTACAAAATTCTTAAAAAAGCCGATGAACTTGGTGCGTTTGACAAAAACAAAGAGGCTGACGGCACAACCGATGAAGACGGCGAGCCACGACAGGTTATTTATGTCTAAACTATACGGAACACGAACACACACGGTTTGGGGTATTCAATTTGGTAAGTGGCAGTTTTGTTTCAGCGAGGTTTTAGAAAAATTTTATACATTCCAAGCGTTGCTTGATAGCTTTCGTTCGGACGGTAAAATTACTACGTTGCAGGGGCTATACCCGTATGTTGAGCAAGCCCCAAGCCTGAACGGAACACACAAGGATAGTTTTGTGCTTGATTTAGGCAAGGCGTATGAAACAAAGTAAATGGCTTAATTTTTTAGGTTGGGTGTTTTTTAAGTTGTCGTGTTTGCGTGACCGTACCCCCGCACCGATAACTTGGTTAATTGATTGGGTGCGCTATGAAATTTTATGGGACAAATTAAACTAGCGGTAGCAATACAACACTACCCGACCGAAGAACGTGTACGCATGAAAGACAGGCTGTTAAAACAGCTTGATAACGACCCCCGCATTAAGGTTGTTGCCGACGGCGATTTGTGGACAAACTGCAAAGCGTGTTTACGAAGTGCAGAGCAGGGGGCAACACATATTTTGGTATTACAAGACGACATTGAAGTGTGCCGTGACTTTTTGGAAACAGTAGAGCGAGCCGTTGAGTTAAGACCCGACAAACACATAACATTTTTCACAAACAGAAATAGGGAATTAAGCCAAGCAATGAACGAGGGCAAAAGATGGGTACGCATAAAGCGATGGTTGATGGCGCAGGCGTATGTCGTGCCTGTTTCAATGGTTGAGCCTTTTATTGCGTTTGCCGACAGCGCCCTAAAGGCTGACATCAAGTTTGACGATGACCGTTGGTGTGTTTACCATTTGTACACAAGAACGTACGTTTGGGCAGTAGCGCCCACGCTTGTTCAGCACTTGGCTTGGGGTGAAACCACCATTGCCGATTTATACGGCGATGACTGGAAGTTTGTAAAAGAGGCAAGTAATAGAACGTCCGAAGTTTACCTTGGTGCAAACCGTTCGGGTCGTGAGGTTGATTTGTCCGATGTAAATAATTTTGTAGCCGACGAAAAAGGGCATATTCTCATGTATAAACACATGATGAAAATTGATAACTTGTCGTGTGGCGTTAAAGGGGATTACTAAAATGAAATATAACGTGGATTGGTTTTCGCATAATATACCGTCAATAAAAAAGGCAGTTGAGGGCAAGGAAAGTGAAAAAGTTAATATGCTTGAAATCGGTTGCAATGAGGGTAGAAGCACCGTTTGGTTTTTGGAAAACCTATTGTTGCACGACGATAGCAGAATTACGGTTATTGATACGTTTAACAGTAGCAGTAATTACAAACCAAGCACAGCCAAGAAATCCCCATTACAAAAAACATTTGAAGAAAACATAAAAGAAACAGGCAAAGCGGAAAAAGTGTTTGTTTACAAGGGTATGAGCCAAGACGTTATGCGTACAATGCCCACTATGCCACGTTTTGATGTTGTCTACGTGGACGGCTCACACTACGCACCTGACGTTTTAGAAGATTTGATTTATGTATACCGCATGGTGAAAAAAGGCGGATTGATTATTTGCGACGACTACGAACTTGGCTACGGTAACAATACAGGTAATGGCTATGACAACCCCAACTATGAAGAACTACCCAAAAACGCAATTGATACGTTCAAAAAAATGTTCAAAGACCAAGTTGAAGTTGTTTTTGCTGGTTACATTATGGTGTTGCGCCGTAAGTAGGTTTATAATTAAGTTATGGAATTTACTTGCCCATTATTCTTGAAAAAGATTTTAGCCTTTTTAGGGTTTCCATTTTGTTCCCAATGCGGTAACAAGTTAATACTTAAATACACACACGGCTTTGATGAAAAAGAAGTATGGGGGTGTCCAAAATGTTAGACACACAATTTACCGACGCTTACGAAGAACTTACACCCGACGATAAACAATTAGTGTTAATGCACGTTGACGGCATGCCTTACAGACTAATGGCAGAAGTATTAGCGATAAACGGCAAGGTGATGACCGAGGGGACGATTAAAAACTGCTTTGATAAGAACGGCAGGTTGTACAACGCTTACCAACTAAAAACAAAAGAAAAAGAAGAACGCATTGCAGAGTTCCACAAGACCGCAGGGGACTTGCTAATTGATATTTCGTATAAGGCGCTACAAAACGTAAAAAAAGCGATTGACGACGGCAAGGTGGGCGTTTCCCTTGATATTTTAGATAGGGTCGGATTAGCAAAGGTGTTGAAAGTGGAAGTTGCGGACAACCCGCTTATAACACTTTTGAGAAAAAACATTGAAGCATATGAACGAGATAACAAAATACCTTTTCAAGCTGAACAATCAGCCATTGACGCTGACACCAAAGCAGAGTGAAATTTTTGATTTAATCGTAGGGTGCAGACACCCACGAAACCAAGTAATAGCACCGACACAATACGGCAAGTCAATGGTCGTTGGTTTGGCAATAGACACAAGAGCAGTACCAATGGGCGAGCGTTTTACTGTCCTTGCACCGTCGCAGAAGAAATGCGACATCATAATGGGCTATTGTATTGACCATATCTTTGACAGCCCTGATTTACTGTCGCAGTTAGAGTTGGACAGTAGCACAAACCTCGATAGGTTAAGACGTGAGCGAAGCAAAGAGAGTTTGACGTTTAAGGGCGGTGGCGGTGTGCAGACGCTTACGTTAGACGCAAAAAATGGTAAGCGTGCTATTGAAAGTGCCATGGGTTTTGGTAGCAAGCGTGTCATTTTGGACGAAAGCAGTTTGATTGGCGACGACCTGTATGCAACGGTTAAACGTATGCTTGGTGGCTATGCGTACAAAGACCAATTCTTACTTGAAATTGGTAACCCGTTTCATCGTAACCACTTTTACAGGACGTGGCACAGCCCGATTTATAACAAGGTTTATCTTGATTACAAGGACGGTTTAGCAGAGGGCAGATACAGCCCCGAATTTATTGAAGAAATGAGAGGGGAAGCGTTTTTTGACGTTTTTTATGAGTGCAAGTTTCCCGATGAAGAAGAAGTTGACGCAGGCGGTTATAGGGTTTTAGTTACTTACGATGTTTTGGAAAAGGCGTCAAGCGACACAGCCGAAATGACCGAGGACGACCCGTTGATACTTGGTGTTGATGTTGGTGGTGGTGGCGATTACAACGTGTATACGCTACGCAATAGCAACTTTGCATGGTGCGAAAGTTTTAACCATAGCAATGACACAATGACCAATGTAACCGAGATTGAACGCATAATGCGTGACTACGGGGTTAAGGCGCAAAACATTTACATTGATGACACTGGTATTGGTCGTGGTGTTTGCGATAGACTAAAGGAAAAGGGTATCAGAGTGAACGCAGTGGCGTTTGGTTCAAAAGCAAAAGACCCAACACGCTATACGAACACCAAAGCAGAAGACTTTTGGCATGCCCGTCAATGGTTAGAAGCGGGCGGAAAGTTATTAAAATCCGATAAATGGCAACAGCTAAATTGGATTAAGTATAAAATTTCCACCGATAAGGTGCTTCAAATTGAGGGCAAGGACGATTTGAAGAAGCGTACAGGCAAGTCACCCGACTTTGCTGATAGTTTTGCATTAACTTTCACGCAAAGAGCGCCTGCACCAAATATACGGGTAATGGGTCAATGATTGAATTTACAACTACATCGTTAAGGGAAGTTGAAAGTAACATACATCTTGAACAGGTCATTGCTACCCTGCCCCCTAAAAAGCAAGAACTCGTAAGGCTCATTATTGAGGGCAACAACTTGGCTAAATCCGCAGAGATAATGGGCGTTGATAGTGGGCTTGTCTACAAAATGAAACGTGAGTTGAAGCGTGATTTGCTAGGGCTACGAAAAGACTGTTGGGGTAAGATGGGTACACAGGAAACCGAGTTTGACCGTATTTGCCATCACAACATTGCTGAAATGCCGTTGTCACAGTTTATGCAGGTGTTTTTGGCTGATTACGATTGTGAGGGTTTATTTAACTGGAACACCGATAACAGCATTATTGATAAGGCGTTTAGGCAGTGGGAAAACAACATACCGACGATTGTTAGTTTTGGAAATAACGACACGAAAGTAACCACAGTGCTGTCATACATAGCATACAAGATGTTTCTAAGGTGTGACCCGATACGAGTAATTTACTTTGCAGACCAGTCGTTTGCACCCCACATTGCCAAGTTGCGTAAGGTCATGCGACTAAGCCCCGTTCTTAACGACAACATGCAGATGATAACAACAAAAACAGGTATAGGACTTTTGGACGGTTCAATTTTGAGGTTGCACAATCCGCTAAACCCCTTTAAGACTGCCGACATTGCGGTGTATGATAAATCGTTAAAAGATAAACGTGTTGTTGCAGGGCAATCGCTATACGTTCAATAATTTGAAGTGTTTTATAGGTATAATGGATTTATGAACATAATACAAAGACTTACTGGCAAAACCGAACAGCCAATTATGAAAAAGGGTGGGGATTTAAGAGCCGTTTTTCAAGTGCTTGGTGGTAATTCGGGCGAGCGTAGTTTTACAAAAAGAGATTATTTTACAGGCATTATTTATTCTTGTATTGACGCCATTGCACAGGCTACAGCGTCAACAGGTTTTGAACTTTACAGAAAAGACGCCGAGGTTGAAAAGCACCCCGCCTTGGATTTATTACGCAGACCCAACAGTTTTCAATCAGCCGTGGACTTGATGTACTTAATATCCGCATACATTGACGCACAGGGCAGAGCCTTTATTTATCCCGTTCCAAATAAATCAAATAACGCAGGTGTTGTGAAAAACCCCGTTGAACTTTGGGCGCTTGACCCGTCACGCATAAAGACAATTGCAGGTGCAGGTTTTATACAAGGCTACACATACAGAAACCCACAAGGCGTTGAAATCCCTTTTGGCACTGGTGAACTTATTTGCATACAAAGACCACACCCATTCAACCAATACGAGGGCGTGTCAACCATTGAGATGGCAAGACTGACAATTGAAGCCGACCTAAATGCACAGTATTTTAACCGAGCGTTTTTTGCTAATTCCGCAACCCCTGATGGTGCTTTATCTACAACTCAAATTGTTGATGATGACGTTTGGAAAAGATTAAAACAACAGTGGGAAGAACAGTACAATGGCGTAAACAACGCACACAAGACGCTTTTATTAGAGGGTGGTTTGACTTATCAACCATTTCAACCAACACAAAGAGATATGGAGTTTGTAAAGCAAAGAGAGTTTAGCCGTGACGAAATCTTGGCTATTTTCAAAGTGCCAAAAACCATACTTGCAATTACCGACGATGTTAACCGTGCCAATGCTGAAACAAGCGACTATGTGTTTGCAAGCCGTGTTGTTAAACCAAGACTTGAACTTATATTTGAAAAATTAAATCGTTTCTTGCTACCAATGTTTGACGCAAGTGAGGGGCTTGAACTTGTTTACGATGACCCCGTTCCTGACAACAAGGAACTTGAACTTGCAGAGGACGTGCAATCAGTAAACAAATGGCTAACAATCAACGAAGTAAGAGCCAAAAGAGGTTACGAGCCTATTGAGGGTGGCGACGTTTTGTATAGTCAAGGTTTATCAATGCCAATTGGCACTGACATTACTTTTACACAGCCTGCTGACAACACGAGTAACGACGGCGCTAATGCCGAAAACAAAGCAGTAAAAAAA
>Ga0209083_1001921_pt1 | contig 21411 bp, 27 predicted proteins | sample AM7aDNAmetaG_FD_184132 | JGI IMG/M metagenome (GOLD analysis project Ga0209083, IMG submission 184132) | Freshwater microbial communities from Finland to study Microbial Dark Matter (Phase II) - AM7a DNA metaG (SPAdes) (version 3) | ecosystem: Environmental > Aquatic > Freshwater > Lake ...
CGGGAATCTTACCAAGCCACGGCCTACAAGGCCTCGGGCTGGCAACCGCTGGGCTACAGTTCCGGATTCAAGCGTGTGGCGCAGGATTTCTACCAGCGGCACGACCAGCCCAAAGAGCTGTGGGTTAAAGAGTTGGACCGGCGGGCTTGGCGCTGGCTGCGGGCCAAGCACCTGCCTCCGCATCTGGCGCGCTATGAGAAGTCAACGCCGCCGGTTTGCGCTCTGAAAACCGAGCAGATGCCCAGTCTATGGCAACGTTTTGAGCAAGTGTCCGAGTGGCGTCAACCCATCGGCAAGCGCCACAAACTGCCGACGGTGCTAGCCATTGTCGCCTTGGCTTGTCTCTCGGGGGTGGGGCAGGGTTACCGCGCCGTGAGCCGCTTCGCCAAGCGCTTGACCAAACTCCAACGCCGGGCGCTACGCTGCTGGATTCACCCCGACACGGCAGCGTCGCACGTTCCTAGCGAGGCCGTCTTCCAGCGAGTGCTGCAGCAGGTGCCGCTCGACCAGATTGAGCGACTGGTCCTTCAATGGCAGAATGATCGGCTGGGCCCGGTTCCCGCCACCGACGCCGTGGTCATCGACGGCAAAGAAGTGCGGGGTGGCAAGTTGATGCTGGTCAACGCCCTGGCTCAACCCAGCCAGCGTCTCCTGGGAGTCGAAGCCGTGGACAAAAAGACCAACGAGATCCCGACGGCCCGGACCCTGATTAACCGTTTAGAACTCAGCGGCAAAATGGTGCAGCTCGATGGTATGCATACCCAACATGAAACCGTTCATCAAATCCTCTATGAGAAAGGCGCCGATTACAGCTTAATCCTGCGGGAGAATCAACCGACCCTGCTCAAAACCGCCCAGCAACTCCTGCCGACGGACCTTCCCCCCTGTACTGGTGCGCAACGGTGACCGGGGTGGACGCTGGGAATATCGTGCCATCGTCACCAGGACCATTGTACCTAAGCAACTGGGTTGGGCGGGGGCACTGCAAATCGCCCGCATCGACCGCCGCATCGGCGCCAAAGCCAAACTCCATCGGACCTGGCTGGTAACCTCTCGCTCGGAGCGCCAGTTAACCCGCCAGCAATGGCTGGACCTCGAACAACAGCGCTGGGGCATCGAGGATCGCACCCATTACCCGCTGGACGTAACTCACCGCGAAGACGAGAGTCGGGTGCGTCATCCCAACGCCGCCTCGGTCCTGGGGATTTTTCGGCGCCTCTCCAACGCCTGCAAACAACCGTGGGCAAAAGGGCGGCCCAAGCGGGAGGCGACCTCACGAGATTGGGTGGAGGAGAATCACTTCAACCGCTGGAAAGGTATCCGTCTTATCACTCAGACCACTTGATCTAATCCTAAAGTGCCCAGGAACCGTAAATCCCCGCGCTGGCATGGCCTGAACCGAGCTTGATGCAGCCCTGGTGGACCCCAGTCATCCCAATTCATTGGTTGCCCGAGGCCCTGCCTCCCGGCAAGATACTCCTCACATAGCGGGGACAGTCGCAGCCATAACCGAAAGCGATCCGGAAGGAACAGAATGAAATAGCTTCCCATGTCCTTTCTTGGTTAACCGGGACAGCGCCACGAGGTGGGCAAGGCGTTTGGCTGTTCAGTCTGACGTAGGTGAGCTTTGGCTTCGCTCTGAGAAGCGTTCGTAGCCGAGAAGCTGTTCCAGCGCTGGTAAAACCGTTGGCGCGGGCGGTGCTATGGTTGGCGTGTGAGGTTCACTTGTTGCCGCGGGCCCAGAAGCAGGCGCATGAGCGCATCATCGGAGCGCGTCCCGTGGCCAACGCCGCGAAGATCCTCAGTCTCTATGAACCGGAGGTGCGGGTGATCGTGCGTGGCAAAGCCGGAGCCGAGGTGGAGTTTGGCAACACGATGCTGCTGGGAGAAAATCGGCAAGGAGTGATTCTGGACTATGAGTTTATCCGGGAAAGCGCTCCGGCCGACAGTCAACTGCTCTTTGGCAGCCTGCTACGGGTGTGGGAAGGCACCGGGCACCATGTGGGCGCGGTGGTCACAGACCGGGGCTTTGCCAGCGCTGATAACAGCCGCACGCTCAAGGAAGGTGGCACCTTCGATGGGCTGTGCCCGCGCCGTCCGGCAGAGCTGAGTCGCCGGATGAAAAGTCCGAAGTTTACGCGATTGCAGCGCCGACGGGCGCAGACGGAAGGGCGAATCGGCATTCTCAAACACGGGTTTCTGGGGCAGGCGATGCGTGCTAAAGGAGCGGACCACCGAGAACTGGCCTTGGCGTGGGGGGTGTTGACGCATGACTTGTGGATGCTGGCCAGGATGAGGAAGACCAAGAAAAGGTCCGGCACGCTGCAAAAAGCGGCGTAGCGGGAGGTGGGGGCAGCTGGCGGAGACAATAACAGAAGGGGTGTCTCCCAAAATCGGGAATTAAGGAACTTTCAGGCCGCAACATGTGAATCACTTCCTCACCGTGCCCAAGCTATAACCTTGCCCAGAGGCTCAATTCAGAAAACGACCACTTTGGGGACAAGCTCTCAATAACAGTGTCAGTTCCTCGGCTAAAATCCTCAGCGCTCCAGGTTCGTCTGTCTTCGGCCAGGCAAAGCAGCCTTCGCCCAAGCGCTTGGCGCAAACCCACGTTCCGCTGCCATCGAAATAGAGCAACTTGATCCGGTTCCTTTTGCGATTGGCAAAAACGTAGAGATGCCCGCTGAGAGGATCTTCTTTGAACTGGTGAGTGACCAAATCACTCAAGCCCTCAAAACTCTTACGCAGGTCGGTGACGCCGGCGGCTAGATAAATCCGGGTCGCCGGACTCAACGGGATCATACTCAGCGGAGCAGTTGTAGCAACGACGCGAGCTCCTCAGTCTTAAAGCCCGACCTGACTTCCAAATCTATTCCATCCCCCAAGTGCAACCAATAAACAGCCGGACCGCAAGCCGGCGCCAACAAATTGGGAACCTGCAAAAAAGCGGTAGCTTGCGTGGAGGGCCTGGCGTCAGCTTTTCTGAGCCAGGACTGAAGGGCGGATACACTTATCCCCGCCTGACTGGTAAACTCTCGTTGGGTGAGTTGGCTACGTCGGTAGGCAGTTAGAATCTTCTCTCGTTGCACCTGGGTCGAGCGCTTGCGAACGGTTGGTGTGGTCAACATGCCACACTTTCGCACAACAACCGGGCGGCCGACTAGACGCTGTTAGTAACACGGATACCATCGAGGGAGAACCCACGGGAAGTAGCCAGTCTTGCCGGTTTCGCGGCGGAGTCCGTTTACGGGGGAAGCGATAACGGGCAAGCTTGGCAACCGGGGCTGTGCCAGCTTCTCGGCCAGTTGCTCGTCAACGTTTTCCTGCGGAGGGGAGGCGCAACCAATGGGACTGCCTAGTCGTTAGAGGGAACGATTCGTCACAACGCGGCCAATTGCTGAGTCAATATCGTTCAGCCGGTCGCGGCTCGGAAGGGTCTGTGCTATCATCCTTCAGGAACAGCTAACCACCATTCTGAGATGCTCGGCGTGACTCCAATGCCGCTCCTATAATCCAAGAAATAGAGCAGTCGCCGTTTGGGCAAGCCTCGGCCAGGCAGTGTCTCCCGTGCTATTTTGAACGTGATTCTGTCGGCGCTCACTGTTGGCTCGACAGAGATTACGACGCTCGGCCACCATCCTTGCTCTCTCGGCCCCCAGTCGTGATCGAGCAGCACAAACGTGTCTCGCAGGGTTGGATCTGTCTTCCTGTTGACTCGGTAAAGCTCCAAGCACCGAACTTGGTTTGAATTGGTATCACCAAACCGAGCTATCATGATTTCTCCATGTGCACCAAAGTTCGTGATCGTCGAACTTAGGAAGGCAACGGCAACCGCATCGGGGTCTACCCATGTCCGAGAACGAATTTCTGGCTCGAAGAAACTTGGTCGCTCAGAAGGGGCATACTTCTTAGGCAGTGAACCACAGCCACACGAAATCCCGAGACAAGCCAGGAATAAACAACAAGCCGCAAGTCGACGAATATCCAAAGTCATAACGGTGCCGCTTTACCGCCTAAGGAACTACAGCGACTCTTTACCTTTTGGCGGCCCCTTCCACTTTTTACTGCCCTTAGCCGTGATGTGCCTCGAATCAGTCATCTCCGTGCCATCACTGCTCTGACACTTGTATTGTTGCGTCATATCCACCTTGATCTTGTATTTCCCTTCGCCTCGATTAACCGGAATTCCCAGAGCATCGAGCGCTACTTGTGGCACCGGTATCCAACCGCCAGTGCCATCGGAGGAGGAAGCTTCGCCCTTTGGTGTTTCTCCAGTTACGCCACCAGCAGGCTCATTGAGAAAGTATTTGCAATGGCTCGGGTCGCCATCAACCGTCCATTCGATCCTCACCACAAAACCGTATCGGTAAAACGTCCCGAGCACGTCTTGTTGAGGATAAAAATCAACCTTTGGTTTGTTTCCCCCAGGGATGAATGTGATTGATACCGACTTGCATGTGCAATCAACACACAGTCCCAACCAATCCCAATTATCGGAAGGGGCGTTTCCAACGAAGCCGTAGAGATTCTCCCCTCCTTCTTCCTCAATCGGATCACGTGACAAGAAACGACCTTGACACGCGCTGTAGGGCCGATGCACATACATCAATAAGTCGGTTTCATCATCCTGGTATTGTGTGGAAAATCTGAACGGGTTGGCCTTGGCCATAGGCCCTGTCGCCCGGAGGACCTCCCCGAAGGGGCCTTCGAAGCAAGTCCGTGATTCTGTGCCAAGTCGCCGATTCTTAGTCCGTTGCAGCGATTGTTGGCGAATTCGATCATTTCGGAAACGCCGTCTTTCAGGCCCAGGGCCTCGTTCGCAGAAAGCTGAAGTTGCCACCAAGTGCCTGCTGGACTGCGCCAAGCTATGGTTTGACCTTTTCACGACCCCTTCACGCTATATTGATTTTCCGAGGCTGATTACCCTGATAGCTTGTATCATGGCGTCCTTCACTGACTCACTTCCTTCCTTGCTAGCCAGTTCCTTAAGCTTAGCAACGCTGCTCTGCGACCCGAGAGCTCCCAGGGCCTGCGCTGCCGAGCCGCGGACCTTTGCGCTAGCGCTCGTCCGGACTAGTTCCAAGAGACGGGGTTCGGCGCGCTTGGCAGAGAGCCCAACAGCCCAGCACAGCCTAGCAGAAGCAGACGCGACGTCTGGATCCTGGCTTCCAAGGAGTGAAATAATTTCTGGTAGATCTGCCTCGTGAAGCACGGAGCCCGAAATGAACAGGTAAGCAATCCACATGCTGTGGTCAAAATCAGTTTCACTTGCGAGGATCTTGACAAGATCAGCGGTCAACCAGTTAGAACCATTACTTGACAGCTTCGCTTCAGCAAAGCGATAGATCATCGCCGCATTTCCGCCTGGCAGGTTCTTCGCCTTTTCGATTGCTTGCCGAAGGGTGGGGAGGATCACTCCCCCGCTCTTTCCCCACGAGGCAGCCAGGAGTGCCGCCAAACCCGATATGGGACTTTGCGTCTTAAGCAACGCCTCAATGCGCGGGGTGAGCGAGTCTGCAGCCCATGGACCAAGCCTTGCGAGCAACATCACTTCCAACAGGCTGGCGGTCTGGGCGGAATTATCGGCTAGGAGGTCTCGGAGCATGCCGATATTGGCCGAGCGATCTATATCAAGATTCGCTAGTGCGGCTCGTGCGGCCAGCACGGCATTGGTGGAGGCGTGTTTGCTCTGCGCCTTCTCTTTGAGGATCGAAGTCACGTTGGAACGTGAACTGGTACTTCCGCTGATAGCGCAGCACAATAACACAGCAGGCCAGCCGTCCAGCTCGCGAATAGTCTCGTCGCTGGGGAGCTTATCTCTCTGCACAAGTTCTCTCAGGCATTTCACGAGATCGAAGTGCTCAGTTTCAATCCAAGAAGTGTTGGCAATCTGGAACAGAGTGTTGACCGGAAGCTCGTCGCGCTGTACTGCCTCCGCTAGCTCCTGCACCGCTCTACGTCGCATGACCCAGTCTTCATTTGATAGGGCCGCGCTCAGCTCGTGCTGTCTTTTGCTAGATCCAATTCTCTGGGCGAGATCAGCTTGTCCTTGAGCAAGCGTGTACGAAACGAGAGTGGTAGCGCAGACAATGGCGCATAGTCTAGAAGCCAAAAACATGAGTATGCTCGCCCTCATAGGCTATTGCACTCGCAGTTACATACATTTCCCCAGTCACGCAGGTGGGATCCAAACTGGCCCGCCACATAATCAGCTGCCCGGGACATGCGAAGCTGATACTCCTCTGTGCTGAACGGTGGCTCCATGAATGGGATTATCGGGTGCTCTGCTTGCCAAGAGCCATACGTAGAAGGGAACAAGTCAAATACTAAGTCTGGAGAATCAACGAGGAATCCCGACCCCCAACTGCCATCGCCGTCGATGCCGTGCCCGTAAAAGTCCTGCCAAGAGTGGCTGAGATGTCCCAGGGCTTTGAGAGCTCCTTTGCAATCGTGCTTTGGCCAACCCAGAATCCCGTCTCGCAAGTCTCTTCTGAAGTTCTTTTCCTCTCCAGCCACATAGTCTAAAAAGGCAGTGGCTGCGGCCCATCTATGCTGGCCCCGCCAGTATTCACTCTCATTCTCGGCGTACTTACGATTGTAGTGCCGCTCTAGGTCCCCAAAATACAGGTGGTCTTGGTCATCGTTAGCCTTAATGAGCCGGTCCAGTACTTTATCGAGGCACGGCATCGATACGGTTGGAGGGCCGACAGCCCTGTTAAAGGACAGTGTGGTTAGCTCCCGGTGATCCCCAGTGGCAAAAAGGCCTTGAGCATCAATCCTGCTTACCGGGCTGTTGGCCACGAAGTCGAGAAGGTTCGCTCCAGCCCCCTCCGCGGCCGGATCGCGGCTGATCCATCTGCCCGTGCTCGGATTGTAATACCGGTAGCCATAATAGAGCAGGTCCGTATCATCATCCTGGTACTTTGTCGAGAACCTGAGCGGGTTCACCTTGGCCATTGGCCCAGTGGCGCGGATGACTTCCCCGAAGGGGCCTTCGAAGCAAGTCCGTGGACTTTCTGGACTAGGCTGATTTGCAATGGGATACGGTCGCAAATCAGAGCGATTGGCTTTTCGGAAACAACCGATGCGGCGCAAACGCATCCCCCTACGATCATCGCTTCGCCGGCTGGACTGTTTGAAGTTACGGCTGACCCCCTTGGGTTCACACGCTGCCGTTACCCGGGTGGGTGAGTCACTTGGCCTCATGTACCTTGACGAGCTGGCTACCATCAATGCTAATTCTCCAAAGTGAATTACTCCGGAAATACATGACAGAGTCATCCTGAAACCAAGGATTGCTGAGAGACTTTCCCCCTGCTGGCGCGACTAATACTCGGCGCTGGCCAGTATGGAGGTCGCGTAATAAAACGCTGTCACTGTCTTCCCCAGACTTCAGCCCGCTCGAAACATAGTAACGGCCAGAGTTATCGATGCGTCGACCAGAATGAGGAATATGCTGACCGTTCTCCAGCACGGAACCGTATTCAATCGGGATGAATTCCTGCTGTCCTGCTTTGACGAAAGCATAGGCGCTCGATGGCCCGGGATTTGTGGAGGCCACGCGAAAAACATAATATGCGCACACAAACGGCCTTGCAGTGCTAGATGAAGCCGTTATGTAAACCGTGATCTTGCGAACCGGGGCTGCTTGTACCTGAAATACCGTAGTAGTAACCGATGCCTGACTCCCGGGCCTCTTGAAGTCAATCTCGTTGGCATAGGCGGACAAGGCTTGTGACTCGCAACTCTTTAATTCGCCGGAGGAAAACCACGGCTCTTGTTGAGTGTTAGGCGATGCACACCCAACACACAGCAAAACGATCGCCAGAGCTGCCAAGACATCTCGAATCATGATGTTCACCATTCCTCGTTGCAGATCGCGTCACACTGGGATCTCGTAAACTCAACCAGGGCTTTGAGAGTGTTTCGCTTTACCCGCCAATCATTGAGCTCAGGTGCTCGCCACGTATGCAGGGCCCTGTTCACCTCCGCGTCCAGAAGCTCCAGTTTGGCCTCTGCTCCATCTAGAAGTCCTAAGTATGGAGCCAGAGCCTTCCTGCAGTCGGCGCACTTGTGACTGACACAGCCGCCTAACGAATTTATGTCGGATGCGTACTGTTCCCACCACTTCTTTACGATCGGAACGTTTACGTTCGTCTCCCACCGGTTGCCTTTCTTATTGCGGTACCAATAACCGAGTTTATAGTCCGTATCTACACTTACCAGATGCACGCCGCCACAACCGCAAGATTTGGCAGCACCACCACACTCGCAATCTTTGATAGTAAGGCCGGGGCCAGGAAACCCTACAAAGTCGGTTCCCCCGTCATAGCGGTTTTCCTTCTTAGGTGGTGCCTTCGTTTGCACAATGTCAAAAGTCCACCTCGCCGTCAGGACAGTAACTGTCTCCATTGGAGGCTTTTGTTTCTTCTTAAAGATGGACTGCCCAAGTGCATCTGACGAATTGAGCGCGTCTCCGTCTACAAACGCATAGAGGTTATCGCCTCCCTCTTCGTCGAGAGGGTCCCTGCTCAACCATCTTCCGATGCTGGCGTTGTAATACCTGTATCCATAATAGAGCAGGTCCGTCTCGTCATCCTGATACTTGGTGGAGAACCGGAACGGGTCGGCTTTGGCCATTGGCCCTGTGGCACGGATGACCTCCCCGAAGGGGCCTTCGAAGCAAGTCCGTGGATTTCTGAGAAGACCTTGAAAATGAGGGAGATGCGAAGCAAACCGGGAACGGCAGGCTTTTCGGAAACTGCGGCCGGAGGCCGTCCGGCGTGGCCGACGGCTTCTGCCGCACAAAATCGTTTCCCGCTCCACTCTCACGCTCTTGATTATTCAACTTTCCTCATCGAAACGCCAGCACAAAACTTCACAGACCTCGCGCCGGAAGCAAGGCTACGAGGGAGCCTCGGCGGGGGGAGCCAAGTCTTGCCAGTTTCGCGGCGTAGCTCTTTCAAGGGGAATCGAAAGCCGGCAAGTCTTGGCGAGAGGGGGAAGGCGGGAGCACCGGACGGGTTTGCTTAGGCCACCAACGTCTTGATAGCGCCGTAGCGCGAATCCGTGTTTATTGTAGCTCGCGCTTCGTCCGCTCCTTTTTGGTAGAAACGGACATACGCTCCTTGGTTTGTTATTACGATTTGGAACATGTCTTCCACTGCTGGCATTGACTTCCCGACGGTAATCAGGAAGTCATCGTATGGCGGCACAAGGAAACTGCGGCATTCCTGAAGGAAATCGGTGGTAAGCACCTCCCATTTCATCAAGACCACATGCAAGACCCGATTTCCAGACCAATCTTCGCCGATGAAGAAGTCTCCATCACCGTATTCCGTTGGGTCATTCGTCCACCGAACGCCCAATCTATCAAGTAGAGCCTTCCGTGCGGCTGCCCACCATTCGTTGGCATCCGCGCGCTCATCGTGCTTGAGAGCTGGCTCAGCCTTTCGTCGCCGAGTGTGCTCATCATACGATAAAACCTCGATGTTCATAAAATACTTGACCGCAACCAGGCATTACTCCAACAACTCATCCAAGTCCAAGCCGTTTCGGGTGCAACAGGCATCATGCCCCAAAGGTGTTAAGAAGTCGGTTGTCTTGTCCACGAGCCACTCACCGCCAGCGAGAATCTCGTCGGCGAAAATGAGATCACGAACTGTCTGTTCCGCAGCCGCTTGTAGCCCGTTTTCAGTTGCCAGGTAAATAAACGAACCGATGAGAACGACCTTTACAACTTTTCCTCCGTATCTCGCGTAGCGAACTACAGCACCTGCACGTCCTGCCAGTATTGCGGCTTCTTCTGCCCTAATCGCCGCTCCTTCTGCCGCATACCAACCTTCAACAGCTTCCGCGCCTTTGCCTACTACATTGTTGAAACCACGAAGGTATGGGTCTGTTGAGTTCTTGACCAATTTGAGGAACTTCTTCGCATGGCCTTTCTTCAGGCAAATGCAGTTCAACTTGTTTGCCTTCATGAAGTCCGTGATCAACTGCGCGACCCTTTTGTTGTATTCGCCATGTGCCGTATAATCATGGTCGCTTAATGGAGTTGGTATCACCCCTTCCGCTACGTCCAAAAAGTCCTCCCACAATTTCTGCCCTTTGTCCCCACAAATACTACGCAAAACAGACTCGGGAACGAGATGGTGACCTTTCTGCCGCAGACCGAGAATGTCATAGAAACTGATCGGGGCGTTCCCAACCATGCCGTAGAGGTTTAAGCCGCCCGCTTCCTCTATGGGGTCTCTGGATAGCCACCGCCCCGTCGAGGGGCTGTAGTAGCGATGCAAATAGCAGACCAAGTCGGTCTCGTCATCGGTGTATTGGGTGCTCCAGCGGAAGGGATTGGCTTTGGCCATGGGACCGGTAGCACGGATGACCTCCCCGAAGGGGCCTTCGAAGCAAGTCCGTGGGTTTTCGCGAACCCCATGAATTTGAGGGGGATGCGAATGACACCGGGAACGACAGAGTTTTCGGAAGCCGGCCCGACGGCGTTTTCTTCGACCGCAACCATGTGTATCCTGCTCCAGGCTCATGTTATGCGTCGTTAGCAGAGCGGGCGTACATGCTCGCTTGTAGCTTCAACGGTCGGCGGCACGACCATTCCATTCCTTCGCATTACTGAGGGCGTGATCATCGACCAATGTCTTCCCGAAAGCCGCCTAAGGCTTCACCTGCTTTGTAGCGTCTCTCCACTCTACGGCATTTACCAAGCCAGCCGGCCGGTGGAAGCTCGATCCCACTTACCGCAATCACAAACCCATTGGATGACGTGTAGTACGTTACTGTCTCGGGCCAACCACCCTCTTTCTCATCCTTAATGAGATCCGCAACGGCCATATTCCCCGCTTCGTCCTGCGACTCTTTATTGAGCAGCTCTGACAGTTTATGTGGGTAATGTCCTTGTTGCTGACGAAACACTTCTAATGCCATAGCGATAGACCTAATACGGAAGTTAACTCGCTCCTTCCATGCCACCTCCGCCCATTCGCGAAGGCACAACAGACCGAGCACCAGGACAAATACGAGCCCAAACCCAGTGGCGACTATGTACTTGCCTCTCATTTTCACTTAGAGCACTTTGTATACTCCATTGATCTCGAATCAGTGAAGTCGGCAGACATTGTGTACATCCCACCAGGAACGTGGTAGATGTACCATTGGTTAAAGAGGGTCTGGAGCCAGATGATCGTGTATGGCCCGTTCCAATCATTGTAACCCCAAGGTTGAAATGTCCACGTCTTGCTGAGGTGCGCTTCAAATATGCACGTGGCAGTACACTTGCAACAACACGGTCGCTTACCGTCTGCGCAGGACCAGGCACACATGCCTTGAAGCTTTAGCTGCCATCTACCCATGTTTGCCCGTCCAAGAGAACCTGGTTTATCTATAGAGAACTTGTCATCATCCTTGGAAACAATTGCGATGCCGGACTTGCCGCACTGCATCTGGTACCACAAGCCCGCTAGAAGGCCATCCTCGAGACTGCGTGAATTACTCTTTGCCTGTTGAATCAGTTGGTCAGAGATCGACAGGTCAGTAAATGGAGGACCGTATAGTCCATAAAGAAACATGCTCCAGGGACCTCCCACCAGACTTGTTCCGTAACCGTCGATGTGGTAGCCGGGTTCATTGGAAACAAAACAGTATAGATTCAAACCGCCCTGCTCCTCAATCGGGTCTCTGCTCAACCACCTTCCCGTGCTCGGGTTGTAATAGCGATAGCCGTAATAAAGCAGGTCGGTCTCATCGTCCTGGTATTTGGTTGAGAACCGGAAGGGCATGGCGTTAGCCATGGCCCCGGTCTTGCGGATGACCTCCCCGAAGGGGCCTTCGAAGCAAGTCCGTGCGGTCGTCGCAAGAGGCTTAGATTGTGAACGATGTAAATAGAATCGGGGACGGCAGGGTTTTCGGAAACGGGCGCCTGCGCGCTCACGGAGACCTCGGCAATCTTGGCTTCGGCTGGTGGACTCCCGCAATGTTTGGCGTGACCCTTTCATCCGAAACAAGCAGTGCCCAAAACACAACGTACTATCGGCTTCTTCCCAATTCAAGTCAACTAACGTTCGATTTGCGGCATTCAATCCAGCGGTAGAATTAAGAAACCAACCTCCTTCGACGTTTACAAAAGGCATTGGTACACCCCTATGTTTGGCGCGTTGCGCTCGTACGAATGCCATGCAGTTGTCGCCTTGACGCCCTCCGCAGCCATCTCCAAAATAATAAGATGAGGACGGTGTCAAAAAGTAAATTCAGGGCGACCCAAGAAATGTTACGGAATCTCGTGTGCTCTGAAAGCAGTCTCATTTCCTGATCGATGGCGATCCTTGTCCTCAGCGAGGGCGCTTCGGCGTTCTGCTTAAACGCTGCGGCTCTCTCGTCAAAACGGTAGGTGTCTGCCATCGAGGAGCCTGTTCGTGGGATAATCAGCCAGGTCAGCTGAAAGGCGATGATTACGAAGATCACGAATCCGCCGAAGAATCTCGCTTTCGCTTCCATTGTAGGAGACCTCCCACTCTACTGGATCAACGGACCAATTCCGGTCGGGGTGCCATCGTACGCCCACTCGAACCCCCAAGCAACAACGGCGTAGATCTTACCGGCGTCTCTTCCCGCCACACACTTCGCCATGGATCTGGCTTCGAAGGAATACGGACTCCAGATCCTCAGAAGCCAAGTTGCGAAGTTCGCAATAGTCGGAGTATCGGAGAGACCGGCCCCAGTGCTGCGGGCGTCTCTGCAGTCCCACGCATAGCCGCTGTATTCCTGATAGTTGGTTTCGTCTATTTCGATGTGCCATGTTCCCGATTTGCCGTTTTTCACTGATTGAGTCCATATAACTTTTTGGCATGGTTTACAGGGGCACGGTTTATCCCAATCTCCGCCTGTTGGTGGCGTCCACCGGGTGCTGAATATCCACCCTCTTTCGTGCCAGAACGCTCTATCGCTCTTCAGTGGTGACCAGACGGTGACGGCGACTTTTCCGACAAGCGCGCCCATCACGTCTATGCTGTCTAAGAGCCTGTTTGAAAACCAGGTACACTGATGTTTATCACATTAAGGATTAGGAAGCATTGTATGTACATTGTATATGCATTCCCGTATTACCCTTGGGATGCGTTATACTTCTGACCTTACTGATGCCGAATGGCAACTGATCGATTACTGTTTTCCCAAACCCGCCAAGACGGGACGGCCTCGCGAGCACGCCTTTCGGGAACTGGTCAATGCGATCTTCTATCTCACAAAGACCGGCTGCCAGTGGCGCAATCTGCCAGAGCACTTTGCCCGGTGGGGAACGGTCTATCACTATTTCCGATTGTGGAAGCGCAATGGGCTTTGGGTGGCCATTCACACTCATTGTCGCGAACACGTGCGCGTTGCGGTTGGACGAAATCGCCACCCCAGTGCGGGGATCATCGACAGTCAGAGCGTCCGAAGCACGGAGTGCAGCGACGAGCGAGGCTACGACGCGGGCAAGAAAATCAACGGACGCAAGCGCCACATCTTGGTGGACACAATTGGCCTGCTGCTGTTGGTGACCGTGTTGCCCGCCAACCTCCAGGACCGGGATGGCGCTCGACAATTGTTGACCGGCTTCTTCAGTCAGTGTCAGTCGATGCGCCGCCGCGTAAGACATATCTGGGCCGATGGAGGTTACGCAGGCACTCTGGTCGAGTGGACCCTGAAACTGTGGCGTTGCACTCTGGAAATCGTAAAGCGCAACGAACTCCATATGTTCAAGGTGTTGCCGCGACGCTGGGTAGTGGAACGAACCTTTGGTTGGCTCGGGCGTTACCGCCGGCTCAACCGGGACTACGAACGACAGGCCAAGACCGGCGAGTCCATGGTCTATTTGGCTATGATTCGTCTCATGCTCGCACGTCTCGGAAGGCTGTAATTGAGTTGTCAAACAGGCTCTAAGGGATCGTCCGCGACAAATGAATACAGATTACTTCCGCCTGCCTCTTCAATTGGATCCCTGCTCAGCCACCTTCCCGTGCTGGCGTTGTAATACCGATACCCGTAATAAAGCAGGTCGGTCTCATCGTCCTGATACTTGGTGGAGAACCGGAAGGGGCAAGCGTTTGCCATCGACCCGGTCTTGCGGAGGACCTCCCCGAAGGGGCCTTCGAAGCAAGTCCGCGGTTTTCCCAAAGGGGTTTGTACCTTAAGAGGATACGCGAGAAACCGGGTGCGGCAGGCTTTTCGGAAACCCGGTTGTCGCCGTTGATGTAACCGGCCAAAACGGATAACCTGGCTATTATTCCTCACGGTGTTGCCTGGTCGATTCACCTCGAAGGTGGCCACAAGTGTACTCGTAAGCGAACTCTGTCATGTCGGCACGCGCATTCAAGGCTGCTGGTTGCTCCGTAGGTGTTGAAGCCGTCGCTGAACAATCTCACGGATCGAAATCCTAGGCTGCGACCGACCTGGAAAATAAAACTCCGCGGTCAGGCTATTCCCACCGATAAATTGCGTTTGAATTACCGGCGCATTGTCCGTCCGCTTTAGCAAATCCTCAAGCTCCGAGTCACCGAGCTTCGATGACTTCTCGGCAATGAGAGATGCTGCGTAGAACCTGACGTTTGGAGCCAGATGTCCATCGACCGCTAATCCGATAGCTTGCTCCACGGTCGCCGCCGGCTGGAATGCTTTTCGATAAGTGATTTCGGCGAGCGCCGCATCCTCGGAATCCAAGAACGTGAGCGTCGCCCGCCATCTTATTGTCATCGCGGTATAAGCCAGCCAGGCTATCGCTGGGGCCGCGATAAGGTATGGTTTGATAGGGGCAGAAAAACGAGAACTCGGCCTCCTTGCCAATAGCACCCAAGACGCCAAACACCCAACCAAGCAAATGAGAAGACTCGGCGCATAACTCGCACAGAGCGCGACAATATCCTCAGGACCTACCATAAATCGCCGGACGTTATGGCCACCATGGCATCGTTCGCCGGCTGCTGCATGGGACGCAGTCATAATCAACAACAGTACCTGCTGCATATGCCTTAACTGTCGCGTCCGCGCTCACCGACGGGAAACCGTTCATTCCTTGGGTCAAGAACAGGTAGTTCAAATAATCCTGATTAGTCAATCGGGTGCGCATGTAAACGCGGACTCGGACGGGCTTTCCGTTGCAATTCGGAGATTTCTCGTCTAGCTCGCCCCCTAAATCCTGCTGGCCATTGAATGTACCAAATGCGAGCTGCAGCCTAGCGTCCGAAAGGCCTATGTCATGTAACCCAGACAGCACTCCGCTATAATCAACAGAATTGAAAACAAAAATGCTGCATTTGGGACAAGTGATAGTGAAGGTGAGATAGTTGTTGTGCCTGATTATGCTCGTATTCGGACTTCCCCCTGTCGCGGTAAGAAGACCAAGATAGTCTAACCGTGAGATCGTCTGATTCCCAATGAGCACATATAGGTTTGCCCCGCCATTCTCCTCGACGGGGTCTCTGCTCACCCACCTTCCCATGCTCGCGTTGTAATACCTGTAGCCGTAATAGAGCAGGTCGGTCTCATCATCCTGATATTTGGTCGAGAACCGGAAGGGATTAACCTTGGCCATCGGCCCCGTCGCTCGGAGGACCTCCCCGAAGGGGCCTTCGAAGCAAGTCCGTGCAGTTTCGGGAAGAGGCTGAATTTGAGGCGGATGCGAATGAAATCCGGCGCGACGTGCTTTTCGGAAACCCACGGGTTGCCGTATATTTCGCCGGCCAGAGCGGATAATTACGCCGCTGTTTCTCTTGCTCGGAATAGCTCTCTTCTGCTCGAAGAGGCCACATTCGTGCTGCGCGGTGACCGTTCCGCCATTGGCGTTCACGAGATCGGCAACGTTGAAGTTGCCTACCTGGACGACAAAACTCGCTACTCCCACATCCGCATTCCGCACTGGCAGTAACCTGCCAGGATAAAAGCGGGTTCCAGGACCAGAAGAGTATTCAAGCCTCTTCATAGCTTCTGCTGCGTATTGCTGGCTCCTGTTGGCGAGTTGCTGGCACCTCTATTCTCCTGTGTCAATCTAGCAGCTTCGAGGACTTTGATCAATTCAGGCTTCGGTGGCTCCGACTGTGCGTAACCAAAAACCGTTATGCCATATTTGTCCTTTACATCTAACCGTGCTCCATGAGCTATCAAGTATCGCACTAGAGGGACTGCCTCATCACCACTGCTAGTCGCCCACATCAATGGCGTCACGCCATTATCATCAGCCAAATTAACATCAGCTCCGGCGTCGATCAGATAGTAAGTAATGTTTGTGCTGTCGTGATAGATTGCACCAATGAGTGGTGTAAATCCGAAAACGCTTGCGACCTTCTGGTTGATCGACGCGCCCTGTTGGATCAGCATCTTAACTTCTTTCAAGTCATCTATAACGGCGGCATTGAAAAGTGCAGACCGATTGTGAGTTCGTTTGTTCTGAACGTTAACGGCTGTAATCAAGAAAGCGGTCGATGCAGCAATTATCAGAAACAGCCCAATCAGATATTTTCTTGTCTTCATCTTCGCGCCGCAGAAATGAAGCTAATAAGCCCGTAAGCTGTTCCAGTATTTTTGACGCCCTTGTCTGGGGGCTCCACGACGGTTGGTATGTAGGTGGCCGCAATTGTCCATTGCTTGCCAACATAGGTGGTAAAATCGAACAGATCGTCTTGCTCGAACGGGCCGGCATGTGCGGCCGCCTTCCCATTAATCAAATACCGCCCACCACCAAGCAGCTTTGCCGCTGCCATTCCATATCGACCCGTAGTGGTCAACTGAACCATGCCACGGATTGAAACTTCATAACTTCCAGGGCATTCATCGCGGAGATAGAGGATGATAGTCCCTGCAGGGTTAGGCTTATCCACTGAATTGCAAGCATTTCCAGCTCCTATGGGCCAAGGTTTACTCCTGCTGACAATTGTGACACTGGAGTAGGCACTCGCGCCCATGACAAGATAGTCGCCGCTTGCACAAAACCAAGGTTGCCCCCACTTTCCTGAAAATGCATCAATTGAAGTGGGACTGAAAGGATCCCCGGTAACGACCTCAAATTTATAGTCCACTAGTCCAAAAAGATCCAAGAAGTCTACCGAGTCATTGCAGACGAAAGCGTAAAGACTAAGGCCACCGTCTTCCTGCATTGGATCCCTGCTCAACCACCTTCCCGTGGACGTGTTGAGATAGCGGTAGTCGTAATAGAGCAGGTCGGTCTCATCATCCTGGTATTTGGTGGAGAACCGGCAAGGATTGGCCTTGGCCATGGGGCCGGTGGCGCGGATGACTTCCCCGAAGGGGCCTTCGAAGCAAGTCCGCGAGTTTTCTAGAGGGTCTTGAACCTGAATAGGTTGCAAACGAAACCGGGAGCGGCAAGCTTTTCGGAGAACGGCGATTGAACGCATTTTCCTGCGTCGAAAGGCGACGCTCGTTCTTTCACCTGGTCCCGTGACTTTGTGCTCGCTGGTGGTCACCGATTTGTCGGATGTCGAGATGCAGTACCAATTATTTCGTTTCGCGATTCCAGACCCTGCACCCATTTTTCCGGCACATCACCGAAGTCCTGGCCGGTCATGGAACGTAGATAGGCTATGATGTCCCCTGCGGCTCTTCTCCTCTGAATGTCAAGAATGTCTTCAAGAGGCTTTTGTAGCCCGGTAGCGTCAGCCGAAACGTCGAAAGAACGAAGACTCTCGAGTGCTCCAGACACGCCGCTTCTTAGCGCATGCTGGCGTTGGGCTTCGAGGCGGCGAACGATGTCCCGGGTCAGTTTTATGTCTGCCTCCATGAAATGAACCTTTACAGCCAATTGTGCCAAGGCCATAGACAAGAGGACGCAAAGTAGACCCAATCCACGAAAGACGTACGTTTTATGTATCAAATTCATGAGCGTGGTCTTCGGCAATAGCGTTAGCGGTTGACCGGCGGGTCCCTTCGATCTTGGTCGAATATAAAGTCAAACTTGGTGAAGTCCGGCTTCCAAGTATCGCTTGGCTTTGAGCAATCTGCCCACACTGGCGTATTTTTGTATTGATCCTGCTCCCACTGATACTTCTTTTCATATTCCTTAGCGTTTTCATAGACGCCGGAAGTTTGATGGTACGCGCTATCAAACCAGTCGAGGATGAGTTCGTCCTGGATGCCGCTATTGTTGACAGTGTAGCAGTGGATAAAGTTTTCGTCCCACAGCCCCGACCCCCAGTCCCAACCCACTCGCCTGTCCATGAAGCAGACCCAGCACCTGGGCGTTGGGTTCATGAAGTTGAGTATGGCACCATTCGAGGTGTCACAGCTTGCTTCACCGGGTGCATTGGCATCTCCATTCGGCTTGAGGTGCCTGGAGTCAAGATTCCCTTTGGCCTGAGTGAACCGATCCACCAAATCCTTTTTACTCTTTTTTATCTCCTCTGCATTGCAGCACGAGCAGTCGTACTTCTTGAGTAGTTTCTGGGGGAAAGGCGTACGAGGAGGGTAGGGTCGCGGGACATGGGGCACATTGGTTATCCCCGGAGTTATCTGCAAACCAAGATAGTCTGCATTATTCACAGGATTATTTTTGACGAATGCACACAAGTTAATCTCTACCCAACTACGCACCACGTCCTTACTAAGCCACCTTCCCGTGCTCGCGCTGTAATAACGATACCCGTAGTAAACCAAGTCGGGCTCATCATCCTGGTATTTAGTCGAGAACCGGAACGGGTTGGCCCTAGCCATGGGGCCAGTCGCTCGGATGACCTCCCCGAAGGGGCCTTCGAAGCAAGTCCGTGGGTTCTTGTGAAGCCGCCAATTTGCAGGCAGTTGCGAGCGATCTCTGGCAGAACGCGCTTTTCGGAAACGTCGCACGCGAGGCTTGCCTCCGCCTCGGCACTCAGCGATAGCGGCCGACAGGCGCCGTTTCCGGCGGCTGGAAACACGAGGTAGAAACAAAGACTGCCAAGCCTCACTCACAGCTCCAGCTTAGGCGTTTCAGCCACTTCTTGGCAATGAAATTGTGCGGCTTAGCGGAAGAATTTTCTCACGATTTCGCGCGGACTGGCGATCACGGGCGGCGCGAACTTAATAAGGTTCAGCACCAGGATCAGGTGCTCATGATCAAGCCCAAGCAGGTCTTCGTCCCTCGTCAACAGGAGCCGGCAGATCCACGGTTACTTTTGGCTGAACGGCGGGGTGCAGGGGGCTCCTGGCCGTATAGTAGCGCTCCGGCTCTTTGGCGTAACCGGCGGCGTTGGTGCTCGGTCAGCTTGTTCAGCAGCGGCCGATAGTTCTCGACCGCCGCCGTACCCGGTGTCTCGGGCTCAAGGGCTGGCTCCAATCGTTTCACGCTCTACATCTTCCATTCCTGCCGGAGATCGTCAACTCAGGTGAGCCAGCTTACCCCGGTCCAGGGTTGGGCTAGGCTTCCTGGAGGATTTGGGGCTTCTTGCGGATCAGGTCAAGCAGACGCAGGGCGGCCCCGGTTGGTCGCCGGCGTCCCTTCTCCCAACTGATGGCCGTGACTTTGGGCACATTGAGCAGACCAGCGAACACCGCCTGACTGACATTGAGCTTCTGGCGTAGCGCAGTGATGTCCTCCGGTCCCAGGGGCCTGATCGGGGAGGGCAGCGACAGCTGGGTGGTGCGCAACGTTAGCTTCTGTTTGCCTTGCACATGCGCGGCAAACGCTTCAGCGCTCCCCACCAACGCTTCTGCATCAAATTCGATTTCGTTTCTTTTCATGCTCGAAATTCCTGTTTAATGATGGCGGCCGCATCCCGCAGCCGTCTCAATTGTTCCGGACTGAGGTTCTCGCGCTGTGCTTTCGTGTACAGGTAGAACAACACAATCGTATCATACTTCGGCAGGTGCAGGTAGATAACCCGCGCCCCACCGCTTTTGCCGCGGCCTGGCAAACGCATTCGCACCTTGCGAAGCCCGCCAGCTTGAGGAATCACGTCCCCCCGGTCTGGCTGCTGCAGCAGGTCCTTTTGGAAAAGGCGATATACCGCGTCGTCTACCAGGCTGGTGATTTGCTCAGTGAACAATGGCAATTCGACAAATGTCACCACAGGAGAGTATTACAGAGTACTACAAAAGCAAGTTCTAATTTCCGGGGAAAGTCTGGCCTCCGGCCCCGGAATTATCGCGAACCGGTCGCTCCTTTTCCCGCGGATGGAATTTGGCGTGGGCCTCTTTCAAGTCGGTGATGGTGAGACGCAAATAGCGCTCCGTGGTGGCCAGGGAACGGTGTCCCAAGAGGTCCTGGACGTGGCGCAAATTGGCGTGGTTTTGAATGAGGTGGGACGCACAGGTGTGCCGCCACACATGCGGAGTCACGACCTTCTTGATCCGGGCCGCCTCAGCATGCTTTTTTACCAGGGCGCCGAGGGTGTGGGGATCCAGCGGGTTGCCGCGGTAGGAGATGAAGAGCCGGTCGGTGTGGCTGTTGCCCAGCAACTGCGGGCGTGCATGGCTCAGGTAGCTTTTCAACGAAGCGACCGCCACAGTTCCAAGGGGTACTACCCGATCCCGTGCGCCTTTGCCGAGGGTGATACGCAGCAAACCATCGTCGAGGTTGAGATCGCCGGTGACCAGACCACGGAGTTCCTCTTTGCGGATGCCGGTGGCGTAAAGGACTTCCAGGATCGCCCGGTCCCGGTTTCCCAGCGGGGTAGAAGGATCGACCTGCTCGAGAATCTGCCGGGCCTCTTGTTGCGTGAGCACGTTGCGCGGCAGACACTTGGGTTGGCGGGCATACTCAAGCGCCGCCGCCGGGTCGTGCAGGACCAACCCCTCGCTTTTGAGAAAGCGGAAGAAGCTCTTGAGCGCGGCCATCACGGCATTTTGGTTTAAGACGCCTCGGGCCGTTCCCAGACGTGTGGGCTGGTAATAGAGCCAGCGTTGGAACTCGGCGAGCGTGGAATCCACAATGCGGGGCAGATCGGCAATCTTATGTTCCCGCAGGAACTGCAACCAAAGGTTCAGGTGATAGCCGTAATCGGCGATGGTGCGGGCGCTGTAGTTGCGGACCTGAAGATGATCAAGGAACTGTTGGATGAATTGTTTCATGGAAGGATTTGTTGGTTTCTGGGATGAGCCTGAGCCAGGGTGGCCTTGACTTCGGGAATGGTGGTGCGGACATAGATCTGAGTGGTGCGGAGGGAGGAATGGCCCAACAGGCGCTGGACGTAGGCCACGTTGGCGCCGCTGGCCACAAGATGCGAAGCACAGCTATGCCGCCACAGGTGAGGGGTCAGTCGTTTGGAGATTCCGGCCAGGCGTCCGTATCTCCGGACCATGACCTCTATTGCCTGGCTTTTGAGGGGCTCATGCGGCTGGCGGGAGCTGAGCCACAAGGCATTCTGATTACGCGGCGGCGGACTCCAGTGGGCTCGCACCTGCTCGATATACCGGCGGACGCAGTCACTGGCATTCTGGCCCAGC
>Ga0209083_1001922_pt1 | contig 21400 bp, 14 predicted proteins | sample AM7aDNAmetaG_FD_184132 | JGI IMG/M metagenome (GOLD analysis project Ga0209083, IMG submission 184132) | Freshwater microbial communities from Finland to study Microbial Dark Matter (Phase II) - AM7a DNA metaG (SPAdes) (version 3) | ecosystem: Environmental > Aquatic > Freshwater > Lake ...
AACTAGTAAGTCCTCGGTTGTATTGATGATTTTCAATAGAGCGCTTAAAGCTTGATAGTCTCCGTGAATGTCCCCGACTATAGCAATCCGTTTGTAGTTTCGAGCAGAGATTTCGAATAATTTGGACTCCATAGTGAGCTTTGAAATGGGTGACTATCTATAATACTATTTTGTTTGTGTGTCTTTGTTAAAATTGATCTTTTCTAAGATGATTTTGAAAAAAATATAACCAAGGTAACCAGTGATCTCATGTTCAATACTTAGGTTTGATGACGTTTTAAATTTAGGATATAAATTTAAGGTGACTCAAGAATATCACTTTCATTTAAAGAGCGCTTGTAAGTTTGGCTACTCCTTCTTCAATGTTATGATGATGAATGACGAAGACTCTGTATCCTAACGCTTTGAGTTTATTTCTCTTTTCTATATCGTCTTTTTTGACATAATCTTCGTCGTGCGGTGGTCCGTCAATAAACAAGGCTAAGTTTTGTTGTTTGTAGTAGAAGTCGGGTTTTGCGATTCGCACATCTTTGTTGTATATTATATGTTGTGCTTCGTCTGGCAGAGGCAACCCTTCATCTGCGATCCTTTGCAGAACATTCCGTTCCAGTTCTGAATCACATGCTTTCAGGAGTTCGTCCAATTTCTGCTTTTGATTTGCTGGTGGGGTGTGGTTTGTTTTTGCGTTTTCCAGCAGTCGCAGTGTTGGCAGGATTAGGTTTCTGTCGAGTTTTTCGTGGTCTCGCTGGTTATAGTAGTTCAGTAGGCATTCATAGCATGCTTTGTTGCAACCTGCTTGTTGGTCGTGCTCATGTAGAAGTTCTCGTGTCTTTTCTACAATACTTGTGAATCCTGGCGTTGTTGTTAGGGCTTTTATGGCGCCTGTGCCTCCTCCGGCTGTTTCATAGAGGATTATGTCGTATTTTGAGGGGTCGGTTTGTTCTTGGGTTATGAAGCCGTCGACTTCGCTTTCATCTAAGTTGAGTGCTATTTGCATGCCTTGGAGGAGTGCTTCTTGTAATGTAACGTAAAACGCGTAGGTTTGCTCTTGTTTGAGGTTTTTGGGGGGTGAGATCCGGATGGTTGCGACGTCATGGGTTCCTATCGTGAAGAGAACTATGCCGCGGATTATGTCTTCTTCTTGAGCATTCTTTGGACAGTGAGAGTTAGATTCTGGGTCAATGTGCTGCTCGATTCTGTCATCACCAAACAACCATCGATTGCAGGCTGAGCAAAGCACAAATCCTGCATCTTGACCGTCGTCTTGGTTTCGGTTTGTTCCTTCGTTTAAGTGTATAATTCGCCCGTTGTGCTCATACAATATTTTTAGTGACAAGTCGCTGTTTGTGGTAATGTCAAATTCTTGGATTTTATCGCTTGCTTCATAGTGAGTGGATGTTTGATAGCCTAGCCGCATGCGTTCTTCTTCATCGCTTGTTATTCTGAGCCTTCGTACTGCGTACATATCTGGCAGTTGCATAGCGTTTGTGTTTGGATGTTCACCAGTCAGGGGTTTTTGGCATTTTGGACATGCAGCGGCGGTCTTGGCTGTTTCTCCTCTGAGGACATTTGAGCAGTTAGGGCAAATAAGCAAGTGTTCTCTGACGGGTTTTTGGTTCATTACTTTGGGTCTAGCGTAAGCGACTTGGTATTTGGCACCTCGGAAGTAGATAGTATTTCCAGGTGCAAATTCTGATAAGGCGATTACGTTGTCTCGTTGAATTTCATCCTCTGATTCACTAAGTGATAAGACAATGTTGCTGCTTGGGAAACCGTAGTTTGGCAAGAAGCCTCTAGCTGAAAGGTACCTGTATATGTAGAAGTCTTTTTCTCCTTCTCTCATGTTCATGAGTTTTTGAGCTATAGCTTCGATGCGGTTTCTGTCTTGGCTTGATGGTCCTTCTTTTCGGTTTTTGGCGCTAAGGTCTTGATGTTCCCTATCAAGGGTTGCGTATTCTTTTCGCCAGTATTCGAGTGCATTCTCAAAGTGGTCTAAGAAGGAGTCAATTGTCTGGTTTACAAAACCTTCTGTGAACCATGGGTATCTTGTCATTTCTAAAGAGAACGCATTTTTTGCGGACTCCCAGATCCTCTGTTTTGCATCTGCAACTTTTTTTGAGAGAATATCTTTGCAATCAGGCATCATGGGGTAGTTTGGTTCTTCAAGGTCTAAGATCTTGCCCATGCCTGTTTCGAGTTTTGTCTCCATCGTTTCCAAGATGAGTGAGTGTAAGTGTGTTGTTAAAAGTTGTTTGTTGTCTAGCATGAATCTGGGTGAAGTTATTTTTCCTGAAACTATCTTTTCAGGGAATCTGTAGAAATATTGATCATGTGGTCCTCTTGCAATGCCGCTTCCGCAGAATGTAGTGATTATGGAGGGTTGGCTTTTTCTTCCCGCACGTCCTGCTCGTTGGGCATAGTTGCTTGGACTGGGGGGAACGTTTCTCATGTATATTGCCGAGAGCTCACCTATGTCTATACCCAATTCCATTGTAGGCGTGCACACGAGCACGTTCAAGGGGTCATTTTGAGAGCGGAACTTTGCTTCAATCTTCTTTCTCTCGTCACCATCTAGTTGGCCACTGTGTTCTTGAGCTTGAATGGTAACTGTTTCTTTGAACGGTTGAGAGTAGGCTAACCTGAAATAGTTCTTTTCGAAGTCCCTTTCTTGGAGCTGCCCACAGTCTGAGCCCGTGCAAAAGTCAATGATAGTCTGGTGGTGAATTAAGCCACATTTTGGACAGACCTTATGCTTGGTCTTGTTTAGTGCTTGGAGTTGAATGTATTCGGTGTCAAGCATGTAGACTTCGCCTAGCGACATTCCTCTGTACCCTTTAACAGGCACTTGAGTTAGAACGGGCAAAAGGTCTTTGTCTGATATGATATCGATAACTTGACTTAGCAATTGAGCGGCTTCATCACGGTTTAAACCTAAGACTCTTTGAGTCCATATCATCAGTCGGCTTTTTGGACCCGTAATTCTAAGGACATATTTGGTTCTGTCACCTTTGCGTGCGGTATCTGAATAACCCATTATAGTTCCAGGTGCTTCTGCGCCAATGTCAAATTGGCAGTCTTCTGTTAGTTTAGAGATTATTTCTGTTCTGAATTCTCTTTGATTAAGAATGTCCTTATGGTTGATAGCACGTTTACTTCTAAAAATGTCTAAAATGCCGGTTAGGTAGTCCTGTCTTTCTTCTGACGAAAGAGTTGCAAGGGGCTTTATGTTCTTCCAGACATTATTGTCTTCTGAAAGACGGTTAAGACCGTTATAAGTTACTTGGACTAATCCGACCTCTTCGAGGTTTCTTTGGTTTTTTCTGGTCGATGAACCAAGGTCCAAGACCACGTTATATTCGAGGTAACGTTGGTATGCCTCGTCAGCATCGGTTGTTTTAACGTATTTACCTCTTGCCCTTGCATAATCTGGAATAACGCTGTTGTTCTCCATTGTTTTGAATATTTTGATTCCTGTTTGGTTGACGCTGAGGGCTTTGTCTGTTCCTTCAACATAACCGCCGCCTCTGAGCGCATAGTAGAGTGCTTGTCTGAATCGAATTCTTTTTTGCAGGTTGTTCATGTGGGCGGCTTGTAGGGCTGTATCTTGGCGGCTGTCGGAGAACGCGATTAGTTTTCTTTCGTTGGGTGAGAGTTTTGAGACTATGCTTGAGACAAGAACGTCTGTTCCGGTGCTTCTGCCTATTGAACCAAAAGTGAATAGTTTGCTGAAATCTCTTGATTTTTTGTCATAGTGGACTCCGCACGTTGGGCAGAAGAGGAATGGAGATGAAACTATGGTTATTTCCATTTTATCTTTGCAGGTGCAGTTTGTGTCTATTTTGTTGCAGTCCGGGCAATAGGTTGCTTTTCGGGGTCTTGCTTCATCATGATTCCCTTTAAGCTGGTTCTGATTGTCATACCATTCTGCTGGGAACGGAACATTTTCTTCTCTATATGAACCGATTTGTATGTAAGCGTTTGTACCCTGTGTTTCTACCATGTCGATGTCTCTTGGGTAGAGCGAATTATCTTCTGCTATTGTAACGCCATAGAATTCTTGGCCGCATGCTCGGCAGAAGTTGAGGGGGAAGGTGGCTCTTGTTTTCTGGTTTTTGGCGCAAGTTGGGCAGGTGCTTTCCCCTCTTTCGTTAAGGTGAGGTCCATCTTTTGTGAGGCAAGTTGTGATTGTTTTTCCTTGAGAGAAGAACGTATGTATTTTTGGGACGAATTTGGGTTGTTGATTTCCAAGTATTTCTACTGTTCCAACTGAACCTGCGAGGAGTGTCGCTTTTAGTTCTTTTGAGCAGTCATCCATCGAGCAGTTTGTCCGGTGTGTTTCTTTGTATTCTTTGAGGATTGTTCCTAGTGAATGTGAGTTTTCTTGGAGTTTGTCTTCTAAAAATTGTGCTGTTTGCTGGGTGGATAGGATTTTTCCCAATGCTTCTGGTGTTTTGTCTTGGTCAGCTATGGTGATTCCTGTTAGAGCTTCTGTTAAGATAATGGCTTTTTCGAGGGTTCCGTCGAATTGCTCCAGCATAGTGTTGGTTACTCTGATTGCAGGTGGTAGTGGTATTGGGTTTGGTCTTGAAGTTTTGAGATAATATTCTCCGATAACGTGGATTGATTGGAAATCTTCGCTGAAGAGTGTTTTTGCGAATTGTGCGATGAGCTCTTCACCCTTCGCACCCTTTTCGCTTTGAACTGTCGCGCTCGTACCTATACAGCGCAATGTTCCAATAGTACCAGTACGTTGCTTTAGTCGTCTAATTAAGCAGGCTACGTCAGCACCTTTTTTGCCAGAGTAAGTATGGATTTCGTCTAAGACTAGGAACTTGAGACGGCTACTTTGATCCCTGGGGAAAAGTTTTCTGTCTTCAAAACGAGTCAAAAGCAATTCTAGCATGACGTAATTGGTCATGAGTATGTCAGGCGGAGTAGCTTGGATCTCATCTCTGGACAAGAGCTCACTATCATAAGGTTCTTCTCTGCCGGTCGAGGCTTTGAGAGCTGCCCTTGCTTCCTCAGGACTATTCTTGGTGTCGCCCGTGTAGAGACCTATTTTTAACCCAGTTCCATGCAGCCTCTGCGCAAAATCCTCATACTGGCTATTAGCCAAAGCATTCATAGGATAAACAATAATCGCCTTAATCCCGCTTAACCCTTGATCATGCATCCTAAGACATTCACTAACAATTGGAATACCAAAGCAGAAACTTTTCCCAGAACTAGTACCTGTCGTCACAAGAGTGTTAGCGTTATCTCTAAGAATAGAAAGAATAGCCAAACTCTGATGTTTGTAAGGAGTTATAGAACTGCTAGTTAGTTTACCAAAGCCATCCTTTCTTGCAAATATTTTCAAAACATTTTTGTCAAGAATGCCCTCATCCACTAACTTTTGAAGAGAGTCACCTTGTTCAAAACGGCGGTTCAGTTGAATATAAGGGTCCTTCCAAAGAAGGGTACCTTCAGCAATCTTGTCCTGAACCCACTTTTCGATAACAGGGTTTCCAATCTTTTGAAAAGTATAGACATAAGTTCTGTAAGCATCCTGAACATACGATAGAGTCTCAAAGGGGTTCATATTCTCACCGAGCGCTGAAGCTGAGGTTATATATTATGGAACATCTGCACTTAAGTTTTGAGACTAACCCTATGCAACTGTTCTAAAATGGAGGATAGAATACTCTTAAAGTTAAGAACAAGAGTAGACATAAAACGAATTAATGAAAGTAATCTGCCCCAACTGCAAAAAGGTGGCACAGGTTCCAAGCAAGATAAGAAATACGGCCTATTTGTTGTCAATCGTATACCTGTGGAAACTGCAAAACCTTATTCCGAAAGTATACTAAAGAGGGGAAACATGCTTTTAGCTAAAAGAGAATCGGAAAAAGATGACTGACCAAGTTTAATTTCACAAAGCAGTAAGTTTTTCAATTTGGTAGCATCAGTTTAGTTTCAGTTAAAATATGTTTATAATAATAGCTACTTGCGACTTTCATTGTTTGACCTGAGCAAAGGTAGATACTCGTCAAAATATTGCAAAGCCATTATTTTCGATTTGTATTCGCCATATTCATCGGTCTCTTGTCTCTTCGTAGACCAAAAGCAATCGAAAACATATTCAAATTCCTGCCGATCTATTCCATAAAGAATTCCATATACAGCTTCAAGCTTAGCAATCAGTTCAGCTCTAGTTTGGGGTGACCAAATAAATGGATCGCCTTTGAAGCCTATACTTGCGGCAAAAGAAACAATATCTCGCGACGTGTATATGAGTTCCAGCATACAATTGTTCACTATTTCGATAGCTTTCTGAGGATACATGCTATGCGGAATGACAGGCAATTGACTCGCTATAAAAAGATTCATATTCACACCTCCTATTTTTTGCCTTGATACATAGTCGAAAACTCTTGATGACATATTTGCTATTAGCAAGAGGCGTAATCTACTTTCAACAGATTTTTTGAAGAGTATCATGGACATTGAATCGCCAACTCCAGAGATCGGAAATACTCCTCCGATGAAGGTCCTTTCATTTGTAGGGCTAGTAACTTTTTTAAATCCAAATAGCCACCCATCTGAATAGCAATCTTCAGGAATTGACTCCAAGACTTTCTCTCTTGGAACCCAATACCTCGGCAGAGGAGTAAAATTAATGTTCGTATGTTGATTTTCACTAGTTTTGTCTGGTAACCCTTGTCTCATGAGGTTCTCAGAATTAACAATTATGCTAGCGGCTCTATGGTCAAATAATTGAAGCATTTTTCCTTCATACAAAGGTAGGAACTGCAAATCGTTTTTCGAAAAAAGGTTTCCGTTAAGTGTAAACCCCTCTTTTTCAAGTTCTTCCTTATTTTTAAAAAGATGACTGGCATTTGCCATATGGAACATTGTCAACAATTTGATTTCCCAAGGATGTGTACTTTTAGATTCATCGAATAGAATTGGAAAATGCTTGTAAATCTTCTTTGTTAACACTGCATCCGTTCTAGACCTAAAAATTGGGCAGGTTTTGGTATTTGGATTCAATAAAATGAAATCGTCTTCGGTAAGTTCGAACATTTTTTCTTCGTTCTTCAACTCATCTATGTTATGAATGAAGAAAGCAAACTTGGGAATTGCGTCTCTATTTAATTTACCAATCGTAACTAGCGAGAATTTGTAAGACCTATGTACCGATTGAAATAACCCCTCTTTGTTCTCAAAGTCAAATAGACTAGAAAGCTGTTTAGAAATCACAATTTTATTGAAGAATTCTTTATTGGTGTCATCCGTTGCTATACCTGTTGGGACAATTATGCCGGATAGACCGTTTTGATTTATGAAATTTGAAGCATGTTCCGAGAAAATCGCATATGTGTTGATGTCGCCACGGGCAGTTAATGGGTATCTTCCAGAGAATCGAATGAACTTACTTTCGGTTTCACTTGACCGCAGTGATTTGAGAAAACTTTGCCAGAGCAGGGGATTTTTTTCTTTAAGATCATTTATTAAGGCTTTTCTCTTTGATGCATTGGCGGCAACTGCTATCTCTGTGTCCATTGCTTCAAAAAATTCTTTCTCTTGAAGCTTTATTCGCTCCCACGGAGGATTACCAAGCAAACAATCAAAACCACTATTCTCTCTGGCAAAAACATCAGGGAATTCCAAGTACCAGTGGAAGAAGCGATTATTGCTCGCCAATGCTTCAATTTTCTGAAGTAATTTTGGTTCTATTGCGCCGATTCCTTTACTTCTCATTGTTCGGAAAGTAGCCTCTGTTGGAGGATTAGAAATTACATCCAGTTGCCAGAAGAAAGCAGCAGTCCAAGTATCCGCTAAGACTTTTCTCATTTGCCAAGTTGTTGACTCTGTCAAAGCAGCATATCTTTGCTTCTTCTTTTCTACATCCTCAGGGAATTTCTCGAGGGAATCATCAAGCGAGGCGAAATCTTTGGCTTGTTTGAATTGATCAGGAGAACCAAATTCTGTCATGAGCTTGTTCTTAGCTTCAAATGAGTTTCTTGATCTTACCCTTTTGGCAAAATTTTTGTCATCACCTTCGACAGGGTTAAATGCCTCATCTGGAATCCCTCCATTTAACAACTCGGGGGTAACTCCAATCAAAGAATTACCGCATTTTATATGGTGATCAAGAAAATTAAGAGGCATATCTTCAACGCAGGAATTAATCCATAGAGAGACTTTAGCCAGCTCAGTAGCCATTGGGTTCAAGTCAACGCCGTATATACAGTGTTGCAATACATCTCTGATGGCGCTCTTGACTTCTTTATCTGAAGGTTCGGGTTGATTGGTTCGAAGTTTAGCTAGCTCTTTCCCCAAGAAGTTGTTTGCGGCGATTAGGAAGGCCCCGCTGCCACAAGCTGGGTCACATATTTTTATGGAAAGTAAAGCTTTTTCTTTTTCGTAAGTTTTTAAGACTCTTTCTTCAAAAACTGGCTTTAACGCGCTTTTTATCAATTCATCAATTAGGCGCGGACTAGTATAGTAACTTCCGCTTGTTTTTCTAGCTGCTCCCCGAGGATCCAAAACAAAAGAATTAGCTGGAATTTTTTCCCCTTCTATTTCTTGCTCAGAAGCAAAAATCTTAGGAGAAAAATCAAGGAGACTTTCATAAATTGAACCTATCTCGCTTACGCCTAAATCCAAGTAATTAATTCGTTTTAGAACTCTCTCTTCTTCAATTAGAGTCAAGTTTCTGACAGCTTCTAGGATATCTTCGTTCTTGCAGGATAGTTCTGATAGTTTTGGAAGTTCAGAGTCATCGAAGAGAGTGCCGTTATACCCGAATACTTTGAGGGGCGGGCAGCCTTTCTTTAACATGCGAAAAGTCACTTTTAGTCCTTCCCACAGGTCAAGGTGGTGGTCTTTGCCATGTCTTGTTTCTGCCATTTCTCGGAGCCGTGTTATGCTGTATTCTTCAATATAGATTGAGCCTTTTGTAGGTAACATGGCTCGTTGTTCAGCAAACAACAAGAATAGTAAGCGATAAATTACTCTTAGTAGCTCGGCGTAGTAGGCTTTGCAGAACTCGTAATCCTCAATCATCTGTTTAGCGAGCTCAGGTTTAGGCTTGATGAAGCCATTACCTAAGGCTTCAATGGCTTTCTTGACATTTTGGCGCAGGTTTTCGCCGACGGTTACTCCTGCGGCTACGCTTTCTTTATAGAATTGCTCTAGTGGGCTAATGCCGTCTTTGTCTGTGAGGAACCTGCTAGCATGTGCCACTCGATAAAATGCGCGGAAATCGGTGAAGCTTCTTTCTCGGAAAATGTTTTCTAAGTCAAATTCGACATAACCCTTGGTTGTAGTATGATAGTATTCACGTAGTATTCGGAGCAATATTCCGTTAGTTACAATTCCCCACTTTGAACCCTTGGTTACATTAAGATATGTTTGCATTTCGTCATGTGGGCTGCGAGTTCGCCCTCGCCTAACCACTTCTCCTTCGTTGCCTTCGCTTGCTTCTTCTAAATCTTGGGCGGGAGCAACCATGTGTATCATTGGCGCTGATTCGCTACTCCAGCCTCTGTGGGATATGCGGAATCTGAGCTTATCGTCGCCTCCAACTAAGATCTCTTCTCTTCTAAAATCGGGGTTGAAACCAAACTCCTTGAAAAGCGGAAGCATCCATTTGCTTCTTGCCTCAGAAATAGACATATTTTGATAGCGATTTGACAGCGCATCCCAACGCTCAAGAAGTTCTTTAAAGACACTTTCAATTTGCCTGTCAAGTTCCCGTTTATCTTTTGGAGGTATCGGCACGTTGAGGGTAGCGAAGCATGGGGGTTCAACCCTTGGGTTTTTGGCATTGTCGCCTCGAATGGTCTCGAGGAATTCAGAGGTGATTATGCCTCCGTGAGCTGACATGTTAGATAGAGGGTTCTTTCGCAAATCAGCTGCCTCCCAAAGACGGATAGTAAATTGTAACACAAAGCAAATCTACCGATGCAACTGATAAGTCGTCTATGCCTTGGAGCCACTGCTGCTCGCCCTGGTTCTGTAGACTCTTTTTTACGGTAGCTCTTTCAAGAGCAAGTTCAGCGCAGCGTTCTTCTGCTCTAAGCTTCAAAGCTTTTTCTAGATCATCCTTGGAAATCGCTGATGTTAAGTCCTCACGCATTTCAACCGCCGTTCTGACGTTAACCATTGGGGTGGAATGGGAAAATGTTTCCATCTCAGCTTGAGACAATTTACCGTCGCTATGCACCTCAAAGCCAACTTTCAAAAGCTCCTCAACAATGGAGACTGGCTGTGTGTGGACTGCATACCTTGCAAGGAAGGTGTAGACTGCAGAGACTTTAGTGGCTGTTTTTGTTGCTATGCAAGCAGTGCGTCCATACACATCTGATTCTTTTGGCGAAAAGGTAAGTTGCTTGACAAGTTCTATCAGGTTTCTTACCAACTTGTGCCCTAGGTCAATAACTTCCAGCTCAGGGTCATCTCTACCCCTTAAAGGGTCAAATGTAGTTCTTGGCAACACATTCTTCTCTATTCCCTGCGAGAGGCGATTATCTAGAATCTCAATTCGGAAAGTGCCGTCTACATTTGGGGTTACTCGGCAGCCAAACCTATTCAATCCGCTTTTCACGAAGTCTTGAATCTGTTCTCTGCTTCCAATTAGATTCTCGGTTTCACTTAGTCTTTTTTGGACTTCAGATAAATCAATGCGTGATTGCCCATAGAAATTGTCATTTTTCATTCGTTGAATCGATTCATCAGAGAATGGGTTAACGATTTGCTCAGGCTCAGGAGATAGGTCTTTGAGGAAAACATCCATGCTTGTCTGCCCAATTGGTACATCCAACCCTTGCTCTCTGATAAGGTCTAGAACAGAAAGGTCGTCACCAAAAAATGGAGGTGAGAAACCGAAATCCCTCCGGATTTGAAACGCTTTCTTAACTAAGACTGTAAGAATCGCAGCTTCTAGGGTATCATTGACCACCATTGTTCTTATAAAAACGGTTTCTTTAGGTTGTCCGTATCGGTCAACGCGTCCATTTCGTTGTTCAAGTCTATTGGGGTTCCAGGGTAACTCATAGTGGATTATTTGAGAAGCTACATATTGAAGGTTGATTCCTTCTGAAATGCAATCTGTCGCAACTAGAATCGCTTTGGTGGAGTTTTCGAATTCTTTGAATCTTTCTTTTCTCTGAGCTTCATTCATAGAGCCATCAAGGGTTACAATTTTGGCTTCTTTGAAGTTTCTGTGCTCGGGGATGTTTTTTGCAAGATACTCCAATGTATCTCTATATCTTGTAAAGATAATGACCTTCGGAATTCTTCTTTGCATCTCGTTTAGCGTGTTATCGAGTAACATGTTTAGTTTAGCGTCTTTTAATGCAGTAACTTTTTGTGCTTCAGAAAGGGTTTGTTCCAAGAGTTCTTTTTCCTTAAGTGTTGCGTCTTTGTCTCCAAATAGATGGCGGTCCATCCGCGAATCCGTTTCTTCGTCATCTATACGTTCACCAGTGTCATTATCCAAAACTGAAGCTCGTGCTTCTTCTTCACTCACTGAAGTCTCTTCAATTTGAGCTTCCTGAGCAGCTATCTTCTTATCAATTGTCTTCAAACGATTCTTTAATGAACATACAAGAGCAAAGGGTGAACTCAAAGCTCGCTTATGCAAGTGTGTTACAGTCCACTTAGCAATCCTCATTCTATAGGTCCGTTCACCGCCAGCTGTCGCAAGAATATGCCGTCCAAGCTGTTCAACTTCGGTCATAACTTTGGTTTCTAAAAGAGAAAGCCTAATGTAAACTTCAAGAGCATCCCGTTGAGGAAATGGGCTTTTTTCACCAGTTTGGCTCATTTCAGTTTCAACATCTGAGCGTCGTCGCTGACAAACATACAATTTGGCAACCTCCCGATTAATTACAGGGTCGCTATCTGAACCAGTAACTGCGCCAACATCTAACGTTTTTAGCAAGCTGGCAAAGGTATCAGTGTAGCCATTATGTGGTGTTGCCGTCAACATAATCAGATGCTGCGTCTTTTTCGAAAGATCACGCAAAAGCTCCCAACGGTCCATCTCCACTTTTTGCCGAGCGTCGGACTGATGGGGTTTGGCCATGTTGTGAGCTTCATCGACCAAAATTATGTCCCATTTCTGCTCCAGAACTTGAGCCTTCACTTCAGCCATCTTTGCATAATCCATCGATGCAATTAGGTAAGGATAGTACTCCCATGGATTAGAGCCTGGAGGAAGCCTTCTTTCCAGCATCCTGCGATGCGAAGAAGAAATAATCTCAGCGTCTATATGAAAAAAGTAATCCAATGCATCCTTCCATTGTTCCCTCAACATTGCAGGACAAATAACCAGCAGCCGAGAAGCCCTTTGTCTAGCAAACAATTCAGTAACCGTTAAGCCAGCTTCAATCGTTTTACCTAAGCCAACATCATCGGCAATGAGCATGCGAACCCGCGGCATATCCAAAGACATGACAACTGGAACCATTTGAAAAGCTACCGGAACAACTCGGCTTCTCTGAAGACTAAGCAGAGGGGCAGCACCATGAATCATGCTGAGGCGAAAAGCTCTCAAAAGTAAATCTTGCGCAGAAAAATTACCGACTACATCGCTAGATGGCGGTTCAATCTTTCCAGGGCGGACTTTCTCAAAAGGCAGATAGAACTTTCGACGCTCAGCAGGTGTACCGTCGATACTCGTAGCCACAAGAACATCACCTTGTAAGTCGTCTACTCGCCAAAGCCTTGATCGCAACTCAACAATAGAGCCCAGAGCAAAATCTGCATGCTTTGCTTCATTAACAGAAGACATAAATTAAAACCTCCAAACTGGCAACAACTTTCCTCTTAAGGTTAGTTTAAAGATTTTTCTATTCATGTCTAATCGGTCTCTATGCTATTTAATAGAAGCATATGTAAACTGACTGAGCATAAAACACTTATCATAATTTGCAACCTAGATTAAATATCAAAAGCTTAGTGAAAAGGATAAGCAGCCTACCTTGAAATGCTGATATTGAGGAGTTCTCTTTTTTCTCCATTTTTCAAGGCATAAAACTGCATTTTAACAAGCCCTCCCAAAAGCTGAGTGCAGCCGTCCGGGGGAGCCATTACACGTGGAAAGCCGTCAGTTGTCAGGTGGTCGAGATCAAAAGTGTAATCTAATTGCCGAACGGTTTGCTGTTTCAACTCTCTTCGCCTTGTGCTTCCCTGCAATGCTCGCGCCATCTTAGACGCTTCCTTAATATCTTGTTTGAGAAGTCTAAGCTCTTCATTGACAGTCAATCCTTCATACCGCCGCTTGAACTCTTGCTGTCGTTCCTCTACAACTTGTCTAATTTCTTTGCGGGTTTGACCTTTGACGTAAGATTGTATCTTATTCCAGTCTCGTTTAATGGTCCGAGTAGAAACACCCAGCTCACTGGCGATTTGCTTTTGCGTATGCCCCGCCTCAGCAAGAAGCCGCACCTGACGCCTGCGCCCCCTTTCCTTCGAGTATCGCTTCATACTCTTAGTATAGACTGAAACCTTGCGATAAGACGCCTTGTTTGCATTAGAATGCCCTGCTTTGTTGCTGAAACACTGCTTCCCGGGGAGCTGAAAGTCACTAATTTCGCCTATTCCAGTAAAATGATCGTTTTCCAAGCTTTTCCCTCCCTACAAATCAAGTTTTCAGCGGAAAAACCGCATAAAGAAGACAAATTTATACATGTTTTAACCATTGATTAGAACACATAAACGGTTGCTAAATAAACTTCTTGTCACCAGCTCAATACCCCCAATCCCTGAACGCACCACATCAATAACGCTTATTTTAACACTTAGTTCGTCCACAATTTTAGAAGACTCTATCAATCAAGTGCATACTGAAAAATCAAAACAACAACCAAACAGATTTTCTGAGCAACCAGAACCCTTAACCCAAAATTTGTTTGAAACTAACTGGAAAAACAATTTTCTAAAGAATCGTTACAGAACTTTTGCACTTTTTTGCACTATTATAGGGGGCTGCATCCTCAAGTGAAAAAATCGTCACATCACTTTGGCAGCTTTTGTCATGAAACAAGGGGGTCGTCATTTAATCGAAAGATAGCCACAAATACTCTGAAATTTCTTCAAGGGAAAACCGCCAAAACCCGCTGAATATGCCTCTCGAAAAAACCGTTACATATTTCCTTCTGCGCAGCCGGTAAAGGGGGATATGACATAGTGGCTGATGTAACGATTTTGCTATTTGCTTGTCAATAAGATTCTAATCTGCTTAACGTCATTGTGTTTTTAAGGCGTAGATATGGTTCAACGCGAGAGACTATGCATATACTGCTTCAAGCCTTTTTCAGCTAAAAGTCTGAAAGCACGCTACTGCTGCCCAGCACACAGAATTGAATATTTCCGGCGAAGAAAACGACAAGAGAACCATAGAATAAAGATGACCCGGAAAGCATTGCTTCTACGCGGGATTTCACATGAGACTATTGATGATTTAGCGGAATTCAACTTGTTTAACGAGATTGTGCAATCGATGCCTTAACATTTCAGAAAACATTTACCCACAGAGTACACAGAATACTTTATATCATAAGACTGTGCATTATGCATTCAGATAACGGAGGAATCAAAAATCCCCAAAAATGTAACAATTTATCTCTCCGATGAAATAGCCGCAAATATGGAAAAATATCCTGAAGTAAACTGGTCTGAAATCTGCCGAAAAGCAGTCATAGATTACATTGATACGCGCAGCCAAATAGACATAGCATCACTGCTTGAAAAGCTTAAGGCAGAAAGCAATGAAGCCTACAAACAAGGCCAGATACTTTTCTACCAGATAGCGCCAAAAATGTCTCTGAAGGAATTTGACACATGGTATCCACATGTGAGCGGAACCATTTCGGAGATCGGCGAAGGCATCGTATCTACCGATTCACCTCCACCTTCTCCAGTCACAATATATCGGGCAATAAGAGGAATGCAACACATGATGGGTGGTTTTTGCCGAGACAACAGCATAGCTTACCCCTCAGATGCTCCTGATGCTTTCTGGGAAGGCGCCATATCCGCATTCATGAACGTCTACAGAAAAATAAGACCTAAAAAGATTGACTACATCAATGCAGATCAGAAGAAGAGCTCTCTTTAAAACCCAAACTTAAACTGGAACGCGAGGCAACATAGTGACTTCTCTTGCTTTTTCCTTGGGTTTACCCGTTTATATCCGCTATAAAGATCACGTTCTCTTCAAAAACATTCAGCAACCCCTGGAAGAAGCAATGGAAAGGGAAACCATCGGCTGGTTATCGAAAGAAAACAGCGAAATAATTCTCGTCGAGCACGACAGAACAATGCCAAATGTAGAACTCTGCAGTGGTCAAAGCAACGGATTAATCATTCTAAAGAGCTGCATCATAGAAATCCGCAATCTACCACTACAAGAAAGTTTAAAGTGGCACTTAAATTCTCAAGAAACTACAGATAAAGCAGAGTATGCGCTTCAGCCAAAGAAGCGAAAAACTCCAAAAAGAAACCGGACGGGAGCAAACAAATGAAAACCGTAATCATAACGGAGAGCTCCCGAGGCACAAAATTGCAAAAACCACTTACTCTCACCCTGCCTGAAGCAGACACAGCCGCAGACAAAAAACTCCAACAATACATAATCGACGCTTTACTAACCCGAATGCCCAGCCTCGTAACCTTAACCTTCCAAAACACCACTACCATAGAACTGGCAAAACACCTCTTACGTCACAGAACAGGCAGCCAAGCCACCCTCTATCAATACATCTATGGCGTCCACCGATTCAGTCTCTGGACAAACACTCAGCCAGACCAGCTTGTTAAAGCCTGCCAAGATCAAGACGGTGACCCAAAACCAAAAGCTCTTTCGCAGACCACCCGCATGCTAGATGACTTTGTTGCAAACCTGCAAGCCGAAAACTTGGCACCAGGAACCGTAAGCAATCACGTTAAAGGCGTCAAAGCATTATTCCGCTGCAACGGACTCAAACTTGAACTACCCTACAATCTGAGTAAAAGAAGTGTCTACGAAGACAGAGCGCCAACACCTGAAGAGCTGCAAAAAATGCTCGACTTAGCTGATCTACGCGAACGAGTAATAATATCGCTACTGGCGTTAGGCGGATTTCGCTTAGGCACTCTCTCCAAGCTCCAGTATCGCCATGTCAAACGCGACCTAGAAAAAGGCATAATCCCAATCCACGTGCATGTCGAATCAGAGATAACCAAGGGAAAATATCACGACTACGACACATTCCTGGGACAGGAAGCAGCCGAATACCTCAAAGCCTACTTGGACATACGAAGACAAGGCAGCCCAACAGGGCGAAAACAACCAGAAATTATCCACGACAACTCACCTCTAATCCGCGACGGACAAAGCAACCTTGCCAAACCAATAACAACAGGCAGAATCCACTCAGTTGTCCACAACCTCTACATCAAAGCAGGACTAATCACCAGCAACCCCCGAGGAAGACGCTACGACCTAAGAGCCCACAGCATTCGCAAATACTTCCGCACACAGCTAGCATCGTTGAGCATTCAAACCGATTACATCGAATACATGATGGGGCACACAATCAGCACTTATCACGACATTCGCATGAAAGGCATAGAATATCTCCGCGGAGTTTACATCTCTTCAGGACTAAGTATAAAACCAAAAACGCGCCTTAACAAACTTGAAGCCCTCAAAGAAATGATTCGTGCATGGGGACTCAACCCTGATCAAGTGATGTCCAGAGAAGCTTTAGCCCAATCCAACACAACAGTCATAGACCGAGCTCAACTCGAACAAACCAATTGGACACAGCTAACAGCTGTTTTAAAGCAACAGATGATCAAAGAAATTTGTGAGAGTCAAGGTCAAAAAAGTATGAATTCACGCCTGGGACAAAGTAGCCCGGGGGAGATTCGAACTCCCGTCAAAGGGTCCAAAGCCCTCTATGCTTGACCGCTACACCACCGGGCTGCACGGGTTCAATTGGTGTTTGTTTTATTTATTGTTAGAGGTTTAAGGTTGGGGTTTTTGTTAATAAGCGTTCTCACGGCGGCTTGGGATTTTGGAGTTTTTTGTTTTGCGGTTTATGAAGCAAGGACACGGTTTTCCCTCGCGCGGTTCAGCGTTTTTTTACACTTTTTTTATGTCATTTTCCATCGATGATTTTTCCATATGTTGGGTAATTCTTAACCATTGTGTGCAATAGGTTTAATAAACCACAAAGCTTAAATATTAATTCGAAACCTTTGGTTAGTTTGCGCGGGCCGAAGTACTATTTCTAGCCAGAATGGCCTATGGTGACGGTTCTACGCACATCAAAATTGAGGAATAGAAATTGAGCAAAAAAGAAACACCAAAGACCGCACAGCGCTTGCAAGACAAGTGCCCAGAATGCGGCAGCGAAAATCTAGTTCACGATTACGATACAGGCGAAACCGTATGCGGTGACTGCGGATTAGTCGTCTACGAGCAAATGATGGATAAAGGACCCGAATGGCGCGCTTTCACACAGGAAGAAAAAGCATCCAGAAGCCGAGTCGGAGTCCCCACATCCTACTCAGTCCATGACAAAGGCTTATCCACAGCCATCAGCCAAGTAGACCGCGATGCATTCGGAAGAAAACTCCCCCTCTCCACAAGACTTCAAATGTGGCGTCTACGAAAATGGCAAATCAGAAGCCGCGTTCACTCATCCATCGACCGCAACCTCGCCCAAGCCATGGCAGAACTTGACCGATTATCAGACAAAGTCTACATTCCACCGCCAATCAAAGAAAAAGCAGCCGTCATCTACCGAAAAGCACTCGACAAAGGCTTAGTCAGAGGCAGATCAATCGCCGCCATCGCAGCAGCCGCACTATACGCTGCTTGCCGTGGAAGCGGAACACCACGTACACTTCGCGAAATCGCTGAAGCCAGCTTAGTCGACAAAAAAGACGTTGCACGATGCTACAGGCTCCTTCTGCGGGAACTTGACGTTCGCATGCCCATCGCTGACCCACTCACGTACGTTTCAAAAATCGCTGAAAAAACAGGCATCTCAGGAAAAACCCAGGGAGCAGCCATCCAGATATTGCGTGAAGCAAGGCGAAAACGTGCTGCTGCAGGAAAAGACCCCATGGGTTTAGCTGCTGCCGCACTCTACATTGCTTGCCTACAGAACAATGAGAAGAAAACCCAGAAAGACATCGCTGAAGCCGCAGGCGTAACAGAAGTAACTGTACGCAACCGCTACAAGACACTCAAAAAACAGTTAAACCTTGAATTGCCCGACTAGGGCTTTTCCCTATTTTAAGCAGAAACTAAGTTTCTTCTTTTTCGTCGGTTTTTTCCAGTTCCATAACTATGATTCCGCGGTATCCGCAGTTTTCACAAAAATATTCTTTAGGCGTTAACCAAACCGCTAAGCTACTTGACAACTCAATTTTTGGGCTGGCGCATCGCGGACAATAAATTTGGGTTGGTTTGCGGTGCTTAGTGTTTTTGAGTATGTCCCGGATCCCATCTGGTTTTTTCATAAGAAAACTTACCTCTTGCTCTGCGGGCTGCTGGACTACTTTATTGGAGTTCGATGTTTTCTTGTGGGTAGCCCATTTTGACGAGAAATTCGCGTACGCGATCGCGGTGGTCACCTTGAAGCATGATTTGCCCGTTTTTGTGGGTTCCGCCGCATGCGCAATATGTTTTTAGTTTTGGAGCTATAATTGCTAAATTACAATTCTTGTCGTCCATACCATCGATTATGGTAGTTGCTTTTCCAAATTTTCGGGTTTCAAGACGTATACGAATGCGTTGTTGCTCTTTCTCTATTTCGCCGCAGACGCACAAGTCTTTAGGTAGTCCGCATGTTGAACAAACTTCAGCCATGACACTCAACAGAGAATTATCATCTGCAATATATAAGAGTTTCAAAGGTAAGGAGTGTTTTTTCTCTGGTAGTTGCAGCAAAAGCCTCCTTAGGCACAACAACCAACCCGCTGAGTAATTCATTGCTCTTGCGTTCTGTATTAGGTATTGGTCGCAGCTTGATTGTGCAATCAGCCACAAAACACCCGACTAAGCAACATTAGATTAGGATAGCTTGCCATTGAGCGACCCTTGCCTTACATAACGCGGCAGGTTTCAACATGTTGATGCGCTTGTTTTTCGTCAATACTGACCTACCCCCTAAAGGTTTGTGCAATGATATGATATTAGGATCCAAATATGCCGCGTTTTTATTCTTTCTTCCATTTTGAGGCGTCGCGCAGGTTCTGCACGGGCGAATCAGCTTGGGATGCCTGGGTTTTCTGCTTGTACTTTTGCTCTGAGAGCTTCGCTTTGCATTCGTTGCTGCTGAATTCAACGCTGTTCTCAAGCTTGCGGATTTTCCTGCCAAGCTGCCGTTCACCCTTCGTGACTGTGCATCTGCCCATTTTCGGTCACTCCATATCTAGCGCTAAAGTTAAAAAACCCTTCCAACCTACTACACTATTGGTCGTGGATATACTTTGAATAAGCTAGAAGTAGCAACAATAACACAAAAGGTAATTATCCCAAAAGTTTCCCCCAAACAAGTCTACGAAGCATACGTGGACCCAGAAAAACACAGTGAATTCACCGACAGCAAAGCAACGGGCAAACCAGTCGTGGGCGGCAAATTTACTGCTTGGGACGGATACATCTCTGGCAAGTTCCTGGAGCTTGAAGAAGGAAAACGGGTGGTTCAGGAATGGCGGTCGACGGATTTTTCCGAGGATTACCCGTCGTCGAAGCTGGAGTTGACTTTCCGCGAGGTGCCGAAGGGAACGGAAATCACGATGGTGCACTCGAACGTTCCCAAAGAGCAGGAAGCCGAGACGGCTGAGGGATGGACAGAATTCTACTGGGACCCCATGAAAGAGTATTTTAAGCCAAAAACTAAGAAGTAGAGCTGCGGCAAAATTTCTTCCGCATTATTTTTTCTGTTTAGGCGCTCTTATAACTCCAACGATGGTTTGAACTGTTTCTTCGCAGACCTCAGGTTTCCATGTGCATATACCCTCGATAATCTCGTCAAGGTAATGTGCCAGCTCTTCGCTTTTAACTTCTTTAGCACAGTCAACTTTGTAGACGATTTCATCTTTTTTTCGGCTAACAGCTATCGTGACTAAAACATTTTCATCCATAGGCATTTGACATCACCTCTATAATATGTGGTTTAGACTTTAAGCTTTTTACCCCTACCCGCACATTGGGTTATTGTCGGCTAAAATATTCAAGCGGTGCATACCAGAAAACTGTTATTTGTTTTTTGCATTTGGGGTTCTGGCATTTATAATTTCGTTTGGTGACTTTATGGTGGAAACTGTTGTGGATAGGTTTGTCGAAGGAAAAGGCTGAATGCAGTCTGTCTGGTGGTTCAACTTCGAGGATTTCATAGCAGAAGGGGCATTCAAGAACAGCCATTTAGATACGCTCCACAATACAATGGGCGTTCTGCATTAAAAAAACTTGCCATTTCAACGGGGGAAACTAAAGAAGCCTTAATTAGTTTACGTTGGATTCCAAGTTCTATAGGTAAAGACGACAGATGACCAGGCTGAGCATAGCAAACATGCAGGGTTGGCAGCGGATAGTTTCTCTTCGGCTTCGATGGAAACTTCTTTTGATAGCGCTTGTAGCTTTGCTTGTTTTTCTGCTCTCCAAAGGTGCGCCTGTGGGACAAAACCACTTTGTCTATTTAGCCGATGCTTTCCTCCATGGCAAACTGGGCGTTTCAGGCGGAGGGACATCTCTTGCAGAGATAGTTCCTTTCAACGGCAACTACTTCGTTGTTTATCCACCGATGCCCGCGGTTCTTCTCATTCCTTTTGTGGCGCTCTTCGGTACGAACTTTGACCAAGGCTTAATGTCCGTGTTCCTCGCTTGCCTCGCCGTTGCAGCAACATGGCTCATGCTCAAAAAAACTGGTGCAAACGGGAACAAAGCGTTGTGGTTGACGGCGTTGTTTGGTTTCGGAACCTGTTTCTGGTTCACTGCCGCGGTGGGTTCAGCATGGTATATCGAGCATGTATCAGCCGTTCTCTTCCTAACGTTAGCCATAATCCTTGCCCTCTACAAGAAAAGCCCCTTCCTAACAGGCTTACTATTAGGCTTCGCATTTCTCTCGCGGCTTCCCGTAATCCTCTCCTTCCCGTTCTTTCTGCTTCTAATTTACGAGCAAAACAGCGGCTGGAAGCCACGATTAAAGCAGGCTGCCTATTTTGCAGTGGGTTTAGGTATTATTGTGGGGATTTATGAGCTGTACAACCTAGGCCGCTGGGGGTGTCTTCTCAGACTTGGGCTACAACCTTATCCCAGGAATCCAGCAGGACCCATCCTTCACTAATGGAATCTTCAGCCTCAGCTACATTCCACGCCACATCTACGCCATCCTCTTCCAAGGAC
>Ga0209083_1001923_pt1 | contig 21400 bp, 36 predicted proteins | sample AM7aDNAmetaG_FD_184132 | JGI IMG/M metagenome (GOLD analysis project Ga0209083, IMG submission 184132) | Freshwater microbial communities from Finland to study Microbial Dark Matter (Phase II) - AM7a DNA metaG (SPAdes) (version 3) | ecosystem: Environmental > Aquatic > Freshwater > Lake ...
ACGAAAGTTACCATTGCCATTATTCTTGGTGTGTGCAAGGCTTTAGCCTCCCCTGGGGTTCTCCTGGGGTTGGTTAAGGCATGGCGTCAGGCAAATGAGCCTGAACAAGTAATCGCAAGTAAACCAAACAACGATGACACGAACTTTCTTAGGGATGCTCAGGTTGATGGCTGGGTGCATGATAGCGTTAAGCTTTAGCGCTTGCGGAAGCCGGACAGTTTATCTTGGTAGCTCGACAACAAAGGTGGTGCAGCTCAGGGAGTCTATCAAAGGCGTGAAGGTGTGGGTGAGAGATTCGACCGGAACAGCAGTACCTTCTGTAGCCGACTTGCTGGAAGGTGGGTTTTATAGAAATGACCTAAAATAAGCCTGAACACTACAGAGCAGGATCTGCAAGTTCAGCGAAAGACGCCAGGGGAATAGCCAGCCCTTGGCGTCTTTTTTATTATCAGCCCCCTTATGGGTACATATTTTTTTAGATATCGCTCGCGAGCCTTTCGGAACGGATATCCTCGGCTCCCGCCATCTCCACTAAGTACCATTCCAGCAACGTCTAACGAAGTCTAAAAGCTCCTTATTTTACAGGGGCTTTTGCTTTTTGTAGTCTAATTAGGTCTAATAAGGTACAGCCAGTTCCAAATATTTTGAGTACCTTTAATGGGGCCTATTGATCGGATGCTGATTCCTGATTTTAAAAAGGTACCCAAAAGACACCGAAAAGAGTACTCATGGCCAAGAAGATCGTCCCTTTAACCGACGCAAAGATAAAGGCTTTCAGGGCAGATGATAAGCCTCGAACGTTATTCGATGGCGGCGGCCTTTTCCTCTTTATCCCTCCGAGAAAACGCACAGAAGAAGGCGTCCAGCTCCCAGAGTCCAAGCTCTGGAGATTCAAGTATGCTTATGGCGGGAAATCAAAAAAGATATCTTTTGGTTCTTATCCGATAGTAAGTCTTGCGCGAGCAAGAGAAAAAAGAGACGCTGCCAGGGGATTGCTTGCCGACGGGGTGGATCCGCAAGAGGATAAAAAGAGAATTGCACGCACTGAAAGGATCGAGCAAGAGATCATTGAAAATACCCTTGAAAAGATCGCAATGCAGTGGTATAGGGTTGCGTCTACCGAATGGACAGAAGGGCATGCTCGAACGGTATTATCGCGCCTGAGCAGGGATATCCTACCTTCTTTGGGCCATAAGCTGATATCTGCCATAACAACACGCGACGTGCTCGATGCCTTGCGAATTGTTGAGTCACGCCAGGCTTTTGAAACAGCGCATAGGATAAAGACGATCATTGGCCAGATTTATGCTTTTGCGCTTATCAGCGACATACCTGGTGTGACGAATAACCCGGCTGCAGGCCTCGGGAAAGCGCTTAAAATGCCGGTTAAGAGGAATATGCCTGCATTACTGGACCCGAAAGAGTTCGGTCGCCTTCTTGCCGATATCGACACTTATGCAGGATCGTTTATTGTGCGCTGCGCCTTGCAACTCGCTCCTGTGCTTTTTGTGCGCCCTGGGGAACTGAGAAATGCAAAGTGGGCCGACGTGGATCTCGGCGCGCGGATATGGAATCTTCCGGCAGAGGATACAAAGCTCACCGTGAAAGAGAAGGCGAAAAGGAGAGGGCAAGTGCATGTGGTTCCGCTATCAAATCAGGCGGTGGCCATACTTGAAGATTTGCATAAGTTTACCGGCAAAAGCCAGTATGTCTTTCCTGGTCGCGCTGCATCGAGAGTGATGTCGGGCAACTCGGTGAATCAGGCCATGCGAACCATGGGGTGGGACGGCGAAACAGTTTGTGGTCATGGATTCAGGGCAACCGCAAGAACCATGCTGCATGAAACGCTCAACTTTAGCCCTGACGCTATCGAAGCCCAGCTCGGCCACCGCGTCCCTGACCGTTTGGGATCCGCATACAACCGATCAAAGCACTTGGAAGAGCGGACAAGGATGATGCAAGCGTGGTCTGATTATCTCGATATGATTAAACAAAGCGGAAAATGAAGTATAATGCTGTATTGTCAACTTAAACGGGGGGGGATGTATGGCTCTGATCAACTGCGAGGAGTGCGGGTATGAGTTTTCAGATAAAGCCGCAATGTGCCCAAAATGCGGCGCGCCTTCTGAATTTCGTGAGCGTCCGCAAAATGTATTTATCAGGCAGGAGCACAAAAGGCTAACAGCCATGTGGCTTGCGCTTTTTCTTGGTGGTATAGGCGTCCACAAAATGTACCTCGGAAAAATAGGACAAGCAACGCTATATCTCCTTTTTTGCTGGACGTGGATCCCGCTCAAATACTCCGGCGCGACCTGGTAAAATATTTCAGCCAAATCGTCGGATTTTGATCGAGAGTATAACAAGTAGATGCCTACTAAAGCTCCAGCACTGGCGGCGCAGCTCTGCTTTATAATATGGAAGGCTTATTAACGTAAACAAGAAAGATATGAGTGACCAACTGTCAGGGAAGAAAAAGAGCCACTGGCTTTTATGGCTAATCTTTATCGTTATAGTTTTACCTCTGTGCATATCGATCATCTCAATGGCGGTAAATCAAAACAGCACTGCAAACCAGAGCGCCGTAAGCCAAAGCGAAAACAGGCAGGCGGTACCCCCTGAAAATTGGGAATATTCGTCAGAAGTGTACGGCATTGAGAACGAAAGTTTTAAATCAGCAACTACCAACAGCTCTTCTCCCGTAAACTTTTCTTTTCCATACAATAAATCAAAAAACTACGGGCATCTTACGATCGCAAAGCGTGGGAAGCAAATACAAGCGTATTTAACAGTGGATACCGGTCAATTTAACGGATCATACTCAGGACAGCCGATAAAGGTCAAGTTCGATCAAGGGAAAACAAGGGTGTTCAACGGAGTGGAACCTTCAGACCATCAATCTGGATGGCTATTTATCACCGATGCCAATGGATTTATTTCTGTACTTAAAAAAGCTAAAATAGTAAAGATGGAAGCTGAGTTTTATCGAGAAGGCGCACGGTTATTTGAGTTCGATATATCCGGTCTTGACCTTAAAAAAATAGATTTGTAAGCTTCACAACTGCACCATAAAGCCCCGCTCATCACGGGGCTTTGTCGTTTCTATCACGCCTTCAGCGCATTGACCGCCGCTTCAAGTAACCTGCCAGCTTCTTCATAGCGCCTACTCTCTGGCGCACCTCCTTGCGCGTCCATTAAAAACATTTCCCCTTCACCAGTCAGATACCAATTCCCGTTAATACCGAGTTCGATTAACGATTTAACCAAGTTTGACGGCTTCTTGCCACCAGAAATGTTTACATAGTTACTGACTGATTTCCCGTCTTTTTTTATCCTTTTACCGAAAGAGTCTTGCGTATCGCCTTTTTTTTCAATGACTAACAATAAGTTAGCTCCTATTTCTTTTTCTGATAACAATTTTTTCATGGCATAAATATTTTTGAGTTATACACATTTCTGTTGTGTATGTAAATACTTTTGGTTATTATTGAGGTGTACAGAAAATGGACATAGCGTATACAGAATATAAACCATGAGCAAAGTTAAAAAGCAAATCAAGTTTAGCCAAGGAACGGTGGTAGTGGTGCATGAAAGGCTGTTGAAGGCTGGTTATAAGCTGACATATCAAGCGGTGCATAAACGGCTTTTGCGCGGGAGTCACTTGCAGACCATGAAGATCGCCGCTGAGGTCGAAGAGGAAAAGGCGAAAGACAGGAAAGAGTTTGCCAGAACAAAGAGGAGAATTGCCAAGACAATCAAGGTTGAAGATTTAACGATGAGTGATGCGCTTGCTGGAATGGGAAGGGTTATCAGGAACAATACTCAACTGACCAGCCATGAATGAAGAATCAACAAGGCTTATGCGTCTGCAAGAGGTGTTGCGGATTATCCCTGTCAGCAAAGCGAGCTGGTACAATGGCATGAAGTCCGGCAGGTATCCGAGGCCGGTGCAATTGTCGGTCAGAACTGTCGCCTGGAAGCTGGAGGATATCGATGCGCTTCTTGCTCGGCTGATTCCCGGCAATCAACATGAGGCGGCTGATCAATCAAACGACTAAAGGAGGGTGACGCAATGGGTGTAACGGACAAGCAATTACTGGACTTCCTGCGCTATACAGGGGACAACCGGCTGCAAGAGGCTATTGACTGGATAGGGGACGCGATGGAACCAGAGGATGTTTTCAGCAAGGAATCGCTCGAATCATGGGCGCGAAGCACATTCATAGTTCCTGAGGAGCTTTTCCCGGTAGAGGATTTAGAACAATGGGCAATTAATAACGGATGGACTAATCAGGATAGATCATGACTGTAATATTGCAAGGAGATGACATAATGAGGTATCACCCTGTAACAGGGTTACCGCTTACTGACGACGATTTCACACGCACTGAAATGGCTGACGGGCGCATCGTGATCCAGCTCGGCGACATGAACAACCCTTTAACCGGAGAGCAGGCATGACGCACTACGAATTTATCAGGGCAATGGGCGTGCTGGCAATCTTCTGCCTGCTCTGTGGCGCAACAACTCCAACCGCAGCAGTGATAATCGGCGGAGTGGTCGCAGGAGTGCTCGTAGTGATGGAGGTGGCTCAGGTAGTCAGGAAAGAGATCACGGTTTAATCAACAATCAAAACAACGCGGATATGAGAACAATGATGCTGGACTGTCACTTGACAGACGACGAAAAGATTGATAGAGGTGAAGCCTTGTCAAGTTTTGTGCAGGACTTGAAGAAGCTGGAAGATGAAAAAAAAGCTTCTAACACTGAGTTCAAGGAGAAGATTGATAACAAAACTTTCGAGGTGCGCCATCTCGCCAAAGTTATCAAGCAAGGATTCGAGGAGAGAGCGGTGGAGATCAGGGAGGTCAAGGATTACGACAGAAAGACTATCGACATTTTCAGGATCGACACCGGCGAAAGAGTGAGTTCAAGATCGATGGCTATCGAAGACGCTCAAGAGAGCATGTTTGACGATGACCGGCACAAAGGAAAGATCACGGTGCTGGGCGGGAATTGAGGTAAAAAGCGAAATCCCAACGTGACGAGCGTCAGGATTTCAGACCAACATCTAACAATAAATAATACGCAAATGGAACAAGAAAAAGAAATGATGGCCAGCACAGTAGAGCAGGACTACAATCCGCTCAAAGACTTAGTAGCCGCAAAGGGTGGGGAATCTCTCGAAGCCCTTACATCGCTTTACCAGCAGATCGAAGAGAAACTGATTGAGTCGGGTGGTCTGGAAGAGTTTGGCGACCAGATGTCTGCGGTGGAACAGAAGATCGAAGGGAAGCTCGACAACTGCAAGGGATTGCTGGATTACTGGAAAGGGCAAGTGGCATACCTCGACACCAAAGCGAAGATGTACAACACCCGAAAAACAGGCATCAAGAACGGTATCGAGTGGTTGCGCCAGACCATGAAATCAGCGCTCCTCGTGACGGGAAAGGAAAAAGTAAAGACGAACGAAGGGACTTACTACTTCACGAAACCGAAATCGCCTGTCAAGATTGAGCCAGAGAAGCTCACCGAGAAGTATCAAGCCGCACTAAAGAAGCTTGGGCTGAAAACCCACAAGGTAGTGATTACCATTCCAGCGCACCTGCAGGGACTGGAGAGCATGGAAGGATTTGCTGATGAGCTTTGCAAAACCCTCCCAGGCTCATCGTGGAGCATTACAGAGCCTGAATACGATCTGGAAGGAATTGTCGCTCGATGGTCGCAAGGCAACCGCAGGTGGCCGGCATGGTTGATCGAGACGGATAAGACTTTCACAATCAGGTAACGGGAGAGACAATGGATCAACCTACACCGCTAATTTATCAGCGAATTTCAGATGCCTTACTGGATTCTGACAGCATCAGCAAAAGCAAAAAAAACCAACAGCAAGGGTACAGCTTCCGGGGTATAGATGACGTGTATAATACCCTGCACATTGTCTTGGGCAAGCACAAGATTTTCACCACGTCGGAGATTATCGACAAGGTTCGCATAGAGTGGGATACAAAGTCAGGAGGCAGAATGACGGAATACATACTCCAGATACGCTGGAAGTTTTATACCACTGATGGAAGTTTTGTCATATCGGAAACTGTTGGCCAAGCAATGGACAGCGGAGATAAAGCGGCAAACAAGGCGATGAGCGCAGCGCATAAATACGCCTTTCTCCAAATTTTTGCCATCCCGACAGTCGGTGATAATGATACCGAAAATAGCTCTCCAGAGCCGTCAAGAAGAGTTGATGCCTCTCCACCTGCCCAGTCGCTATCTGATCCAGCCTCACCCGCTCAGATAGAGCTGATGCGAAAAGTCTACAGAAGCCACGTCATAACGCAATCAGAGCGCGATGACATGGACAAGGCTATCGCAAAGGGGATGACAAAGCAGCGCATGACAAAGGCTTTAGATACGATCCAGGGCGAGATCAAAGCACGCAAAGAATTTGAAGCTCAGCAACGCGAAGCTGCAGCAGCCGAACAACTTAAAATGCAGGGGGTGGTATGAAAAAAGTTTTCTGGTTTGACGTAGAGACAACCGGTACAGATCCAAAGATTCACGGGATTATCGAGTTCGCCGGATTGATCGAGATCAATGGAAAGGTTGTCGACCAGCTCAGTATCAAGATGCAGCCCCACTCCGGAGCTGTTATCGAACAATCCGCCCTTGAGGTGACAGGAGTCACGGAAAAGGATATTCAAGGGTACATGCCTCACGTCAGGGCGTGCAGGATGATCCAGAGCTTTCTTGACAAGCACTGCGCGAAGTTCAACAAGAGCGACAAGCTGTATCCTGCAGGGTTCAACGTCAGGTTTGACCTTGACTTTCTCCAGGTCATGTTCAAGAAAATGGACAAATACGGACTGGGCAGTTACCTCAACTGGAGAGCAATTGACCCTCTGCCACTCCTCCGGATGATGGACTACGCCGGGAAGATTGACCTCCCAGATTATAAGCTCTCAACGGTATGCGCCCATTACGGCATTGATATCAAAGCTCATGAGGCCCTGAGCGACATACAGGCAACAAGGGAGCTCACGCTGAAGCTGATAGGGGAGGTGATGTCATGAGCGAAGCGTGGGAAGCAAGGGAGAGCGGAAGTAAAGGTGATCTGGCGATCTACCAGGTCGGAGATCCAGCCTCGTCTGGCCGTATAGCAACGATACCGTATCGCGAAGGATGGAAGGCGCGACAGATAGAAAGAGCAGCAAGGATCGCCGCTGTCCCCGTAATGGAAACCGCAATCAATGCCGCCATTATCGCCATGACCCTTGGCGGGCTTGGGATGCACCACCCCATCGTAATGCAGCTGATAAATGCACGAAAAAGCGCAAGGGGGGAAGCGTGAGCAAGCTTGTCTGGCATCCGTGGATGATTGAGAAGCTCCGCGGTCAGTATCCGGATGGAGATACACAAGAGCTTGCCCTGATGCTTGGAGTGACAGCGACCTCGTTGAGAACGAAGGCTTATGACCTTCAGGTCAAGAAGTCAGAAGCCTTCGTCATTGCGCAGCGGGAAAAGGCTATGGCAAGGTGCGTCGGAACAAGGTTTAAGGCTGGTCATCCCTCGTGGAACAAGGGCAAGAAGGGGAGTATAGTTGTCACTGATGGGATGAGGAAAACTATGTTCAGGCCGGGCCAGAAACCACACAATACGACATACGACGGGTGTATATCGGTGATTATTGACAAGCGAGGCGTGCGGCAGTTCAAGATCAGAGTGAGCGAGGCGAACTCAGAGTATCTATCCCGGTATAACTACAGAAAAGCGTTTGGGCCGATACCGAAGAACCATGTGATCAAGTTCAGGGATGGCGACGCCCTGAACTGCGATCCAAGCAACCTCGAATGCGTATCGAGAACACTGCTTATGCTGCTCAACTCGAAGCATGGGTATACCAGCGATATCGCCGAAGTGAAAGAAGTCCTTTGCTACATCAAACAAGAAATCAAGGATCCTTGCAATGCCGAAAACTAAAATGAGCGACCTAAGAGAACACCTCTTTGAGGTACTCGAGCGCCTTAAAGACCCTGAGCCAGAAACTCCAATGGACATCGATACCGCAAAAGCAATCGTACGCGTAGCTGAAACCATAATCGATTCAGGAAGAGTGGAAAACGACTACGTGAATGCGCTTTCAAAGCTGTACGCAAACGGAACGGCCGGTATCTATAAAGACAACCAGTCAAGCCTGTTTTTGCTGAAAGCCGGAGCGGATAAGTAGCCAAATGAAGCCCGACCGCTACTACTACCGCAAAGCGAACAGGATCATCTACCTACAGCCATTAGGGATTGATGATCTTGGCGCGGAAACGGTAGGGTGGGCCGGAAGTTGCGAGGAGGCAACAAAGATCGTGGCCGAGCTCGAGAGATTAAGAAAAGAGTCAATCAAAACTAACCATGAGAATCTGAAATGATTATCAAAAAAGAAGACCCAAAATTTATCCCAATGACCTTCACTATTACCGCTGAAACACAAGAAGAGCTGTCAAAGCTCCAAGCGCTCATCTGCGGTCTAAACGGACTGATACTGACGAGTGATAATGGAGAGCAGATCGAGGTCTACCCCAAGAATCTTGACGGCGCCTACAGCTGGAATGACGCAATCGCAGCCTGCGAAGCCTTGGGCGATGGCTGGCATTTGCCGACGAAAGAGGAGCTCAATCTTCTCTTCAACAACAAGGAAAAGATTGACGGATTTAAAGAAGGATTCTATTGGTCTTGCTCCGAGTATTCCACTACCAGCGCGTGGTCCCAGTACTGGCCCTCAGGGGGTCCCGGCTACCAGTTCACCTACTATAAGGCGGTTGCCTACTATGTGCGAGCTGTCAGGCGATCCGTCCTTTAATCCTTTAATCTTTTGACTTATGACAGAATCACAGGGACATTTAACCGCACAGCCATACAGCGACAAGTCAGATCATATCGGTGAGGCCGTCGGAATGATCGGGGCGAGGTAATGGCTATAAGCAAAACAAAAAGGGCCTTAATCTACGACAAATACGAGGGCCATTGCGCGTATTGCGGCAAAGCGATAGCTCCGGCACAAATGCAGGTTGACCATAAAACGCCGAGGTACCACTGGGATGATGGCAACTGGCCGGGTAGCGCGGACGACATAGACAATCTCATGCCTTCCTGCGCACACTGCAATCATTACAAAGGAGGCTTTGAACTGGATTCCTTCCGGCATAATGTTGCGGTGCTCGATTTGACACTTTCAAAAACCCACAAAATCAGAGTTGCTCAGGGGTTTGGGGTTGTGACTCTGAAGCGGTGGGACGGGGTATTTCACTTTGAAAAAATCAAAAAACAGGAGAGAAATGAACGGGAAGTTTGAGAGGGTGATGATTAGTGCGTCAAAAATGTACGGAAGTTTAGTGAATACCTTACTTCTCGATTTAGCAAACGCTCACTTACTTGACACAGCCGCCAAGGACGAGCGCATAGCGGTACTTGAGCAAATAACTCAGCATCCTCTGTACGAGCATTTAGTAAAAGCAGAAGCAAGAATCACGGAGCTTGAAGCTCAGGTACAAGAGCTAATCGAAGAGCTTAAGGAATCAGCAAACTCTGCAATCGAATCAAGATCAAAAGAATATGCCATTAAGCGTCTTGCTCAGTTAACGGAGGGCGGGAAATGATAGAGACAACCGTCAGGGTATCACCGAATCACTGGACAGAAGAAGATCAGCGCAGATACGACGCGGCGTGTGTGAGGTGGGAAACCGGCCGACGATACACTCCTGTTTATAACGTCTCGGCAAGAACAACTGACTTACGAACTCGGAAGCGCATTACAGACTTAGTGCCATCGTCAGACAGACGCGGACGAAGGCGCGGTCAGACGACTAAAACGATCGATGATTTCCGCGAGCAACTCAGAAAAAGCGGTGGTTACTTAAGCACTCCGCTATCACTCAGGCGTGTACGTGTGCAACTCACAAAAACACCTGGACGATACAGGATAATGATCTACCGAAACAATTATCAGTACGCTTGGCCAAATACCTTCACCTACGACGAGGTTTACGACCTAAGAGGGGAAAAGACCGGCCCATGTTTAGAGTGCTTGGCGGTGGCTAATGAGGTTATAACAGGAGGGCAGCTTTATGAGTGACTCACATCCTTTTTACGAAGCGGACTTATCAGTTGATGATTTCCGTGTAAATAATAACGCTGATTACGATAATTCTTTATGCGAAAAACTCGTTTCACATATCGAGTTATTGGGAGCAAAACGCATGACTCAATATTTCAATAAAGCGTCGGGCTGCTATAAAGTAACGGTGGAGAAATTATGAGCACAAAATCACGATACAACCGCATTCTCCGCGACAAGATAACCGCATGGAGCTATCACGATGCTATCCTGAAAGCGATTGAGGAGGCAGAAGAATATCTGGAATCTCTCAAAAAGTACGAGGGCGCGTATAGGGGTAAAGCAAACCAATTAACGCTTGATAGGCTTATTCGAGACGTGGCCAGAGAGTTTGCTGATGTTGAGATAACAGGCAGGGACACACTATCGCTCAAGCACTCTGAGTTCAACAAGCATAGGGATATGAAGCGAAGGTATGTTTACGACGAATACCTACCAACGCTCTTAGGTGTAGCCCATGATATGGCGATGTTCGCGGGGGATGGAGACTGATATGGAGCCACACGTATTCATCTTCCCCGGCGAGCTTATCAGCAGCAAGAACGGCAGGCGGCAAAGGGCTTTCAAATCCAAGACTACTGGCAAGAAGTGCCTTGCTCCGGTCAAATCCAAGCTTGCTTATGAAGACGAAATGAGGACCAGGAAACTCATTCAGGACAACCCGCAATTTGTGATGCAGTGGCGGTTAGCAATGCTCGAAAAGCGGTTTCCTGTGAGGATTAAATTCATGATTTACAGGAAATCGCACAGGGTTTTCGACTATATAAACATCATTCAAAACCTCTGCGACTGCATTGTAAAAGAAGGACTGCTTCCAGATGACAGCGCAAAGTATCTGATACCGGATTTCGAGCCTTATCAAGTTGACGCAAAGCACCCAAGAACCGAATTAACCATCGTATAAAATGGCAAACGCAGCATACTGGTTTAAGCACGACAGCAACGCAAAGGACGATTACAAGTGCATGATCCTCATCGATCAGCTTGGCCCAGAGGGTTACGGAATCTTCTGGATCCTCATCGAGACGCTCAGAGAGCAGACCGAAGGCAGGTATCCCATGGCTATGCTCCCCATCCTTGCCAAGAGGTACCAGTCAAGCGCAGAGAAGTTTAAGGCGGTCGTCACTGGATACGGACTGTTTGAGACCTTCGAAGACGACACCTTTTCGAGCTCAGCGCTACTAAGAAGGATGGAAGAGTACAATGAGCTAAAGCGCGTAAACTCTTTAAAAGGAAAGAGAAGCGCGGAAAGAAGAGCTGAAAATACAGCTAAAACTTTAACAGTGGTTCAACCGGAGTTCAACAGCGGTTCAGCAGTGGTTCAACCGGAGTTCAACGAGGGGAGTAGACGTGACGGGACGGGAGTTGAGTTGATTAGAGATGACGTGACGGGACGGGATGACAATGATGAGTATCGAAAACTCGGAACGCATTCCGTCAGCGTCGGCGTCATACGATCTTTTTTGAAGGAAGGGTATCAGCAGAGTGCGATAGACGAGGTGCTTGATGCCGTAAGCAAGTACGAAGACCTTCCGCAGGTGCAAAGTGTTAGCGGCCTTATATCCTCGTGGCTCAAGAAGCGAAGAGAAAACCCGTCAAAAACATTTAAGACGAATCGGTCAGCTCCCCCATACAAGCTCTACACGTCTCACGACATAGGAGGGTACAACATGCCCCAATGGGCTGACGTGGACATGATACGGATCGAAGGTAGAAGCGCGTGCCGAAGCGCAAAAGGGACGATCCTGTATGCCAGAAAAGCAGACGTTATCATGCATGGCTTAACAGTAGCGCAGCCGAAACTTGTAGGACAAGACTGGCCGGACTGAGGTAGAGCGGGGAAGTTTCCAATGAGAGAGCAGACCTCTTAACCCTTTAACAGCTAAAACCTTAAATGACCAATACCAAGCGCAGGCTGAAGGATGGAAAAGAAAAAACAAACAAAGAATCAGGAATCGAATGGGATGAACCACCCTATGTCGAGACGATCCTCCTCCACACCGTCAGCGAAACGGTGATCATCGGAAAAGAGGTGAGAGGGAATTGCCAGGCAAGACCGGGGAAATACGAGAAAGGAAGTGGCCCGTGGACTGCAGACTGGGCGGGATGCCTTGAGGTAAAGGGGTTCGGGATCAACGGGTACTCAAGGATTGACGTCGTTACAAAGATCGAGCAGATGATCCGGACACGGAAATCGATATTCGCAGTCAGAGAGGAATGCTACAAGATCTGCGCAGCAAGAGACCTCCTGAAGAACACCCGTGGCAATTGAATCGGCAATAAGTTAAGGTTCAGGTAAAAGAAAAAACATGAATGATTTCGTTTTAGAGATTGAGGAAATGCCTGATATCGAGATGGAAATGGATTTCAGCGCAGGATTTCTTGCAGACAGAACCAACACTACCGTCATCGATGACAAGCTTGACCTGAAAAAGCTGAAAAAAGAAGAGATGCTTGAAATGTTGGAAGAAATCTTCTCAGACAAGATCAAGACATCAGTTCTTTACTACGACAAACCTGTCAGGAACGATGTTCATCCAACAATGAAGCCAGTGCTTCTGATCGCGCATTTAATCGAAAACAGCAGCACTCAGGGTGATTTAATCGCTGATGGTTTTGCCGGCTCCGGCACAACGATGGTAGCCGCGCATCAACTGAAGCGCAAAGCATACGTTGTAGAGTTCGATCCAAAGTATTGCCAGGTGATTGTCGACCGGATGAGAAATCTTGATCTCACCATCGTTGTAAAGCGAAATGGTGAGGTGTGGCCAGAACAAAGAAGGAACAAAGAAAAGGAAAAGGCCAATGGCTAACATCCAAAATCTTAAACCAGCAAAAAAGGGAGAGCCAAGTCGCAACCCAAAAGGAAGGCCGAAAGGATCCCGTGACAGAGCCACGATCGTCCGCTACTGGCTTGAGGTCGAGCAAAATGTACAGAATCCGCTTACCGGAATCACTGAGAAGTTAGACCAGACGAGTTTCATCGTTCTCGCGCAAATCAAGAACGCAAGAGCGGGAGATCTGGGAGCGTTTAAAGAGCTGATGGATTCGGCTTTTGGCAAAGTTGTCGATAAATCCTCAGTGCTGATCGATGCCGAAGTCAAAACGCAGAATAGTCCAACAAAAGGAAAGACCAGGGCGGAGCTTAGGGCATACGCGCAGGAGAAGTACGGCTTAAACCCTGACACCCTCTTCCTGAAATGAGATACCCGCAAATACATACTGCGGAATTAGATGCGCTGATGGCGGAGTATGAGCTTGCAGGTATGCGTGAAGACTTCTGGGAGTACAGGAAAGCCATGAACCCAGCCATGAAACGCGGGTGGTTTCAGGAAAATCTCGCCAGAGAACTGCAGGCATTCTACGGCTCTTTTGTTGCCGGCGAAAGGCCAAGGCTTATCATATCAACGCCACCTCAGCACGGTAAGAGTTTGTCGGCAATAGACTTCCTCTCATGGGTTGCAGGCAAGAAGCCAGACTGCAAAAGCATTTTTTCGAGTTACTCAGAACGGTTAGGCACAAGGGCAAACCTTCGCCTTCAGCGTCACTTTGACAGCGAAAAATATAAAGAAGCTTTCCCTGATACACGTATAGCGAGCAAAGGAGAAAGAGACGCCATCCGGACAAGGGAGCTGCTCGAATATATCGGCCATGAAGGATTTTTCAGAAACACTACCACCGGCGGCCCGATTACTGGCGAGAGCCTTGATCTTAGCGTCGTTGATGACCCGGTAAAGAGCAGGGAGGAGGCCAACAGCCCAACCATGCGAGAAAAACTGTGGGCATGGTTTACGGATGATCTATTCACCCGATTCTCAGAAGACTCAGCACTCCTGCTCATCATGACCAGGTGGCACATTGACGACATCGCAGGGCGCCTTATCGATATCGGCCAAGGCTTCAAGGTTGTATCATTTCCTGCCATCGCAGAAGTCGACGATCCTGACGGTCACCGCAAAGCAGGTGAGCCGCTTTTCCCTGAGCACAAAAGCCTCCCGTTCCTTCTGGAGCGGAAAGCGATCATGATCTCGACATCATGGGAGGCGCTCTACCAGCAAAACCCAGTATTGGCAGAAGGCGACCTGATCAAGGCCGAGAAGATCGCTATCGTTGAGCATATACCAGGCGCTATCATCGAATCTGTCAGGTACTGGGATAAGGCAGGCACTGAGGGTGGAGGCGCGTTCACAGCCGGCGTATTAATGCACAAACTGACAGACGGAAAGTTCATTCTTGCCGACGTGATCCGTGGACAGTGGAGCGCAGGCAGAAGAGAAAAAGAGATTCTGCAGACCGCGAAACTCGACGGAGTAACCGTTCACGTATGGATTGAGCAAGAGCCGGGAAGCGGCGGAAAGGAATCAGCCGAGAACACTGTCGTGAATCTTGCCGGGTTCGTCATCAAGGTCGAAAGAGTCACAGGCAGCAAGGTCGTCAGAGCGGAACCATTCGCCGCACAGGTAGAAAATGGGAACGTCATGTGCCTGCACAAAGAGTGGACAAAAGCGTTCATCGACGAGGCAAGGTTGTTCCCGAACGGAAAATACAAAGACCAGATCGATGCCGCAGGCGGAGCGTTCAACAAAATGACGCTCGGGGTGAGGACTGATGGGATCATCAACTACTACAAAGAGATGGCCGAAGAAATGCGAAAGAACCAAACCACATAATCATGCCAATAAAAACACCGATCAGTGAAGTTATGCTTCAGACCGTCATCCAGGGCGGCAAGTTTGTCGACCCCTCAAATCAGCAGATCACGAGTGGTTCTGACTGGATGGGGCCTCAGCAGCCGATACCGGTTTCCGCGCCGGAAAATGTTGCCGGTCGACAATTCGACTACCCTGTCGGATATAATATCAGCATCCGCCCCAGGTCTTACGAGCCGATTACCTTTGACCAGCTGCGCGCGCTTGCGGAAAATTGGACGCTTATCCGGCTATTGATCGAGACACGAAAGGATCTACTATGTGCCATGCGATGGGATATCGTGCCGGAGGATGCAGGGAAAGAGCCTGATGACAGATGCAAGGAAGTGAAAGACTTCTTCAAGTTTCCAGACAAAGAGCACTCTTGGCGTGATTGGCTCCGGATGCTTCTTGAAGATTTGCTCGTGCTTGATGCGCCAGCGATCTATCCGCGCAAGACAAAAGGAGGAAAACTGTATTCGCTCGAACCTCTTGATGGCGCGACAATTACGCGCAAGATAGATGGCTCTGGCCGCACACCGCTCCCGCCTCAGCCCGCATACCAGCAGATACTTAAAGGCATCCCTGCGGGAGATTTTACGCGAGACGAACTGATCTATAAGCCTCGAAATATCCGCACCCATAAAATCTACGGGTTTTCTCCGGTAGAACAGACAGTGTTTTATGTAAACCTCGCACTCAGGCGCGATCTGAGCAAAATGCAGTTCTACACCGACGGATCAACACCTGACAGCATCATCACCACGCCTATCGACTGGAATCCTGACCAGATCAAGCAGATGCAAAAGTTTTGGGATGAGATACTCTCAGGCAACACGGCTGAGCGCAGGAAGGCGAGATTTATACCAGGTGGGACAGCAGTCATCAACACAAAAGAAGGTATTCTAAAGGACGAGTTTGATGAATGGATTGCCCGTATCGCCTCCTACGCTTTTGGATTGCCTGCAAACGTTTTCATCAAGCAGCAAAACCGCGCCACAGCATCGACAGCACAAGACCAAGCCGTCAGCGAGGGGATGGTGCCGTATCTCGATTGGATACAGGGGCTTATAGGGCAGATAATCTTTCGGGATTTCGGGTATACAGATTTAATGCTTAAATGGATTGACACCAAGGATCCTGATCTTGCGCAGGAAGCCGCGATTGACCTGCAAAACGCCCAAGCCCAACAGATTCGTATCCAGTCCGGAGTGCTTGACGTTAACGAGGTGAGAGTTGAAAGAGGTCTTGACCCGTTAACACCCGAGCAGCTTAAAGAGCGCAAGCCTGCACCTCCGCCGCAGCTCGCAGGGCCAACGGACAACGGAGCGAAGCCAGCGCCAGAAGAGCCGGTATCACCAGATGCAACGATCAAGGAGCCGGTCGCCAAACTCGAAAAAAAAAAGCCCGATCCACAATTGCGCCGATTGACCGTGACCGGCCCGAGATATTGACGCTGGAAGGTAAGCTGGGAAAGTTTCTGGCAGGGTACCTCAAGAAGAAAGGTCAAGGGATAACGAAGCAGGCTGTGAAACTTTTTACCGCACTGACGAAGGTGGACGAATCAGACGACAGGGTCGATAAGCTGCTTGCTGGTCTTGATATCGATTTCTCTGATTTGCCATCAGAATTGCAAGACTACCTGCAAGAGATCGCGAAAGAGGGAGTATCAGCAGGATCTGCGCAGTTATCGCTTAAAGAAACGTCAAATGCCGTGAAGCTGGCAAATGAGCGCGCAGAGGAGTGGGCCGCAGACCGAGCAGCCGAGCTGGTAGGCATGAAATGGATCGATGGCGAGCTGGTCGACAACCCAAATGCTGAGTGGAGCATCAGCGAGTCAACCAGGGAGATGATCAGGAGCGATGTTGATGAAGCCATCACGGAAGGGTGGAGTAATCAGAAGCTGAGAGATGCGCTGGTAGAAAACCAAGGATTCTCAGAGGAGCGCGCCATGATGATCGCAAGGACAGAAACCGCTTTCGCTGATACCCAAGGCAACAAGGCCGCATATCTGGAAGCCAAGGATACAGGCCTCGATGTGAAGTGGCAATGGATGACTGCCGGAGATGATTTGGTGAGTGAAGAGTGCGAAATGAACGATGGCGAGATCAGGGAGATAGGTGAAGAGTTTCCGAGTGGAGCAATTGAATCCCCCCAGCATGTTAACTGCAGATGCTCAATGGCTCCGAGCGTTGGAGATGCTGAGGAATAGTGGCAAAGAGTACGCCGACGAGCCAGTGCTGCAGCAGGGAACGGACTGGCAGAGATACGGGAGAGCAGTCTTGTATACTCATGGCGTAGCGAGTAAATTACAGCAACGCAAAAACAAGGAGTGGTGATGAGTATTAAGCAAGAAGAATGGGATGATTTCGCTGCTGATCATTTCGCTAAAGAATGTAAGGACATAGCGGAGAATAAAATTAACGCTGATACATTGAGTATGCAACGAGCCCTGGATTTAGGCGGCTTTACCGATTGGTATCAATTGTTCAGAAAAGAAGATCTCGTAGATGATGTCTTAGAAGCGTGGAAAGAGCTGGAGAGACGAATTAAACAGCGATGAGGTGTGGCGGAAATGAAGACGCGATCTCGTATCAAGATAAGCTACCACGAGACAGAAAGCGTAGCATGCAGGTTCGAATCCTGTCGCCTCTTAAGCCCTCTTCATCGAGGGCTTTTTTGTTACCCATAACCACCCTGTAGAAAAAAATATTACCCTGCAAAATTTTCCCCGTGGCTCTGCACTGAATATTTGAATAGCCTTTGAATAAATCGAAGACCATTCAAACTCAGACAAGCACCTATGAAACTCTACGGAGATATCAGCAAGACGGAACAGCAGGATGACGGCACCGTCAAAGTATGGGGTTACGCATCGTCCAGCGCTGTCGATTCGGACGGCGAGACCGTAACGGCGGAAGCCATGAAAGCCGCCATTCCTGATTACATGAAATTCGGAGCTGTCCGAGAAATGCACCAGGCTAAAGCAGCCGGAACCGCTATTGAGGCAGAAGTTCAGGAAGATGGCCGTACCTATTTCGGAGCGCACATTGTCGACTCCGAAGCAGTGAAGAAAGTTAATGCTGGCGTATACAAAGGGTTCAGCATCGGCGGGAAAGTAACCGGAAGAGATGAATTGAAAAAGACCACAGTTACCGGTTTGAAGCTTGTTGAAGTATCTCTGGTCGATCGGCCTGCCAACCCTGAAGCGATGATCACCATCGTAAAGATCGAAGACGCCGAAGATCATGATCTCAAGAAATATGCAGGAGAAAGTATATCAGACACCCGCAGAGCGGCATCAGCTCTTGATGATATCTACTACCTCTTCCTCAAAGAATCGCAAGAAGCAGAAGATTATCCTGACCAGGTCGCGGCGCTGAAGTCTGTCATCGACGGACTCAAGGTATTCATCGCCTCCGAGATTCAAGAACCTGACGATGATCCTGCAGCCGCCTCTGATATGTTTTCCTATGCGGCGACTACTGACGACATCCGCAAAGCAGGCGCGGAGATCAGCGCAAAGAATAAAACCACAGCGCAGGCCATCCATGACCACGCAGTGAGCTTGGGGGCTTCATGCTCCCCGGACACAGAGAAATCTGAAGGCAGTGACGACCTGCAGAAAGTGCAGAGCGAAAACGACGACCTGAAAAAGCAGTTCCAAGACCTCGACACAGCACACACAGACCTCAAGAAAACCCTGCACGAGACAACGCTGGAGCTCGAAAAGATCAAAGCAGAGCCGGTACCGGTAAAAGTATCCCTTAACGAAAAAGGCATCACTGTCACCAAATCGGCAGATGGTGCAGCGGATGACAGCGACCTCAGTGATGAAGTTTTTGTCAAAGACGCGAAAGGGAACATCAACGAAGCCGCGACGCTGATAAAACTCAGTCACATGAGCGGCGGACTATCTCGACACTAAAAACCATTTGACGTTAACCCAAACTACTACCAACTATGAGCGCAACAAAAGAAACACTCGAACTCCTTAAGGTCGCACAAGCAAACGGTGATGAGGCACTTGCCAAATATTTCACCCAGACTGCAACCGCAACATCCGGATTTCAGGCTTACAATCTTGAAGCTCCATCCAAGAAGATGGTCCCGGTACTGACTCCTTTGCGCAACATGATCCCTCGTATATCCGGCGGGTTTGGTGTACAGGCAAACTGGCGCTCAGTCACCAACATCAACTCCGGAAACGTAAGAGCCGGCGTTGCAGAAGGCAAGCGTGGCGGAGCTATCAATCACACGCTCGTCCCTTATCTCGCCGCGTTCAAATCTATCGGACTGGAGAACTACACCACATTTGAAGCGGAGAACGCTGCAAGGAATTATGAAGACATTCGCGCCCTCGCAGTATCTTCGACGCTGAACAGCACAATGATCCAGGAAGAACGTCTGCTGCTTGGTGGCAACACATCTATCGCACTCGGCACAACTCCAACACCGTCCCTCGCAGTTGCTTCCGGTGGCGCACTTACCGACGCATCGACCTACCGCGTCATCTGTGTCGCTCTCGGCCTGCAGGCTTATCTCGATGCTATCGGGCCAAACAATGGCGGATCAGGACAGGTATTCAGCGCAGCAACCGAATTGGTTCCTGGACAGATCACAAGAACCAACATTGACGGCACAACCGATACTTTCGGAGGTGGATCAGCACAGCAGTCCGCTGTCGCTTCTCAGGCCACATCTTCGCCAAACCTTAAGATCAGCGCAACCGTAGCCGCCGTATCTGGCGCGGTTGGTTATGCATGGTTTATCGGCGTCGGCGCAGGCAATGAAAAGCTCAACCAGATCACCACAATCAACAGTGCAGTGTTCACAGCAAACAGCGACGCAGGCGCACAGCTCGCCTCGACTCTTGCGGCTTCCGACAACAGCACATCGTCACTTGATTATGACGGATTGCTTTATCAGGCCGTCAAATCCGGATCAGGCGCATACGTTACTTCACTGGCAACCGGAACAGCGGGAACGGGTTCAACGCTGACATCAAACGGCGCTGGCGGCATTCTCGAGTTTGATATCGCGTTCCAGTATTTCTACGACGTCTACAGACTCAGTCCAACCATCATCTACGTATCGAGCCAAGAGAGCAAAAACATTAGCAAGAAAGTAATCGCAAACGCTGGTGCTCCTCTTCTGCGTCAGGTCGAGGCAGGCGGCAACGCAAACCTTTCTTCTGGCTGGAAAGTCTCGTCTATCCTCAACTCCATCACAGGAGATGATGTACAGATCAGGACGCATCCTAACATCCCCGCAGGCACAGTGATGTTCTTCACAGAATCACTGCCTTACTCCCTGAACGAAGTAGGAAACATTGTCCAGGTATTGCTGCGTCAGGATTACTACCAGATCGACTGGCCTATTACCTCACGCAAGCATCAGCATGGCGTGTATTGTGACGGAGTTCTTCAGCACTACGCACCGTTCTCTATGGGTGTGATCAGTAACATCGCAAACGGATAAGGAATAATCTTTCAGGCAAACGCCCTGCTTTAACCGGCAGGGCATAACCTTTTACAGAGCATGGCAAACATTAAGATGAAGAGCACTGATGGAGCGGTAAGCGCTTTTGTCGGCGGCCAGAATTATGAGGTAAACAAGAAAGGGATTATCGAGGTGCCTGTCGAGTTTGAAGACACTCTCTATTCATTCGGATTTATCACTGTAGGGAAAAACACCTTACCCGCAGACGTTGAAGATGTTCAGGCGCCTAACCCGGTTGCCGCAGAGCAAGTCACGGCAGAAGAACCAGAGCAGGCCAAAGAGGAAGATCCCCAGTCACATGAGCAGGTCTTTTCGGACAACGTAAGCGCAGCAGAATAAGATGAACACTCTTGCTACCGTTGACGACGTAAAAGTCTACTTAGGGGTATCGACCGCGACAGACGACGCTCTTCTGCAGTCGCTTGTTGTGTCCGAAAGTGCCTTCGTTGAAAGCTGGCTCAACCGGACTTTTAAGGTAACACCTCAAATAGACATTTTCAGCGGGAGCGGTGGACAGGAGCATGTGTTTAATTTTTACCCAGTCATATCAGTATCAAGCCTGACGATCGAAGGGCAGTCAATACCTGTTGCACCCACAATCAATGACCGGGGCTACATGCTATACGATAACAGGCTTTTGCTTTTCGGCTACACGTTCGGATGGGGACGGCGTACTTGCATGGCTGAGTATGTCGCGGGATATGCAACCATCCCTTACGATATCCGACAGGCATGCGTAGAGCTCGTATCTATACGGTACAAAGAAAAGGATCGAGTTGGTCTGACCAGCAAAGCGCTGGCCGGAGAAACGACGTCCTACAATGTGAAGGATATGCCTGACCATGTCAAGACAATCCTTAAGCAGTACAGGAACGTCGTACCAGTATGATCACTGCAAAGATTACAAAAGGCGAAGACCTTGGAAAGAAGTTCAGGGATTCCATACCGAACATTGAGAGTGGCGTCCAGAAAGAGATTATGCGTCTGGCGCTCAAGATGACAGGCTCAGTGATGAATAAGCTCAGTGGCGACATTTTAAAAGTGAGGACAG
>Ga0209083_1001924_pt1 | contig 21382 bp, 21 predicted proteins | sample AM7aDNAmetaG_FD_184132 | JGI IMG/M metagenome (GOLD analysis project Ga0209083, IMG submission 184132) | Freshwater microbial communities from Finland to study Microbial Dark Matter (Phase II) - AM7a DNA metaG (SPAdes) (version 3) | ecosystem: Environmental > Aquatic > Freshwater > Lake ...
GAAGTGCAAAGAAGATATTACAGGTGATCGGATAATTAACCTGCTCTAACAGTTCAATGGTGCTCCTTGAAAGTTATTTAATGTGCAGGCGTATTGGCAATAGACAATCCCTGTTAAGTTCGATATATTTACTTATTACAATATGTGCTTTTCTAGCCTTTTGTTTCTCGTTTCAAAAGATAACACATTTGTACACAAAGGAGGTTCAATAAGATGAAAAGACGACTAGGTTTTTGCTTCAGTATTTTGCTGCTTGCGGCAGTATCCTGTTTTGGGGCCAACACTGTTCTCGGAAACAGGCAAGTCAGGCAGTCCGACGGAGACAGCACCAAGCAGGGCGATTTGGGCTTTGCTGTCAGAGCGCTTTACAGCATGCCTTCCGGGCTTATAGGGAATGGTTTGAATTCCGCATTAGGCGTAAACGCAACTCTTTCCGAACACAATACGCTTAATTTTATTTCGTTGAATCTCAGTCTGGAACTTTCCGCCGACTACATCGTCTACACCGCGAAGGCGGGGACAGGAAACAATCTGACAGTTTTAAATCCAAAATTGCTCCTGAGGTATGATATCAGGATGAACGAGTTACCCGGCCTGCTCTTTGTTGAAGCGGGCGGCGGCGTCTCAATGGAGACTCTGAATCTCCTTGGCACTGCCTACACGAACAACGATCCTCTTTATCAGGGAGGCATAGGCTATGAAACCCAGCTTCTTGACGGTCTTAACTTTCAGGCTGTCGTAAGCTATACGTATGTCTCCGAGAGCGGTACCGCAGGGGCGATTAGAGACGGCGCGTTCCTGAGCTTGGGCTTGGGACTAAATTACGAATTCCAATTTGGGGGAGGTAAAAGGAAATGAAGAAAACACTTTTTGTCCTGCTTGCAATTTGCGCGCTGCTTTCCGGATGCGGAACCAACCCCCTCTTCACAATGATTCCTGATTACGGAGCCGGAGCGTTAAACAGCGTGACTATCGCGATGAGCGCTGCTACAGGCTCTGACCCGGTGCCGCTTACTTCTCTGGCTGTACTCCCGGCAAAGAATCCGGTAATTGCCTGGACGGACAGCACCGGCCTGGCTGCGACGAAGCTTAGAGTTACGGTAACCCTGGTTGTTTCGGGTGTCTCAACGGTGTACTGGCAGGTTTATTGCCCGCTGGCCGCGCTGACCCAGGTTACCTACGGAACCACCCCGTCAGGCGGCACAGTAGTTACCGCCAAGAAAGTACTCGGGACAGGCTGCTATAAGATTAAGGTAGAGACGGCTCCGGATTTTACGGTTTCATCTCCTGCAGTCGCCACTTGCGGCACTGCCACACTGGTTGTTCAGTAAGAAAAAAGTGTCAGATGCCGGCGGTTTTCCGCCGGCATCTTTTTTTTCTGTTTTTCATATCTGAAATAAATCTTTTATTTGCAATGCTTTCCGCTTGAAAAGTGCCCGCCCTAAAAGTAAAATCTTCCATGCTCTCCAGAATACTCAGCGCAACAACCATAGGCGTCGACGCTTATATTGTAAATGTAGAGGTAGATCTCTCCTCCGGTCTTCCCAGTCAATCTTCCATTGTGGGTCTTCCCAATGCTTCAGTGAAAGAGAGCCGCGACAGGGTGAAACTTGCAGTAAGGAATTCCGGTCAGGAGTATCCGTTCAAGCGTCTGACCGTCAATCTCGCCCCGGCGGAAATCAAAAAAGAAGGCGTGAATTTTGACCTGCCTATAGCTCTTGGAGTGCTCTGCTCGTCTGAGCAGCTTAAGCGTTCTCCAGACGGCTATGTCTGTGTTGGTGAGCTTTCCTTAAACGGCGACATAAAGCCCGTAAAAGGAATGGTCTCCATCGCTTACGCAGCCAGGGAGGCGAAAGCTAAGGGTCTTCTGGTTTCACCGGAGAACGCCGATGAAGCCGGCATAGTTTCGGGAATAGATATTTTCCCCGTAAAAAATCTTGTGGAAGCGGCAGCTTTTCTGAACGGCGAGCTTACAATCAAAGCCCATATGGCGGAACTATCCGATTGGTTTGCTCCCTCTGCGGAGCCCGACTGTGATTTCAGCGAGATTAAAGGGCAGGAACACGCTAAGCGCGCTATGGAAGTCGCGGCGGCCGGCGGCCATAACATAATAATGGTAGGCGCGCCCGGTTCAGGGAAAACTATGCTTGCCAGAAGACTGCCGACAATTCTTCCCGATATGGAACTTGAAGAAGCAATTGAGGCAACCAAGATACACAGCGTAGCGGGGAGACTCCCGGGGAAAAAACCGGTTGTCACCACGCGGCCGTTCAGGTCTCCGCACCATACCGCAAGCGATGTCTCCCTGGTTGGCGGCGGTGTAAATCCAAGGCCGGGAGAGGTCAGCTTAGCCCACAACGGCGTGCTCTTCCTTGATGAACTGCCGGAGTTTAAAAAGAGCGTGCTTGAGGTCTTAAGGCAGCCGCTTGAAGACGGCTTTGTCACGGTTACCCGTGCTAACGCTTCGGTGGTTTATCCTGCAAGATTTATGCTGGTTGCTGCTATGAATCCCTGTCCGTGCGGATTCTCCGGAGACGCCAGGAAAGAATGCAAATGCGGCTCCGGCGCTATTGTGAAGTATCTGAAGAAGATTTCTGGGCCGCTGCTTGACAGGATAGACATACATATAGATGTGCCTGCCGTGAGAAACACCGAGCTTATCTCTGACACGGCGGGAGAAAGCTCGGAGAGCGTGAAGAAAAGAGTAAAAACGGCAAGAAAACTCCAGACTGAAAGGTTTAAAGGTTCCGGGATCTACTACAATGCCGCCATGCCCTCAAGGCTGCTTAAGAAATACTGCAAACTGGATGAGGACTGCTTATCCCTGCTGAAACTCGCGATAGACAGATTCGGCCTTACAGGCAGAGCAAATGACAAAATTCTGAAAATTGCCAGAACCATCGCCGACCTTGAAGGCAGCGTCTCCATAAAGTCAGTCCATCTCTCGGAAGCCATCCAGTACAGGAACCTCGACAGGTATTTTTAGTCCAAAAAACTTGACAAAATTGCCTAAAAGTCTATAGTAATCCTATGACAATCACACTCCTGGTAGTATTATTGCTTTTAAACCTTGCGGTTCTGGCGGTTGTGCTGGTATTCCGCGGGGGAAAAGAAAAGGATTCCGGTGTCCGTGAGGAGCTTGCCGCGGGTCGTCAGGAATCTGCTTCAAATTCAAGGGCTCTTCGGGAAGAGATAAGCAGTTCTCTTACCGGGCTAGCACGCTTGAACGAAGAAAAACTTGAGAATATGAGGCGTTCTATGGAAGAGCGTATCAAATCTCTGCAGGACGACAACAGCCAAAAGCTGGAAAAGATGCGCCAGACTGTAGACGAGAAACTTCACGAGACGCTTGAAAAGCGGCTCGGGGAATCCTTCAAGCAGGTAAGCGACCGGCTGGAACAGGTGCACCGGGGGCTCGGCGAGATGCAGTCGCTTGCCATCGGAGTAGGAGACCTAAAGAAGGTGCTTTCAAACGTCAAATCAAGAGGAACGCTCGGCGAAGTTCAGCTTGGCAATATTTTAGAGCAAGTATTCGCACCCACCCAGTATGTGAAGGACTTTGAGCCGCGAAAAGACAGCCGCGATCATGTTGAATACGCCATAAAATATCCCGGGCGGGACGGGGAGCCGGTTTATCTGCCGATAGACTCCAAATTCCCTATCGAAGATTACCAGCGCCTTATGGAAGCGCAGGACCGGGGCGACGCGGTAATGGTTGAGGAAGCGGCTAAGGCCCTGGAGAAGAGGATAAAGGGGGAGGCAAAGGATATAAAGGAAAAATACCTCAATCCTCCGATTACCACGGATTTCGGCATACTCTTTCTGCCTTTTGAAGGTCTTTACGCCGAGGTTTTAAGAAGGCCGGGGCTCTACGAGACGCTCCATACCGAATTCAAGGTGGCGGTTTGCGGCCCGACAACCATACTGGCTTTTTTAAACAGTCTTCAGATGGGCTTTCGCACTATCACCATACAGAAGCGCTCGCAGGAAGTCTGGCAGCTGCTTAGCGTTATAAAAAACGAGTTCTCAAAGTTCGGAGACCTGCTTGACAAAACACAGAAGAAACTCCAGGAAGCGGGCGAGACCATAGAGCAGGTTGCAAAGAGCACGAAGAAGATGGATAAGAAACTTTCGGATGTAGAATCCCTCCCGGGCGAGGCTCCGGTAGATCCCGGCACGCTGCTGCAGTAGCTTCCCTGCGGTTTCGTCTGGCAGGTTTAATCTGCGCAATCTCTTTCCTAATCCGCGTAATCACGCAAAGCTTTAAAGTTTTTTCTTGTTATCAAAGAGGTAAGTCCCAATCATTCCCGCCCGTTCTTTTATCCCGAACTTCTCGGCTACCAGCACGCTCGCGGGTTTCACCGAGAAATCTCCGAACTTCTCGTTTATCGCGAACATAGTGTCCTTCAATATTCGCGCTTTCTCGTATTCGTCCAGCACGAACGCCTGGCCGTTCTCGGGAGAGAGTTGCGAGACGCTTACCCCGACCATCCGGACTTTCTTTGTAAGAGGCATCAGCAAATCAAAGATGCCTGCGGCAAGCCGGAAAATCTCCGCCCCCGCGTTCGTCGGATCATTTACCGAGACCTGTTTTCCGAAACCCGTAAAATCCTCCCAGCGGACATAGAAATGGACCGTCCGCCCTTTCTGCCCGTATTTCGTGAGTCTTTTTGAGGTCTTCTCGCAGAGCATGCGCAAAAATCCTTTTATTACGGTGAGGTCGTAGGTATCGCGGGGAAGAGTGTGCGAGTGCCCGACGGATTTTACCACCCTGTCCAGGTAATACGAGCCAATAATGCTCTCGTATTTTCCCTGACCCATCAATTTGAGTTTTATGCCGTTTATGCCGAACTCTGCTTTGAGCAGGTCTTCCGAGGCCTCGCCCAGCTGCTTTGCCGTTTTTATGTTGAACTTAGCGAGGCGTTCCGAGGTCTTGCTTCCTATGCCCCAAAGTTCCTTCGCCTCAAGTTTCTCAAAGAGAGGGGGAATGTCCTTGTCCCAAATTACCGTAAGTCCGTCCGGTTTTTTCATATCGGAGGCGAGTTTTGCAACAAGTTTATTCGTGGCAATGCCTACGGAGCAGGTAAGATCAAGCTCTTCGCGTATCATCCGCTTCATCTCCATCGCGGTCTCTTCGGGAGTTTTATTAAGCTGGGAGATGTCCACAAAGCATTCGTCTATGGAATAGGCTTCCACGAGGTCGGTGAAGCGCAGCAGTATGTTGTGCATCTTAATTGAAACATCTATGTACTTCTCGGGATCGGCAACCACCACAAGAACCGGAGGACAGAGCCGCTTTGCCTCGGGGATGGTCATGCCGGTCTTTACCCCGTACGCCCTGGCTTCGTAAGATGCGGTGGTGACGATGGTCCTCGCGTAATTGGTCTCGGGATCAGCGTCTCCGGCGACAACTATCGGTTTTCCTTTAAGAAAAGGGTTTGACGCCTGTTCAACGGAGGCGAAGAAGGAGTTCATATCTATGTGTAAGATAATTGGTGTTTTCATAATAATAAATGTTGTTCTGGAGTAGGTGTTAAAAGTTTATAAGCCGTACTTCGTACGGCTTGTTCTGTGAAGTAAGATATAAGTCATGCCGGACTCCGTCCGGCATAGCAGAATAACGTTCGTAACGTAAGGCGGAATAATTGCCAGTTTGTGTAAATTGTTAATTTTTAGATAGGTGTTTTATTGGATTGCTTAGCATGGAACTTATTTTTTTGCAGTTGTCGTATAGTGCCTCATAGTCTTCGCTGTTTATGTACTTCTGGTCTAATGCTATTGTCAGATGCGCTCTTAATTCTCCGCATGACCCTTTGGCTATAAAAAGGAACCGCACAAAATCAGGATTGGTCTTGCGTTCAAAGCCTTCTGCGATGTTTGCCATTATTGAAATAGCAGATCTTCTTGCCTGGTCGCGTAATCCAAAGTCTCTGTTAAATTCAGTTTGTTTTGAGATGGTGTAAATCTTCCCGGTTAATATCCTTGCGGCCTTATAGACTTCAAAATCCTCAAACATATTTATCTTCATATAACTCCTTTCGCTTTTATGTTTTCGTTATAAACGTTAAGAACGTTATAAACGTTAGTAACGTTATAAACAGATTTTATTCAACCGCAATCTTTTCAAGCCGCCATTCGTAAGTTCTATTATTGAAACTAATCTCATACAGTGAACTGCCGTCCGTCACCGAAAAATGCATTATTCTTGCCGAGCCGTCGTAGCTCTTCCAGACCATTGCGACTTTCTTTATCTCGAATTTTTTATTGACCCAGGTAAACCATTTGGGTTTTATGGAAGGGCCGTCGAAGACTGCCGCGACTTTAATGGGCTGATTAACACGGGTAACATTCATAGGGGTCCTAAAAAAAAGTTTGTAACGTTTGTAGGCCACACTTCGTGTGTCCTGTTTTGTTAGGTAAGATATTGTTTATGCCGTACTCCGTCCGGCATGGCAAAATAACGTTCATAACGTAAAAATTTTCAAAATGCGTGGAGCTGGTTTTGTATTACGTTACAAACGTTATGAACAGATTCTGTTTTTTTTAGTACTTCCTTAATATCCCCACCACTTTACCTTCTATCTTCACTTCGTCGGAGATTATCGGGGCGTACTTGGGATTTTCCGAGATAAGCTGGACAGCAGTCGCGGTCTTCTTGAACCGCTTGACGACGGCTTCATCGTTGATGGTGGCGGCTACTATATCTCCGTTGGTCGCCGTGGCCTGCTTCTTTACAAATACAAGGTCTCCCTCAAAAATGCCGGCGCCTGTCATACTGTCTCCCTTGACTTTAAGGGCAAAAATCTCGTCTATGCCGGAGAACATATCTTTCAGATCCACGCTGCTTTCTATGTTTTCTATTGCGTCAATGGGCCTGCCGGCGCTTATTCTGCCGACCAGCGGCACGCCTGAGAAGCCCTGGAGGAGTTCTATCCCGCGCGAGAGACTGTCTTTTATTTTTATATATCCGGCCGTCTCAAGTTTCTTAAGGTGGTGCCTTATGGTCCAGGTAGAGCTCAAGCCGGTCTCTTTACAGAGCTCGCGGAGAGTGGGAGGGGCGTTATGTTCCCTGAACCAATCGCGTATGGCGGTCAGCACTCTTTTCTGGGCTTCAGAGATAATTTCCATCTTTCCTCCGGTAGAATATGGCGGCTATAGCGCAATGAAACCGGTAATTTGCGTTACAGCAGCTGCTTTAATCTTTACCTATTGACAATATAGCACATATGTGCTACTATGTCAATAGCCAACCGGAATATTTGTAAAGATTTTATGGCAAACAAATTTGTCAGGAGGGACTATGCAGTCAATCACACGCAAGACCTTACTCTACCGCGGAGGGTTTAAGAGTACAGATTATTGCTTGAACCATGTCGAGGGTTGTTCCCACGGCTGCAAGTATCCGTGTTACGCGTTCCTGATAAAACAGCGCCACGGCGCCGTCAAAGATTACGCGGACTGGATAAAGCCAAAACTTGTAAGCAACGCGCTTGATCTTCTTGATTCTGAGATGAACCGCCTCGGCAACCGGCTCGGCCGCGTGTATATGTCCTTCGCCACTGATATATTTATGTACGGCAACGCGGAAGTCCGCGAGCTGACGCTCCGCATTATGGCGAAACTCAATTCCCGAGGGGTTCCGTGCACGACGCTTACCAAGGGGCTCTATCCTAAGGAAGTGGCGGAGAAGCAGGGCGCCGGAAGAGAGAATCATTACGGTATAACGCTGGTCTCGCTTGACGAGGATTTTAGGAAAAAGTATGAGCCGGGAGCCGCTCCTCTCGCGGAAAGACTCGCCGCGCTTAAATACCTGCACGACAAAGGCTGCAAGACCTGGGTCAGTTTAGAACCCTACCCGCCTGAATTTATGGTGAAGCAGGATATTACAAAACTTCTTGACGCCGTCTCCTTTGTTGATGAGATAGCCGTGGGAAAATTGAATTACAATAACGAGCTTTACCGCCACAAAGGCATCAATGAATTTTATAAGCACGTTTATTTCAGCATCTGGAGATACTGCGACAAGAACAAGATCTCTTATGCCATCCCTATCGTCCCTGAAAAGAAGCCGGCGGAAGAGCCGGTGGCAAAGGCCGCTCCTCAGCAGCTCGCATTCAATTTGCCTGAACCGGTCGGGTGTGGTGTGTAAGAGGCGGATGGTTGGAGGGTTAGAGGGTTGGAGGGTTAAAGACTAGCAGGGAATGTAGCACGGTTTGCTCAATAATTCGTGAGTTTTTAATTATCAATTAGTAATCAGTAATTAGTAATCCGGCGGAGCCGGTGGACAGAGGACGGAGGGCAGTTGACGGAGGGCAGTGGACGGCCGATGCACAATGGATTTAGTAAATTTGCTTAATCTTATGGAGTTGCGCCGAAGGCGCACCCTGAACCCGACCTATAAGGTAAAATGCACGGGGAGTGGTTCAGGGGCCATCTAAGTTGCTTCGCCCCGGTGCATCGGCATCGCCTATCCGTGAGTTTTTAATTATCAATTAGTAATCAGTAATTAGCAATCCGGCGGAGCCGGTGGACAGAGGACAGAAGACAGAAGGCTGTTTGGTTCATAATCCGTGAGTCTTTTATTTGTTGCCGGTAAGTGGTATAATCTCCCTATGCGCAGGAAATTCCAAATCGTATATTTTCCGGACAGGAAGTTCCCTTTTCTCATCAGTATGAGCAGGGATGTAAACCCCTACCGCTACACACACTCACACGCGGGCGAGCTCGAACTCCAGTATGTGCTTACCGGCGAAGGATCCTACATAGTAAACAACAAGATTTACAATATCCGCGAAGGCTCACTGCTTCTTATTCACCGCAATGAGTTCCACCGGGTCGCCTCCATCAACAAGAGAAAACCTTTCCGCAAATCCGGGCTGCTGCTGTCGGCCTCCGTTCTCAATGATTTCGGGGCGCTGAAGGGTTACGCGCTGAATACTATCTTTAAATGCGGGAAAGGAGCCAGACACCTCATTCAGTTCGACGCAACCGAGGCGGTTGAAGCCGAAATTACGGTAAAGACGCTTTACAAGGATTTCCAGGAGAAACTACCCGGCTGGCGTGAATCTATCGCCGCAGGCATTGCCCGCCTCTGCGTGCTGACGGAACGCCACAAGGCCTCTGAAATCAACAGGGAACACAAGCATATCAGCGATCCTGTGATCCAGAGCTGCCTTGATTATATGGAAAGCAATATCGCGGGGGATTTAAATCTAAACAAACTTGCGAAAGTAGTCGGCCTTACTCCGAATTACCTCAGCTCAAAGTTCTCCAAAGTAGTGGGGACGAATATCAAGGATTATATAATAGAAAAGAGAATAGGCGAGGCAAAGCGCAAGCTGAAAGAGAACCTCCAGAAGAAAGTCATCGCCGTCTCAATGGAAGTCGGCTATAACGATCTCTCGCATTTTAACCACACCTTCAAGAAGATAGTGGGTTTTACTCCTTCGGAATACAGGAAGTTCTCGAGAAGCTAGAGGACGGAAGCCGGAGGACTGTGGACAGAGGACAGAGGACGGAAGACAGAGGACAGAAGGCGGTGGACAGTTTGATCCTTAATCCGTGAGTTTTTAATTTGTAATAAGCAATCAGTAATCCGCGGAGCGGCGGAAACCAGGCTCTGTCCCGTTTGTTTTCCTTTGGTTCGCTTTCTTTTGCGTTTTTTGGATGCCTGTGATATAATACCGTCCATGGGAATTCTCTCTCTTATAATACTGAACGCCTGGCGAAAATTCACGGCTCCGCGAAATCTCCGTGTTTTTACCATGGCCGCGGTTATTCTTCTGGCGGCAACCCAGCTTTTGATACTTATGGCGGTCATCCCCGGTTTCGGCAAAATCCCTGTTTCTCTGAGGGGCAGCGCAAAGGAATTGCTGGATCCCGCAGGCAGGGGTTTCATTGATATCTGGCTTATTCTGGTCAACACGCTTACGCTTGCGGCGCTGAGATTTAAATTCCTGACGCTTGCGGCAGGGGCGCTCTTTGCTCTCTTTGGAACTCTTAGCATAGGCGCTTTCGGCGACAGGGTGATAGAGGAAAAGCGTCTTGCTTTTGTCTTTGTTGCCTTGACTTTGCTGGGCGCGGTTTTCGCCCTCGCGATTTTTGAACTCGGACCCTATGTGATCCTGGCACTGTCAAAACCGGCAGGAACAGTTTAGTTGAAGCGGGAGGAATTATGGCAAAATCAATAACTGTATGGATAGACAAAATAACCGAGAACCTCGGCTCACCCGACGCGCTTAAAGCAGGGCTGGCGTTCTGGGTAATTACCTTCGCGGTCAGCCAGCTCGCGATATTTTTCGGCTTCTTGTCTCCGCTGATAGATACCAGCCAGACAATCGCTTCTGCCATTCAACAGATAACGGGTTTTCAGGGGACGGGCTTGCTTGCTTTCGGTAAGGTCCTCGTTACCGCCGTGGCTCTTGTAGTAATAAAACTGAAAACTCTTTCCCTGCTTGCATTTGCTTTGCTGGCCATAGTGATGGTTCCGGTCACGGCGCTGCTTCCTGACGCCTGGCTCGAGCCGGTCAATGAGCTGGTGCTTTTAGGAGAGATAATTCTTGCTGCCGTAGTTATTATTATCGCGGCGCTTGAAGTTCTTCCTTTCGTCCTGTAAACAGGTCCTGCTTTCTTAACGCCCAAAAGGCCCGTCCGGTTTTTCCCCGCGGGAACAGGTAATCATTGCCGATGGTAGACATAGAAGTACTGCTAAATACGCTTAAGAAATATTGGGGTTATTCCTCCTTCCGTGAATTCCAGCTTGAAGCCATAAACTCCATACTGGATGAGCACGACACGCTCACAATTCTTCCCACAGGCGGCGGCAAGTCGCTCTGTTTTCAGCTGCCCGCTATGATCAAAGAGGGAGTCGCGGTTGTGATTTCCCCGCTTATCTCGCTGATGAAAGACCAGGTTGACAGTCTAAAAGAATGCGGCATACAAGGCGAATGCCTAAACTCTTCTATGAACAAGAAAGAGCAGCAGTTGGCCGAGCTGAATGTTGAAGCCGGCAGGACAAAACTTCTATATATCTCTCCGGAACGCCTGCTTACGGACAGCCTCCGCGCGCTGCTGCGCCGCGTAAAAGTCGCCTATTTTGTGATTGATGAAGCGCATTGCATCAGCCACTGGGGGCACGATTTTAGAAGGGAATACCGCGCGCTCGGAGTGCTCAAGGAAGAGTTTCCGGGTGTTTCCGTTCACGCTTTTACCGCGACAGCAACTCCCGAGGTGAAAGACGATGTACTGCTCCAGCTCAAACTGGATACTCCTCATATATATTCAGGCAAAGTTGACCGCCCCAATCTTACTTACAGAATAATAGGCCGGAAGGCTGACGGGATGCGTCAGATAGTCTCCATCATTGAACGCCATGCCGGAGAAGCCGGCATAATTTATTGCGTGCGCCGGGCCGATGTGGAAGCCATTTCTTCGCGCCTCAATTTCCAGGGCTTTACAAACCTTCCCTATCATGCCGGTCTGGCCGACAAAGTAAGGAAAGAGAACCAGAACGCGTTCTCCAAGGGGAAGGTGAACATAGTTGTTGCCACCATAGCGTTCGGCATGGGCATAGACCGTTCAAATATCCGTTTTGTCATCCACGCCGCAATGCCCAAATCCATAGAACACTACCAGCAGGAGACCGGGCGCGCGGGCAGGGACAGCCTGCCGTCCGAATGCGTGATGCTCTATTCCGGTGAAGATGCTTCCCTCTGGGAGTGGATAATGGAGCAGGGACCGGAGATAGCGGGGAGCCGGGATAAACTTAATAAACTCAGGGAGTTCTGCGAGGCGCCGTCCTGCAGGCATGCGGCGCTCTCGGGGTATTTCGGACAGAATTATCCGGAAGGGAAATGCGGCGCCTGCGACCATTGCCTCGGCGAGGCGGTTCCTCTTCAGGATACGGACAATACTTCCGAAGCGATAATTGAAGGCGTTCTTGCGGTTGAGGAAAAATTCGGGGCCGATCACATTTCCAGCCTGCTGTCGGGAGAACTCACGGAAGGAATCAGGAAATGGGGGCACGACAGCCTGCCGGTTTTCGGTTCTCTCGGGAATGCAACAAAACGCAGGATACGGGGAAAGATAGAAGGCCTGATTAAGGCAGGAAAGCTTTCAAGAGAAGGCGCTTACAGGACCCTCCAGGTGACGACCGAAGGTTTTACCGCGGCAGGGCTGCGCCCGGGCGCGAGGAAACTTGTTCTTTCAAGTTCACGCCCATCCGGGCCGTCAAAATTCTCTCCCGCGCGCACAGCCGTGAAAATCGGTGCGGAAAGATTATTCAATATGCTTCGCCTCAAAAGAGATATGCTCGCGGCTTCTTCGGGAGTTGCGCCTGACGCTATTTTCAATGACGCGACCCTTAAGGAAATGGCAACTAAGCGGCCGCTGATGATGGATGAAATGTCCGAAATCTCGGGCGTGGGGGAAGAGAAGCTGGAAAAATACGGAAGGATCTTTCTGGATGCCATCAAAGCCGGCCTCAATCTCGAATGAGGATGATTACACGGATTAGATAAACAGATTACGCAGATTAAATATGAGTGTCCCCGCTTCCGATACGCCCTAATCAGCGTAATCGCTTTTCCGGAATCCGCGTAATCAATATTTACTTAATTTTATCCAGCACGTCCTTCACATTCTTGTTATTTGGGTCTATCCTCAGCACTTCTTTCCATTCGGCAACAGCCTTTTCCTTCATACCTGAATTGTAATAGCAGAGGCCCAGGTTATTATGCGTATCGGCGCTGTTCGCCTGAATCCGCGCGAGCGTTTCAAATGTCGCGGTGGCCGAGGCAAGATCCTTGAGATTTATGTAGGCTACTCCGAGATTGTTGAGTATTCCCGTGTGAGCCGGGTTCAGTTTTAGTCCTGACCTATAGGCGCTGACCGCATCCTGCAGTTTGCCCTGTGAGAGATAGAGGTTCCCGAGCCCGAAATAAAGTTCCGGAGAGACTCCGAGTTCAAGCCCTCTCTTTAAATATTTCTCAGCATTTGCGGTGTCTTTCAGGCGGCCATAGGTCATTCCCAGTCCGTAATAATTGACGGCTCTCTCGTTCATTGAAAGCGCTTTACTGTAATATTCAAGCGCCTTAGCCGGCTGGTCCATGTTCGTGAGGGCCGCCGCGAGATTATTATAAAAAGTAACCTGCGCCGGATTTATCTTTATGGCCTTTCTGTAGGCCTCCGCGGCTCCGGCATGATCCGCTATTCTTGAAAGCGCGGCTCCGTAATTATTCCAGAGATCAGGATCATTGGGGTCGAGTTCCACGGCCCGTTTGGTATTATCAATGGCGGCCTGGACATTTCCGGAGTTTTGCTGAATAACGCCGAGCGCGTCCAGCATGGTCTGGTCGTCCTTTCCGCTTTTCCCGGCTTTCTCAAAATAGACGGCTGCCTCGCCTTTTTTCCCTGTAAGTTCCAGATACTGTGCCGTGAAGAAGTAGTGCGCCGCGGTTATGGATCTGACGAAGAAGTCGCTCTGAGCTTTCGGGTCCTCGCTGTTTCTAAGTTTAAACGCGGTAACATCCTTTAATTTCGGTTTTTCATTGTCTTTGCAGACCATATAGAGAATGCCGCAGGGCACAACTTTTATCCCGAGCCCCTTTATTTCCGCAAGGTACTTGTGTATGCCGCTGCCCATAGTAAAGTAGGACGGCAGCCCGGCAAGCGTCACGGACTTCACGTAATTCAATCTTTCGGTATATTCGGCAGGCGGTATCTTCTTAAGCCCGGGGTCGTCATTGCCGAAGATGAGCCCGTAGTCGTCATAAATTCTGTAGCCCGCGCCCTTTTTTTCAACCATCGTAAGATAAGCCGTGGTAAAGGCCATATGATCGCCGACGACTACCAGCACCCTGCCCGGATCGGCAGATTTCAGGAGGTTGATGCCGTTGTCGTAGCAGGTCCAGTCCTTGCTGCGGTCGCAGTATTTGAAGTTTAAAAATATTGTTCCGGCCAGCAGCAGCGCCATTCCCGCAATCACCGCCTTTCTTATTTTCAGCCCTGCAGCATAAAAAGCGAAGAAGATTATCAGCGCGAGGTAAGAGGGAAGGTAAAATACATTCACCATGTAAATATTGTTGGCGTTCAAAGAAAAGTTAGTGAAAATTATGAAACCTACGCTGGTTAAGAGAAACATCAAGGCTATGAGCAGCGTGAAGTATTTTGCCCTCTTAAAGAGGAGCACGGCTCCGGGAATTGCAAGCAGCGCGGGGATTATCAGAAATTGCGAGGCGAGCGCTTTCAGATAAACTAACGACTGTCCAAGGAAGAGAGTGAAGGTGCGCTCGTGTCCCGGAATGGTACCGTACTGGGTCCTTGCGAGATGCCGGAAGAGTCCCGTTAAAGTTTCCGGGTCGCCCCAGTTCATTGCGGGATGGGTTCCCGCCCTAAACATCATAAAGAGATAGAAAGCCGCCGCCGTTATAAGCGCTATAAAACCGGCCTTGAGCAGTCCCGAAAAAGTTCCTCTTTCGCGTTTTCTAAGCAAAGCAAAGAGAGCAATGAGCAGGAGCAGGGGGATGGCCGTGTTGTGGTTCGCGAGAGCCAAACCCGCCAGTATTCCTGTCAGCCACAAAGGCAGCCCGTCAATTATTGAGAGCAGGACGGCGAGCAGCAGCGCGAGGTTGAGCGGATAAATTGCGCCCTTGGCCTGCGTGCACTGCTGCCAGAAGGTAAGGGAAAAGGCGAAAAGGAGAGTTGCAAGCGCCGGAATCGCGAAACCCTTCTCTCCGGAAATACGGGAATTTACTCTTTTTAGCAGGACAAAAAGCAGGAAGGCCGCAAGAGCGCCGAGCACCGCGGCGAGAATATTTACCCGAAACGCAATGCTTCCCGCGGGTATATAGGTAAAGAACTTGCCCAGTATGGTGAAGAGAGGATAGCCCGGCGGGTGTGGGACGCCTAAGGAATACGCCGCAGAAACAACTTCACCGCTGTCGCCGACAAAGATGGTCGGGCAGGAGGTAAACAGGTAGAAAGCTAATGCCGTAAGGCCTATTAAAGCGCCGGCTCGTCTCTTCATCATACAATTCTAATCTCATCAACGTTTCAAGTCAAACAAAATCAATTGAGATGTCTGCAATTTATGGGTATAATAATTGAACTATGAAACGACTTCTCGGGTCTTACTTGAAAATGTTGCTTCTCGTGTTCTTTTCTTTTTCTGTGTTTCTCTGCCCGCCCTTCTCAAGGGCAATAGCTCGAGCTGAAGACTGGGCCAAAATGACCCTTTCCCTTAAAGACGCGAAACTCAAAGTTGAAATTGCCGATTCCCCTCTCAAAAGGGCGGCCGGGCTTATGTACCGAGACAGTCTTTCCGAAGATGAGGGTATGCTCTTTGTCTTCTTTTCGCCGGAGAAACTAAGTTTCTGGATGAAAGATACCAAAATTCCTCTTTCCATTGCCTTTATAGACGCCGACGGGGTTATAAGCGAGATCGCTGATATGCAGCCGAATGATCTTACCCCGATAACCTCCAAAGCTAAAGTGAGCTACGCGCTGGAAACCAATCAGGGCTGGTTCAAGGAACACAAAATAAAGGCCGGAGATATTATCCCCGGTTTAGGCAAAAAATAAGAGAATATCCGGAAGCCCCGCGCAGCGCGGGAAAAAGGAGGCTTTAATGGAAAGCGTAGGAGTCATACAGTCGATAGTCAAAAACACCTGGGCGATGATAACCATCCTCGTGCTCATCTTCTTCTCTGTCATGTCGGTTTATTTTATCGTTGAGCGGGCCCTGGTTTACAGGTTCTCCGTTATTAATGTCCGCTCTTTTATGGCCAAGCTTAAAAGCATGCTAAGGAAAGGCAGCAAACTTAGCACTGACGGCGTCAGGCAGGCCATAGTTCTTTGCGCGGAAACTCCGGGTCCTGTCGCGGTTGTCCTTAAAGAGGGTTTGAAGAGGGTCAATCATACCGGGAAGGAAATGGAAGATGCAATGGAAAGGGCCGCGCTGCTGGAGACGGACAAACTTGAAAAGAACCTCTCGTTTCTCGGCAGTATCGGCAGTTCTGCTCCCTTCATAGGACTGCTCGGCACGGTAATCGGAGTCTATGAATCCTTCTCGTCCATAGCCGAAGTCGGCGGCGGCGGGCTCCAGACGGTCGGAGCAGGCATCGGAACCGCGCTTATCGCGACTGTCGTCGGACTCTTTGTCGCCATACCGGCGGTCATCGGCTACAACCTGCTTATTAACCGCGTGAACAAGTTCGGGACGGAAATGAAGGTCGCGGCTTCCGATTTGTTGGAACTGGTGGCAGGGAAGGAAGTGGTGGAGGCGGAACACGATGATTAATACCACCAGAAACAAGAGAAAACAATTTTTCGAGATAAACATCACGCCCCTTACGGACGTGGCGCTGGTGCTGCTCATTATATTTATGATAGCGGCGCCGCTTATTGTGCAGTCGGGTATGAAGGTCAACCGCCCGGGCGCGGTTTCTTCGGATGTCCAGCCTGAAAAGAACATCATTGTCAGCGTTACCGCCGAAGGCAAAGTTTACCTGGCAAATACCGAGATAGCCCCGCAAAGACTTATGGAGCCGCTCTCCGTATTGCTGGTTGAGAGCAAGAGCAAGATCGTGGTAATAAACGCTGATAAAAAGGCCGAGCACGGCACGGTGGTCTCGGTAATGGACGCGGCAAGAAGAGCCGGAGCGGAAAAACTTTTCGTTTCCACTACCCAGATAAAGCCGGAGAAAAAGTAGCTTGGCAAAACGCAGGAAGACAAAACTCAGAAACCCTGAGACCATCGCTTTTATAGTATCTCTCGTTGAGCATACCCTGCTTGCCGCGGTAGTCATTTTAACTTTGTCTGAAACAGGGTATCTTCCCTCAAAACTGATCCAGATAGACCTTATGAGCCTGCCGGATAATCTTTCGGCGGGAGTAAACCTACCCTCTGCAGCTTCCGTTCCAAAGCCGGCGGCGGCGGATAAGAACCCTAAACCAGAGGACTTGAAAGCCAAGACTGAAGGCGTTCCGCAGCCCTCTGGCAGTTCTTTAGCGCCCTCCGAGATAGGCGTTAACATTGAATCCAGCCTCTTAAATACGCTGGATGTGATTGGTACCGGAGTGGCCAAAGATCTGAAGATAACCGGCGGCAAGGTGTCCGGGTTTTCCTTCAGCGGCACGGGAATAGCTACAGGCAAGCCTGATAATGTGTTCATCCAGCTTACGGTAAAGTCCGACATGAAAGATTCCATGCAGTTCGCGTCAAAGGATTTAGAAAAGAAACTGGATATAATTATCTGGCGTCTCACCAGCTTGTTTCGTCTCAAGAAGGAACAGTTCAAGTCCTTCGGGGTCACGCCGGATGTAATCAATTACACGGAGAAGGACTCTTTTTCCCTTGGCGGAAAACCGGCGGCGGGCTTTAAAAAGACCAAATATACCATCTCAACAACACTGACCTTGAACGATCTCGGCAAGATGAAGATGGACGAGATTTTCGAGATATTGGACCGCGCTAAACAGTACGGCGCGACGGTTGTAGCCGAGGGACCGGTCACGCTTCCTTCGGAAGTTTTCAGCGCCACCTCGGCGGGAACCGGCAAATCAAAAACACAGCAGACCAAGGGTGTTTCAAAAGTTAAAGTCCTGGACGAATCCACGGCTGACAAGAGCGAATTCATCAACTTCCATTTCAATGAAGACACTCTGAAAAAACTTATAGAGCAGGCAAAGGGCGCTGCTTACAAAGAAGCCAAGGAAAAGGTGGCGGCGGTAAAGAAGGTCATCAAGTTTAAGGATTCCGATATGGATGTTGATTTTGCCGAGAACATTTCTTCCACGCAGACTGACGAGGGCGAGGTAACAATAAGAGTTGATGTTACGGCGGTGCTGAAGAAAACAGCGCAGGCTCCCGCTTCCCAGGCAAATGCCTCTCCCGCGCCCGCGAAATCCCAGGGAAAGTAGCAGCCGACTAACCGTTTAAAAACCCGGAGGTAAAATATGCCTGAAAATCCAGTGTACAATGCCATTATAGCAAGAAGGACCATCCGAAAGTTCCTGCAGAAGCCTGTCCCGAAAGAGACTCTCTCAAAACTCATCAATGCCGCGAGGCTCGCCCCGAGCGGAGGAAACCGCCAGCCGCTTGACTATATGCTGATTGACGACGCCGCCCTTGGCGCCGAACTCTTTAAACACGTCAGATGGGCCGGCTACATAACCCCGAAAGGCATACCAAAATCAAACGAAATGCCGACTGCTTATATTGTGGTGCTGGAAGAAAAGTCGGTCAAATCCACTTCCGTCGCCTACGATGTAGGCGCCGCGGTGCAAAACATTATGCTTGCCGCCTGGGAAGAGAATATCGGCTGCTGCTGGCAGGGAGCCATTGACCGCCCGAAGATACGCGAATTCTTCAGAATTCCGGCAGATTTTGAAATAGATTCGGTGGTCTCTCTCGGCTACAAGGCGGAAGCCCCGGTTGTTGAAGACTACAAGGGTTCGGTCAAATACTGGCTGGATGAGGCGGGAGTCCTTCACGTTCCGAAACTGAAACTGGACGAAGTGCTCCGCTGGAATAAATTCTAACTGTGAGCAAAAGGGCTGTCATAGCCGGCGCCGGTCTTACGGGACTGTCCGCGGCCTTCCACCTGAAAAAAGCCGGCATAGAGCCGGTAACCTTTGAGCGGAATAAATATCCGGGCGGGCTTTGCGCCAGTCTGGCTAAGAACGGCTTTATCTTTGATTTCGCCGGACATTATTTTCATTTCAAGAATTCCTATGCGAAAGACCTTGCCTTCGGCCTGCTCGGCGGAAAATTAAACGAGATAAAACGAAAGGCTGCTGTCCGTGTGGGCGAAGAACAGATAGACTATCCTTTTCAGAATAACTTCGCGCAGCTCAAAGACAAGTCCCTGGTTTCAGAGTGCGAGCAGGGTTTGAAAGAGCGCAAGCCCAGAGAGAACTACGGAAGTTTTAAGGAATGGATACTCGGGGAGTACGGCAAAGGCATCGCGGAACATTTTATGCTTCCCTATAACGAGAAACTCTGGCAGCACGACCTTGACGCTATGCTTTATCTTGGCACTACCTCCTATACGCCTTCCGCGAAAACAGCTCAAAAGAAAGACGGCTATAACGCCTCCTTCTTTTATCCTTCGGAAGGCGGGGCGGGGGAAGCCGCGAAAGCCCTGGCTGCCCTGGCCGGAGAGATCCGCTATGGAAACAGGATTTGTTCGGTAAATGTCTCTACGCGCTCGGTAACGGTCGAGGATAATATAGTTTTTGAATACGGGCGCCTGATTTCCACTCTGCCGCTTCCCGAACTCATTGAAATGATTCCTGCCGCTCCGGTTGCCGTGAAGAAGGCGGCCGCTTCGCTCAGGTACAGTTCGGTATTCGCCTTAAATCTCGGCATCAAGAGGACCGGTATCTCCGATAAGCACTGGATCTATTTCCCGGATAAATCCCTGCCTTTTTACAGAGTGGGCTTTTATTCCAATGTCGCTAAACACCTCGCGCCCGAAGGAACAACCTCGCTTTACGCTGAAACCGCGTATCCGGGCGGCGCCGTTATTGACAGGGAAGCGCTCACGGCGCGTATAAAAGCAGGGCTTATCAAGGCAGGCATACTAAAACAGGACGACATTATTCTCGCGGAACTTCCTATGAACATCCCCTGCGCCTATGTGGTTTATGACCTTGAATACAAAACGCACACCGGGCTTATCTTTGATTATCTTTGCTCGCAGGGGATAGTTTCAACAGGGCGCTATGGCGGCTGGGCCTATTCGGCGATGGAAGACGCCCTGCTTGACGGGAAAAACGCTGCGGAGGATGTCCTTGACGCCTAAGAAAAACCTCCTGCACATAATTACAAAACTTGAACTCGGCGGAGCGCAGCAGAATACTCTCTATTCCGTAGAGCGCCATGACCGTTCAAAATACAATGTTTTTCTGGCCGCCGGGGCGGAAGGGCTGCTTGTAGAGGACGCAAAGAAAATAAAGGACGCGAAAATAATACTTCTGCCTGAACTAAAACACCCTATCTCTCCGCTTTGGGATTTCCGGTGTTTCAAAAAGCTCAAGGCTCTGATGAAAGCGGAGAAGATAGATATAGTTCATACGCACAGTTCCAAAGCCGGCATTCTCGGCAGATACGCCGCGCGAGCGGCCCGGGTGCCTGTCATAATTCATACCATCCACGGTTTCTCTTTTAATGATTTCCAGAATAAAGTGAAAAAACATATCTTTGTCGCGCTTGAACGGGGCGCGGCTAAGTTTACCGACGCGCTCATAGCCGTCACCTCTGCCGATATAGAGAAAGGTTTGAAGCGCGGCATCGGGAAAAAAGAGCAGTATGCGGTGATTCACAGCAGTATAGACCTGGACGAATTCTCGCGGGTCTATGACACGGCTAAAATCAGAAGCGGGTTTGGCATTGCGCCTGAGGAAAAGGTTGCGGGAATGATTGCCTGTTTCAAAGAGCAGAAAGATCCTGTCACCTTTGTGCGGGTTGCCGCGGAAGTTCTTAAAGCAGTGCCGGACTCGAAGTTCGTGCTGGTAGGCGACGGCGAGCTTCGCGGAAATGTTGAGGCGGAAATAGAACGGCTAGGACTTTCGGGCAGGGTCATTTTGACGGGCTGGAAAAAAGAGGTTGCTCCCCTGCTCTCTTGTTTTGACGCGCTGGTCCTGACTTCTCTCTGGGAAGGGCTTCCTAGGGTCTTCCCTCAGGCAATGGCGGCGAAGAAGCCGATAGTAGCCACGCTGGTTGACGGCGCTAAGGAAGCAATTCTTGACGGCGTGAACGGTTTTGTCTGCGCGCCCAAAGACATAAAAGGACTGGCGGAGAAAGTGATATATCTCTTTAAAAATTCTTCCGAAGCAGTTAAAATGGGACTCGCCGGAAGTAAGAGGGCAGGGGAGTGGGATGTGAGGGAAATGGTACCGGCGATTGAAAGGGTATATGAGAAAGTAATCAGGTTCAAAAGTTTATAAGCCGCACTCCGTGCGTCTTGTTCTGTAAGGTAGGATATTATTAATGCCGGACTCCGTCCGGCAAAGCAGAATAAGCCGCACTCCGTGCGTCTTGTTCTGTAAGGTGGGATATTATTAATGCCGGACTCCGTCCGGCATAGCAGAATAACGTTCTTAACGTTTATAACGTAAAGCGCAGCGACGCACAACGGATTTAATAAACTTGCTTAAGCCTATGGAGTGCAACGACCACGTCGTTGCGCCAAGGTGCGGCGACGCACAACGGATTTAATAAACTTGCTTAAGCCTATGGAGTGCAACGACAATGTCGTTGCGCCATGGTGCGGCGACGCACAATGGATTTTAATAAACTTGAGTTAGGGTATGGAGTGCAACGACCACGTCGTTGCGCCAAGGTGCGGCGACGCACAATGGATTTTAATAAACTTGAGTT
>Ga0209083_1001925_pt1 | contig 21372 bp, 17 predicted proteins | sample AM7aDNAmetaG_FD_184132 | JGI IMG/M metagenome (GOLD analysis project Ga0209083, IMG submission 184132) | Freshwater microbial communities from Finland to study Microbial Dark Matter (Phase II) - AM7a DNA metaG (SPAdes) (version 3) | ecosystem: Environmental > Aquatic > Freshwater > Lake ...
GGTTAGTTTATTTGACAGGGTCTTGCCCTAAAATTTAAACAACCTCTTCTGCCTATAATATATTACAACAAATAACTAATGTTTTTCATCAGTTAGGCCTGTGTCATCGACTCATCATGGTTTATTTTTTTTCCGGTCTTGAAGGGGGAATTTCACTGATGATAAGGGATATTTAAAAAATTATACTGTATTGGAACGATTGGCCCATAAATAAACACAAAAACTCAACACTTATCGTTCTTGACAAGACACTAAAATGAGATACATGTGTCGATAAATACATAAGAGGTGCCAATTTAATTTTATCTATGGGACAGAACCTCTCTTTTCACTGGGGCGTCCTCCTTGTTGTTAGCCTCGCTACATTCATCCTGGTCATCGACACTACCATTATGGAAGTTTCTATCAGTGCCCTTGTGAATGACCTGAACATCCAATTCTCAACAATTCAATCCATTATCACCATCTCTACCTTGATTAAGGCTGCCTTCATGCTGACAGGGGCAAAACTCCAGGACCTTATCGGTAGAAAGAGGACTTTTATGGTCGGGGCTGCGATTTATGGTGTTGGAACAATTTTAGCTGTATTCAGCCAGGATGCAGCCATGTTTCTGATGGGCTGGTCGATACTTGAAGGTATTGGCACGGTGATGATACTCCCGGCAACAACTACATTTATAACCGGGACCTACCTGGGAAAAGAACGGGCTTTTGCCTTTGGTATCTGGGGCGGGATCGCAGCGGCAGCGAGTATCTTTGGTCTAATTGTTGGCGGTTACCTGACAACGTTTTACACCTGGCGGTTGGCATTCGCTCTCGAGCTTGTCATCCTTTTTATCATCTTTGCCATGCACCGGGTTCTAAAGGAGACCCGGCCGACAATATCCTGGAAGAGTTTTGACCTTTGGGGAGTTTTCCTCTCGGTTTCCGGCCTAATCGCTCTGGTTTTAGGGATCCTTATGATCAAAAAACCGTCAGAATGGATGATTATTCCCTTTTTAATCGCCGGAGGGATAATCCTTCTTATTGGGTTTAACGCATGGGAGAGGCGGCAGATAAGGAAGGCTAAAATTACACTTGTAGATGTGACCATAGTTTCCCAACGTTCCTTTTTTACCGGGAATGTCATTGCAATCGGCCAGAAATTTATTAGTGCCGGTTTTATCTTTATATTTCCCTTATTCTATGAGATAGTCACGGGTGCTACGGCGTATGAAACCGGAATAGCCCTTCTCCCTATGTCCCTTTCAATAGTTGTTTTCTCCATCCTTGGAGCAAGGCTTATATCGTGGTTAAGACCAAAATACGTTCTCCTAGGTGGAATTGTACTTACAGGAGCAGGACTTGCAGCCCTCAAGGATGTGTTTTCTCTCACCACCACCGCGAATGACATCATCCCCGGATGTCTTCTGTTCGGGGCAGGGCTTGGCGCAATCCTTTCGCAGGTGACTAACCTTACGCTCTCTTCAATAGAGAGCGAACGCCAGACCGATGCATCTGGTATTTATAACACTGCGAGACAGCTCGGAAGTTCTCTTGGGACAGCAATCATCGGGATAGTCCTTGCCATTGGTTTCGTCCACGGGCTGTTTTCAGACAAGCCTTTGTCCCTCCCCCCCGGAAAGCCACTGTTGTCATTGGGAATCAGCGAGGCAGCGGTCAACCTAGGGATGGAATGGGCGTTCATTGCAATGATTTTGACCGTAATCTGCATGTTTGTTGCAGGTATTTTTTTAAATGTGAAATCATTTGATTGAGGTCCTAATTATCGGATTTTCTTAAATTGTCGGGATCACTCTTTATCTCGTCCAGCGGAGAGAAGGTTATATTTAAACTAAATGGCTACAATTATCGTCTTTCAGAGCGTATATCCTGTTGATATATACCGTGGCACCATTCAATTTCTCAGATAAAGTTTCATTCATCTGGTCTGTTGCTGAACTTCTCCGTGGACCATGGAAACCCAATCAATATAAAGATGTCATGCTTCCGATGGTTGTTATCCGGAGGCTTGATTGTGTGCTTGAACCGACCAAGGACCTTGTTTTAGTGAAAAATGCTGAACTCGCACAACGTCCTGATGAACTCCGTGAGGTCTCCATCAATAAAATCACAGGCCACAAGTTTCACAATGTGAGCAGATTTACCTTGCAGCGGCTGCTTGGAGACCCGGATAATATAGCCGCAAACCTCCTTAATTACATCAAAGGTTTCTCAAAACAGGCACAGGATATCATTGAACATTTCGGGTTTGAGGAACAGATTGGTAAACTCGATAAAAATAACCGGCTCTTTTTAGTAATCCGGAAGTTCTGTGAAATTGACCTTCATCCAGAACTCGTCTCAAATATCGAGATGGGATATATCTTTGAAGAACTTATTCGGAAGTTCAATGAATCCTCGAACGAGGAGGCTGGAGATCATTTTACTCCCCGCGAGGTCATCCGCCTGATGGTCAATCTTCTCTTCTCACCTGATTCAGATCTTTTAACAAAGAAAGGGATAATTAAAACCATTTATGATCCGGCCTGTGGGACCGGAGGGATGCTGTCTGAATCTGAGGTCCACCTCAGGGAATTGAATCCTGATGCCAGGCTTGAAATTTTTGGCGAGGATTATAATGACAATGCTTTTGCTATCTGTGGTTCAGATATGCTTATTAAGGGCCAGAACCCTGAAAATATCAAGTTCGGGGATTCTTTTACAGACGATAAACTTCCTGGTTCGAAGTTTGATTATTTACTGGCAAATCCTCCTTTCGGCGTTGAATGGAGACCACAGGAAGATTTTATCAGGAAGGAATGTGAAAGACAGGGATATGGCGGACGTTTTGGGGCAGGCCTTCCTCCTATCAATGACGGTGCCCTCCTTTTTCTTCAGCATATGATCTCAAAGATGCAGTCCTCTTCAGATGGCGGGAGCCGTATAGGGATTGTTTTTAATGGCTCACCACTTTTTACTGGGAGTGCTGAATCCGGGCCGTCAAACATCAGAAGATGGATTATTGAGAACGACTGGCTTGAAGCAATTGTTGCTCTCCCGGACCAGCTCTTTTACAATACAGGGATATCGACCTATGTCTGGATAGTAACTAACAGAAAGGCCAGGGGAAGGAAAGGAAAAATTCAGCTACTTGACGGAAGGACATTCTTTAAGAAGATGCGAAAGAGTCTAGGGAATAAAAGAAATGAGATCTGTGATGAACAAAAGAACGATATCACCCGGCTTTATGGTGAGTTGACCAATGGTGAGTTTGTCCGAATCTTTGATAATGAAGATTTTGGGTATAAGCGGATTACGGTTGAACGTCCGCTTCAGTTGAATTTCGCGGTGACAGATGAAAGAATTGAACGGCTTCGCGGGTCCTCTCAATTTATAGCCCTGGCATCGGTTAAGAAGCGAAAAGACGGAATGGTCATCGCATCTGAAGAGGAAGAAGGTAAGAAGCAACAGCAGGCAATCATCTCTGCTCTTGAACATATCAGGCCTCTTGGAATCGTAAAAAACAGGGAGACTTTTTCGAAGTACTGTAAGGATGCATTGAAGGAAGCCGATGTTATGGTTTCTCCTACACTTTTCAAAGCCATTCTCTCAGCACTTTCTGAGAGGGATGAATCCGCAGATGTTTGTACCGATAGCAAAGGGAAACCTGAAACTGATTCAGATCTTCGCGATTATGAGAATGTTCCATTAAAAGAGGATATTGATGCCGACATGGCCCGCGAGGTATTGCCACACGTACCTGATGCCTGGGTCGACACAAGTAAAACGAAAATAGGGTATGAGATTAATTTTAACCGGTATTTCTACAAGTACACTCCGCCCCGGCCACTGGAGGAGATTGAGGCTGACCTTGAAAAGATAGAAGCAGAGATTCAGGCACTATTACAAGAAGGAAAGAGATGAAATCCTGTACCGAGCTCTTTGAGGAATTGAATGAACTTGATGAGCATCACCAGATTGAGGCAAAGAAAGCAAGCGAAGTTGGTCAATCGCTTATGGAAACGATTTGTGCATATTCAAATGAGCCCGACCTTGGAGGGGGATATATACTTCTTGGAATAGTGAAGTGTGACGAACCCTCTGAAAAAAAATATTGTGTGGTGGGTGTTGAGAATCCTGACAAGATCTTAAACGATATTACAACTCAATGTTCCTCCCGTTTTAATACACAAATACGTCCGAATTGTTTTACCGATAAAATTGAAGGAAAAACGGTTATTGGAATATTTATCCCTGAAGCTGAATCAGGAGTTAAACCAATTCACTTTAAGAAAGCAGGGCTCCCCAAAGGGGCATATCGCAGAATTGGTTCCTGCGATGTAAAGTGTACTGAAGAAGATCTTCACCTTTTTTACCAGGAACGAAGTATTCAGCCCTTTGATCAAACTATTATTCCTTATGCGACTCTTAATGATTTTGATGATCAGGTTATTGCTGAATACAGGCGGATGAGGGCAGAGAAAGATCCGGAAGCTGAAGAGTTAACCTATGATAATACTGGTATTCTCGAGTCATTACATTGTATTTTATCAATAGATGGCGTTTATCATCCTACAATTGCAGGAATTCTTTTGTTTGGAAAACGATCTGCGATAAGAAAGTTTTTCCAATGGTTCGCCTGGATTATATCAGGGTTTCAGGAAGAGAATGGGTTGAAAACTCTGATTCGCTTTTTGAAACTATTGAAATGCAGGACTCCATTTTCCGTCTAATGTTCCGGGGGAGAGGTGCTATCCTGGATGACCTCCCCAAGAAAACTACATTTATTGATGGATCTACGAAAAGAGTTGATGAGCCCCGAATTCCGAGGCGGGTGATCAGGGAAGCTCTTAATAATGCTCTCATGCACAGGAATTATCAGATTCATAGCCCAATACAGGTCATCCGATATTCGAATCGTCTCGAGATACGAAATCCAGGGTATTCTTTGAAGCCGGTTGAGCAACTTGGGAAGCCTGGTTCCCGGTCAAGAAACCCGACAATCGCTTCAGTTCTCCATGAGACAAGAGAAGCCGAAACAAAAGGGAGTGGAATCAGAGTTATGAGGCAGAATATGAAAGAAGCTCACCTCTCCCCTCCTACCTTTGATTCAGACCGGGACCAGAATCACTTTGTTGCAACATTTTTGTTTCATCACTTTCTGGATAGTGAGGATATTGAGTGGCTTTCTCACTTTAAGGAAGCCAATCTTTCAGAGGATGAAGCCAGGATCCTTATTCATGCCCGCGAGATGAATTTTGTGAATAATGCAATATGTCAGGATTATACCGGGTTGGATACGTTAGGTGTGAGTGGTATTCTTAAGAAGCTTCGCAATCTGGGTCTTCTTGAACAGCACTCTCATGCATCTGCAACATATTACACTCCCACAAGCCGGTTATTACACCCGGATATGGCGGATTTTCAAAAAGTAGAGCCTCAGGAAACTTCCCAGGGAATCCAACCAACTAACTCCTCTTTTGAGGCAGAAGGACCCTTACCTACCATGCTTGAAGGGGAAACGGAGAGAGATAATGACTTACCTACCATGCTTACCTCCTTAACAACCAAGCTTGAAGGTGGACCGGGCGGTTCGGATTCCTTAACCACCATGGTACTATCCCTTCCTCCCCAACTCGAAGAGACGATTCATTATCTTGGGAAACGGGGAACCCCTACCGAAGTCCAGATACTTATTGCCAAGATATGTGAAATCAGACCTTATTCTCGAGCAGAATTATCAGACCTTCTAGACCGAACACCGAAATGGATCTACCAGAATTATCTAAAACCTATGATCCGGGATGGTGTTCTTGAGCTTACCATACCCGAAAACCCCAAATCTCCGAAACAGGCCTACCGGACAAAATCCAGAAAGGAGGATAGATGAAAGAGATCAAGGGAGAATTCGAATTAATACGAGATCTAATACTTATCGATTCAGGATTTTTGAGGTTTTGTGAAAATTCAGAAGAACCGGTGATCCAATGACAGTCCTTGATGCTATTTTTGCTGTGCTGGAAGAGTCGGGTGAGCCTCTTCATTATATGGAAATTACCAGGAGGATTCTTGATAAAAAACTCTGGACCTGCCATGGAAAAACCCCGGAGAGTACTGTCAATGCCCAACTGGTTGTTGACATCAATAAAAAACAATCCGGTTCCAGGTTTCAAAGATATGGACCCGGTATTTATGGGCTCTCCAAGTTTCCGGATACAATCGACCGAAATCCTGAGCCAATAACTCTCTCATTTGGTGACGCTGCCGAACAAATCCTTCAGGAGTATTCTGAAGGACAACCCATGCATTATCGGGAAATTACCAGGCGAGCCCTTGAGTTATCACTCATTAAAACCCAGGGTCTTACTCCCGAACATACGATGTATGCCCAGATCTTTCACGATATCAACCGCAACTTAAAACGGGGAGATATTTCACGGTTTGAGATGGTTGGGAAGGGTTATGTCGGACTTACCGAATGGCATGACCGCGGTCTCGCTTTTGAGATTGAGAAACATAATCATGCAACAAAAAATATGTTGCATACTCGTCTTTTGGATATGTCTCCACCCTCCTTTGAAACCCTGGTCGGAGACTTTCTTACTGCTTTAGGATTTGACTCAGTTTCTGTTACAAAACCAAGTGCAGATGGGGGAATTGATGTAAGAGGGACTCTGGTCGTTGGTGATGTAATTAAAACCAAACTTGCTGTTCAGGTCAAGCGATGGAAGAATAACGTGCAGGCTCCTATTGTCCAGCAGGTCAGGGGTTCCCTTGGTGCTCATGAACAAGGTCTCATAATTACAACCAGTGATTTTTCCACCGGAGCACGGATTGAAGCAGAGCGGTCTGATGCCACACTGGTAGGTTTGATGAATGGTGACCAACTCGTTGATCTCCTTATCGAAAATAATTTAGGTGTCAAACGAACCGAACATGCGTTAATTGACCTCCTTCGTGATAGCGAGAGTGAATATGATCCGTCATCCGATTCTCCCGAAAATTCGTGAGCTAATGAGGTAAAAATGCTTCAAAATGATCCTTCTTCCAAAGATGAACTCCCTGAAATATGTGCAAATTCCTCAGAGTTCGATAAATATTGTGTATTGAGTGGAGATCTGCTATTTTATGAAGGGAGAATGGTTGAACGACACCCATGACATGCAATCTGGTTTGTGCGACAGGGATTGCACATTGTGACGCACAAAGATGGTCTGTCAATACGGTACAATCTCGATATACGGAGAGATGATTGTATTGTACTTCAAGGAGACATTTTTTTTGGGCGAAATTTGAATAAATTGGCGACAAGTTTCATTCTGATTCAATGGTTAATACATCAGGAAAATGAACCTTTAAACAAATTTGTTGATATTCAACATTCATGGAAAATCGACCTGCTTTTACACTATAAACACCAATCTCATATTCATCATTTTTATTAACTTAACTATGGGTGTCATATGGAGGAACAACAACTCAACTGGATTGCAAATTTTATCTGGGGTATTGCCGATGATATACTTCGCGATGTTTATGTTCGTGGGAAATACCGTGATGTTATCCTCCCAATGACGGTTATACGTCGTCTTGATGTTCTTCTTGAACCGAATAAAAATGAAGTTCTTGCAATGAAAGTAAGACTGGATGAGGCAGGAGTTACGCATCAGGATGCTGCCCTCCGTCAGGCAGCCGGTCAGGCGTTCTACAATACCTCCCCTTTTACCCTTCGTGATCTAAAATCAAAAGGGAAACACCAACAGTTGAAATTGGACTTTGAAGCATATCTGGATGGTTTTTCTCCTAATGTAATTGAAATCCTCGAAAAATTTAAATTCAGAACTCAGATTGATACTCTTGTTGAAGCAGATATATTAGGAAGCCTTATCGAAAAATTCCTTGATAGCAGGATAAATCTCAGTCCAAACCCAATATATGACACCGATGGTTCGGTTAAACTTCCAGGTCTCGACAATCATGCAATAGGAACAATCTTTGAAGAATTAATCCGAAAGTTCAACGAAGAAAATAATGAAGAAGCTGGAGAACATTTCACTCCTCGTGATGTCATAAAGCTGATGACTAACCTGATCTTTCTTCCGGTTGCAGATAAAATAGAATCTGGGACATACCTTGTCTACGATGGAGCCGGTGGAACCGGAGGAATGCTCACAATAGCGGAAGAAACGCTCCTATCCCTGGCAAAAGAGCATAACAAGGAAATTGCAATTCATCTCTATGGTCAGGAGGTAAACCCTGAGACGTTTGCTATCTCTAAGGCAGATCTTCTTATTAAAGGAGAAGGCGAACAGGCTGAAAATATGAAATTCGGGTCGACCCTCTCCAGTGATGCATATTCAACACAATGTTTTGACTTTATGCTCTCCAATCCTCCCTATGGAAAGAGTTGGAAGACCGATCTGGAACGTATGGGAGGAAAAGGAGATATGATCGATCATCGTTTCATAATTGAATATAATAATGATCCTGAATACTCCTTAATAACCCGGTCCAGTGATGGTCAGCTCATGTTTCTTGTCAACATGGTAAGCAAGATGAAACATGATAGTCCTTTTGGGAGTCGTATTGCCGAGGTTCATAACGGGTCATCGCTCTTCACCGGTGATGCGGGTTCCGGAGAGAGTAATATCAGACGATGGATTATCGAGAATGACTGGCTTGAAGCAATCATTGCCCTCCCTCTGAATATCTTTTACAACACAGGTATTGCAACATATATCTGGGTTCTTTCAAACCGGAAATCAGATAAACGGAGAGGAAAGGTCCAGTTGATTGATGCAACCCCGTGGTTCAGATCACTTCGAAAAAATCTTGGAAAGAAAAATTGTGATCTCTCCCCTGATGATATTTCACGAATTACTGACCTCTGTATCTCCTTCACTGAATCTGATCAATCAAGGATTTTTTCAAATGATGCCTTTGGATACTGGAAAGTTACTGTTGAACGTCCTCTCCGTCTGAAGGTAGATCTCTCCGAAGATTCATTGAGACGATTCAAAGCCCTTTGTATCGAAGCAAAGGATGAAGCATTGTACTCTCTACTGGAAAAGGCTGCACACGATATTGGCCCCGGACCCCATCTGGATTATAATCATTTCAGAACTGTATTAGAGTCTATTGTATTCCGTCAAGGGGTAAAAATGCTTGCCAGGCGATGGAAACTGATCGAGTCCGGACTGGCTGAGAAGGATGAGGGATCAGTACCGGTTATTAAAAAGATCCACAAACCTGGGAAAGTAAGTCCTGATCCACTCCGGGGATTATTCCCGGTAACGATTGAAGCAAAACCTGTTATTTTGGAATATGAGTCTGATAGTGAGCTTCGTGATACTGAACAGATCCCCCTCCTTGAAGAGGGAGGGATAGAGGCTTTTATCAGGCGGGAAGTGCTTCCCCATGTCCCTGATGCCTGGATAGATGAGAGTGGAACGAAGATCGGATATGAGATCTCCTTCACCCGGTACTTCTATAAACCACAACCTCTCCGGACCCTGGAAGAGATTAAAGCGGATATACTTGCAATTGAGAAAGAAACCGAAGGGTTGCTGGATCAGATTCTTGGTATCACAAAGGGGGTATAATGCCAACCCAGCGGTATTCTGTGACCCAGCCACCGATTGAAACCCTCTTCACCTGGATAAAGTCAGGGGACATCGCCATCCCTGAGATCCAGCGACGGATAATCATAGCACAAAAGAAAAAAGAATACTTCGGGAGCTTGTGAGATGGAGGGGTTGAAGCCGTATCCGGAGTACAAGGATTCGAAGATTCCGTGGTTAGGGAAGATACCGAGTCATTGGGAAAAATCACGTCTTGATAGATTATTCACTCTCCGTAATGAACCTCCTCACGAACATGACGAAAGAGTTACCGCATACATAAATGGGAGAGTAACCAACCGTAAAAATGTAAAAGGGCAGAAAATTAAGGGAGTAATCAAAGAAGCGGGATGGCAGAGGATCTATCCAGGAGATTTCGCAATAAGTGGAATGAATGCCCACATGGGGGGGATGGGTATTTCCGATTCACAAGGCAAATGCTCCCCAATTTATTTAGTCTTAATTCCTAAATTACATATTCATGCACAATTTATTTCCCATTTTGTCCGATTTGAAGCAAATATTGGATTAATTCGTTCATTAATTCAGACAATCAGATTTAATTCCGCAGATTTCAAGCGAGCCGATCTAAAATCATTACTAGTTTGGTTCCCTCTAAAAGAAGAACAAAAAGAAATATGTAAGATGATTGATTGGATTAATGGATTGGTTAATAAATATATTAATGCAAAAAAGCGACAAATCGATCTTCTGACCGAGCAGAAACAGGCCATCATCCATCAAGCAGTTACTCGTGGCCTTGATCCATCAGTACCGATGAAGGACTCTGGTATTGAGTGGTTGGGTGATATTCCGGAACATTGGGAAATCACTCCGATTAAACGAGTTCTTAAAAGGTTAATTGATACAGAGCATAAAACTGCCCCTGCCTTTGATGGAGGGAAATATCCTGTCATTCGAACATCGAATATTAAAGATTGTAAATTAGTATTCGATGATATTTACTATACTAATGAAGAAGGGTATTTAGAATGGACCAAACGAGGAAAACCACTACCTGGAGATATTCTTTTTACTCGGGAAGCACCAGCGGGTGAAGCTTGCATTGTTCCAGAGGGAATTGATCTGTGTATGGGTCAAAGAGTGGTGTTATTGGGTGTTGATTCACTGAAAATATCCTCGAATTTTCTCTTATTAATGTTATATAGTGGATTACCGGGAGAATATATAAAAATTAAATCAGTTGGTTCAACCGTCCCACATTTAAATATGTCCGATATCATCAATTTACCAATAATTGTTTCTCCATTATGTGAACAGGATCAAATTGTAACTCAAATTAATAAAAAAATTAAAGAAATAGAAAATATTGTTGATAAGATCATGAGCGAAATTGACCTGATCCAAGAATACCGTACCCGCCTAATCACCGATATCGTCACCGGAAAACTCGATGTCCGCTCCATCGCTCCAACCTTCCCTGATATTGAAGACACCCCCCTTGATGAACCCGGAGAGGAAGAACCTGATGAAGACCTCCCTGAAGATTAAGATGAATAACCCAGGAGAACCTGAATGACCGCTCAGACAGACCTTATCGCTCTCATAGATCGCCTCCGCCATGCGCCTTCAGAGCAGGAATACTTCGAATTCAAGGAGAACAAAATAGAGCCCCAGCTCATAGGAGAATATCTCTCAGCCCTGTCAAACGCTGCCTGTCTTGCCGGCAAACCACGGGGATATCTAATTTTTGGGATCAATAACACGACCCATGCAGTAATTGGAACCACATTTGATCCGTATACCACTAAAGGGAAGGGGAATCAGGATCTCCATCTCTGGTTGACATTGGGGCTGCAACCTCATATCGGCTTTGATATCACCATAGTTCACCATCCAGACGGAAGGTTAATCTTCTTTACTGTGACAGCAGCATGGGACCGTCCGATCAGGTTCTATGGAACCGCCTACATCAGGGTCGGCTCAAGCAAGACCGAACTTGCAAAACACCCCCAGTTAGAAAGGGCAATCTGGACTATCCGGACCGACTGGTCTGCTCAAATCTGCGAGACAGCAACCATAGAAGACCTTGATCCTGAAGCAGTGCTCCGTGCAAAAAGAGAGTACATCTCCAAGTACCCGAAAAAGGCAGAAGATGTTGCATCCTGGGATGATAAGACGTTTCTGAATAAAGCGAATCTTACTATCAGGGGAGCGGTAACCAATACGGCCCTCCTTCTTCTCGGCAGGCCGGAGTCAGCCGCACTTCTCTCCCCGGCAGTTGCCAGGATCACATGGATCCTCAAGGATGACAAGAACCAGGAGCTTGACTACTATCATGCTGATCCTCCATTCCTCCTCCGGGTCGATGAAATATTGGGTAAAATCCGAAATCTTACCATTCGGGTCATGCCTCCCGGAACTCTCTTTCCCAAAGAACTCTCCCAGTATGATCCCTGGGTGATACGTGAAGCCCTGCACAACTGTATCGCTCACCAGGATTACCTGTTAAGAGGAAGAATCCAGGTCATCGAGACACCAGACAGTGTCACTCTTACCAATCTCGGGAGATTTCTTCCCGGTGACGTATACACGGTTATCAGGCAGGATGCTCCGCTTGAAATCTATCGGAGCCCTTTTTTAACCGCAGCCATGGTACATCTAAACATGATTGACACCCAGGGAGGAGGAATTAAGAAGATGTTTCAATCTCATGCAAGGCGATTCTTCCCGCTTCCTGATTATGATCTCTCTCTTCCTGACCGGGTCAAAGTCACCATACCGGGGAGAATTTTAGATGAACAGTATGCCAGGCTCCTGATGGAGCGAACCGACCTCGACCTTCAGACCGTCATCCTGCTCGATGCTGTGCAGAAGAAAAAATCGCTAACAAAAGAAGAATATGTGTACCTAAAGAGAAAAGGACTTGTAGAAGGTAGATATCCGAAGGTCTTCATCACCGGACCCATAGCCGAAGTTACCGGCCAAACCGCAAAACATACACGTGAAAAGGGATTTGATGACAAGTATTATCAGGAATTAATCCTGCTCTTAATCAGGGACCATGGCCCGGTATCAAGAAAAGAAATTGATATTCTATTGCTGGATAAACTCCCTGAAATTCTGGATTATAACCAGAAACGTCATAAAATTCATAATCTCATCTCAACGCTCTCGCGGTTGAAGAAAATTGAAAATACAGGAACACGCAAAGATTCCCAATGGATATCTACCGATTTACCCAAATAAAACCCTTCTATTTGAAATTAAAAATTAAACTGATTTAATTAAAATCGAGTGAGATTAAAAGATAATTGTATTGCTCATGATATTACAAAATCTTAGCAAAAGAAAAAGCTAAACGGTAACAATAAAATCCTTATCATTTTGCTTAAAATTTAGAATTATCAAATCCTGTTTTGATTACAATACATCGGTTTCTCTCTATCCAAACAATAGATCCATACTCTTGAAACAAAAGACAACCTATATTATCCCATAAAAATAGATTTTGGGCATATTGGTTTTGTTAACTTCTATCAGAAGTCGACATAAGAATTTTATAACCTGGACCTGATGAAATGAACCCTACTGATACATCAGAAAAAGAATTAGAACGAATTATCGCTGACGCACTAATTACTACCTCAAAATACCTCCCTGGGAGAACACAAGATTATGATCGTGACCATGCGGTCGATCTTACACATCTTCTCTCCTTCATAAAAATCACTCAGCCTAATACATTTGAACAATTGAGTCTGGGTGAAGATAGTCCAAGAAGACAACAATTTCTTGCAAGGCTTCAAGGGGAGATTGCAAAGCGTGGAATTGTTGATGTTCTCCGTCGCGGGGTTAAACATGGTCCGGCATCGGTTTCACTCTTTTATGGAACCCCTACGTCAGGCAACATACGGGCGGAGGAACTTTTTGCAGCAAATATATTCAATGTAACCCGTCAGCTTCAATACAGCAAAGATGAGACAAAACTAGCCCTCGATTTGTGCATATTCATCAATGGTCTCCCCATTGCTACCTTTGAATTAAAGAACCGTCTTACAAAACAAACAGTGGATGATGCAATTCAACAATACAAACGAGATCGTGATCCCCGTGAACTACTTTTCCAGTTTGGACGCTGTGTTGTCCATTTCGCATTGGATGATCAGGAAGTCCGGATGTGTACATGGCTAAAAGGAAGTAGCTCCTGGTTTTTACCCTTCAATAAAGGTTACAATGACGGGGCTGGCAATCCTCCCAATCCGGAAGGAATTAAAACAGAGTATCTCTGGAAGGAAACCCTGACGAAATCCAGTCTTACTGATATACTTGAAAATTATGCCGAGCTCGTAGAGGAGAAAGACGAAAGATCAAGACGACAAAAAAAGAGTCAGATATTTCCAAGATATCATCAACTCGTTGTAGTCAGGTCCTTACTCGAACATGCTTCCCGTTACGGAGTCGGCCATCGGTACCTCATTCAACACTCAGCCGGTAGTGGAAAGAGTAACTCAATAGCATGGCTCGCTCATCAATTGGTATCGCTTCAAAAAGATGGACAAACAATCTTTGACTCAATCATAGTCGTCACTGACAGGCGTGTACTTGACAAACAAATCAGGGATACCATCAAACAATTTGCCCAGGTGACAGCCATCGTAGGAGCGGTAACTGAGGGGTCGTCTCAGCTCCGAACATTCATTGAAGACGGAAAGAAGATAATTATCACAACAGTCCAGAAATTTCCATACATCATTGATGAGATAGGGAGTGATCATAGGGGAAGAAAATTTGCCCTCATCATAGACGAGGCTCATTCAAGTCAGGGTGGCCGGACCTCTGCAAAAATGCACATGGCTCTCTCTGAAGAGGGTTCCGGTGAAGATGATGAGACGATAGAGGATATGATAAACACCCTCATGGAATCTCGAAAACTCTTAAAAAATGCTAGTTACTTTGCTTTCACTGCAACCCCGAAAAATAAAACCCTCGAACTTTTTGGCGAACCCTATCAGGTTGGTGATCAGATTCGTCATCAACCATTCCATAGTTATTCAATGAAACAGGCTATTGAGGAAGGCTTCATTCTTGATGTTTTGAAAACCTACACACCAGTGAAAAGTTACTATCACCTGATGAAGACGGTAACGGATGATCCCGTCTTTGATAAAAAGAGAGCAAAGAAAAAACTCAAAAAATATGTCGAGTCTCATGACCATGCTATTCGTCTGAAATCAGAGATTATCGTAGACCATTTCCATGAACAAGTAATCCAACGGAAAAAGATTGGAGGAAAGGCTCGTGCAATGGTTGTGACCAGTGGTATAGAACGGGCGATTCAATATTATCTAGCGATTTCTGCATATCTCATAGAGGAGAAATATCCCTATCAGGCAATAGTCGCATTCTCTGGTGAACATGAATATAGTGGGCAACAAGTTACAGAAGCATCTCTAAATCAATTTCAGAGCATCCAGATTCCGGAAAAATTCTGTGAAGACCCATATCGATTCCTTGTGGTTGCAGATAAATTTCAGACTGGGTATGATGAACCTCTTCTCCATACCATGTATGTTGACAAAATCCTTACTGACATAAAGGCGGTTCAGACATTATCCCGCCTGAACCGTTCCCACCCTCAAAAGCATGATACATTTGTTCTGGATTTCGTCAATGATACTGATACCATACGAGAGGCATTTGAGACCTATTATCGGACAACGATTTTAAGTGAAGAGACCGATCCGAATAAACTGCATGACCTCAAAGATACTCTCGATCACTACCAGGTCTATACTAAAGAAAGAATAGACCGGTTAGTTGAGCTCTATCTGACCGGTGCAGACAGGGATAAACTCGATCCATATCTCGACATCTGCGTTGCTGCATATATGGGTCTTGATGAAGACAGCCAGGTAGATTTCAAAGGAAAAGCAAAAGCTTTCCTGCGTATCTATAGTTTTCTCTCTGCGATACTTCCTTATACTAATTCTGAATGGGAGAAACTCTCTATATTTCTCAATTTCTTAACTCCAAAACTTCCCGCACCTGTTGAAGAGGATCTTTCAAAAGGGATTCTGGAAGCAATTGATATGGAGAGTTACCGGGTTGAAGTTGAAGCCTCCCTCTCAATAACACTATCAGATAAAGATTCAGAAATTTATCCGGTTCCAACCATAGGACGAGGTCATGTTGCTGAACCTGAATTCGATTATTTGAGTAATATTGTCAAATCATTCAATGATCTCTTTGGGAGTATCGAGTGGAACGACACCGACAAAATCAAAAAGGTCATCACAGAAGAGATACCTCGAAAAGTAAGGGAAGATAAAGCGTACCAAAATGCAATCAAACATTCAGATAAACAGAATGCCAGGATTGAACACGATAAAGCCCTTTTGAGGGTGATAACAGCGATGCTCAGTGATCATACTGAATTGTTCAAACAATTTAGTGATAATCCGTCATTCAAAAAATGGCTTCAGGATTCTATCTTTGCAGCAACTTATGAATAGGAATAATATTGACTAGCAACCTTACTATTTTTTCCAGTTAGATTATAATGAAACGATCTTTGAAACTCATACCATATTTCTTTCCGTTTATTCGTGAAAATTTGATAAAAGACATCATTAAATTTTACTGTTTATTATATCTGACACTAACTCATTTTGATATCCGTTACAAGCATAAATTATGTAATTATCTATTACTTTCCAAGTTATTTCAAACATTTTTTTCCCATCATCTGCAGAGTATGGTTTTTTACCGCCATGACGCACGGGATCGGCGAATTCTTTAATAAACAAAATATCATCTTTCTCAATATTCAATTCATCTCTAAAAATAATCCATGACTTTTTATCTTTTTCTATATTATTAGTCACTTTATGGTCAACAAAATATTGCCTTAAACATTCAATAGATCTATAACAAAAAAAACCCGAATCTTTTGGATTACGAATAGCTTCGCGTAAATCACTAAGGGATAGGCGAAGATAATCACCTTTTTCGGTAGAAAATAATGGGATAATCTCATTAAACTTCTTTGGACGTTTAAGAGGAAATTGATTAGTATCATCAATATTTGCCCCAAATACTTCGATATTTCCTAATAAATCCGTTACTTGAATAATTTCAAGATCATATCCACAGCTATTCGTATAACCCAACAAATCTAATTGGACCCTCATAGCCTCTTCAATACCATTTTTTAACGTAATCAATTCATCTGGTCTTTGTTTTAGAGTGATTTGTGCATTAATTTGAGAAACAAGAATAGATGTATTTAGTTCACCAATAACTTCCCCCTCAATATTTTTCCATTCAAAATTCAAAGATGAAATATTTACATTAGCTCTCTCTGGTAAAACTCTCCCGAAAAAAATGTAAGTATGTGATTCTGATTTCATTGCTAGAATTCTCCTAATAAGTGATATCTGTGAATTGAAATAGAATATATCACTTGTTATTAATTTTGAAATTTATATCTGCTATATCAGGTATACCCTCCATATGGTTCAAATGATAATGACTGGCAATAACTCAAAAAAGGTTCTTTATTCCTGCTTAGCGAAAATATGAAATGACTGTATCCTCGATGATATAAGAAAGGGTGTTAATGAAGTGAAATGTATGTTCGAACTAGAAGAGTGCTAAATCTCACCCCTCTCTCCACACTTACTATTAGTTCGCGAAACTCAGTTGTCCCTTCCAGACAGCCTGTGATAACAAAGACCCAGGTGGAAGATTCTAATATTTGATATGGTCATCATACCCTACACCTTCCGGGTGGCTTTACCGCAGGTGATGGTCGAACATTTCAGGCGGCATGTTATGCACAGAATTAACGGACATGCAAAAGCAATGGTCGTTGCAGACAGCCGCCTTGCTGCAGTCCGTTACAAACAATCGTTTGACAGGTTCATCAAAGAACATAACTATCCAATTAAGACACTTGTTGCATTCTCAGGCGAGGTAACTGATAACGACATCCCTGGAAGTTCTTACACTGAAGTCGGGATGAACGGGAGACTTCGCGAGAAGGAACTACCTGAAAAGTTTGCATCCGACGAGTACCATGTTCTAATCGTTGCTGAAAAGTACCAGACCGGGTTTGACCAGCCCCTCCTCCACACAATGTACGTTGACAAGCGAATTGCAGGAGTCCAGGCGGTCCAGACTCTCTCACGGCTCAACCGGACCTATCCAGGTAAAGACGATACATTTGTCCTTGACTTTGTCAACACCGAAGACGAGATCAAGGAAGCGTTTCAGCCGTTTTATGAAGCGACTTTTATCCAGGAGACCGCAGATGAAGGACATCTTAACACCCTCCGAAACCGGTTGCGTGATTATAAGATATTCCATGACCAGGAAGTGGAAGAATATTGCAGGGTCTTTTTTAGACCGGTAGAAAGGCAAAGCCCTTCAGATCATGCACAGCTTAATTCGATGATTTCAAAGGCAAGAGTAAGATACGAAGAGCGTCCTCTAAATGAACAGGAAGAGTTCAAAAAAGTCCTCACCTCGTATCTGAGAATGTATGCATTTTTATCACAAATACTGCCATATCCTGACCTTGACCTCGAGAAACTATATGCCTATGGTAGGGCTCTAGCTAATGCCATCAGAAGTAAAAAACCCGGGATTGTATACCGTTTTGATGACGATGTAACCCTCCAATATTACAGGTTACAGAAGGTATGCGAGAATACTCAGATAGAATTGGAGAAAACTGGTGGTTCCACAATCGGCGGACCTACTGACGTTGGTACCGGAGTGAAAACAGGAGAAAAAACTCAATTGTCCAAAATCATCGAGACCCTTAACGAGCGGTTCGGTACAGAATTTACTGAAGCGGACCAGTTATTCTTTGACTCCATTCAGAAAGACGCTGCTGGAAATGAAAAACTGATACAGGCTGCAAAAGCCAATAATATGAATAAATTCGGGTTTGCCCTGACAGAAGAACTTAATAATATTATAGAAGGGAGAATGGAGAGCAATGAGAAGATTGTGAATAAATTTTTCAAAGATCCTGAATTCAAAACCCTGGTGACAGAATACATGATTAAAAAAGTCTACCAGGAGATAACTGAAGGTAGTGAATGAAAATAAAGCGTTTCTTGTTTATTAAAATGTATTGAAAAAACCTTATCTTAATTCATTTTAAAAAAGGCCAAATACTTGAATCGTTTGTTTTTCATGGAAAATATATCTTTTTTTGTAACTATTCAGCCGAAAACAACTTTTTTTAGATCAAATGATTAATTGTATTCTAATTAAGAAATAGAAGGCCATACACCATTAGTACTTTATATGATGAGAATAATAGAGGATTCAAGCGAAATGTCTCTGAACCGTGAATGAATCCGGATTCTTATTAATACTTCTACTCTGAAGTAAGGGGTTGAAGGGAAGAGTACCAGATGATGGTGAAGAGGGGTAAGATTAAAGATAATAAAAATATATGGTACACTTGTGATGGGGAGAAGGTACCCTCTTGATCATGAGTATGATAATTTCGGAGTTTATAGTAATGGGTCATGTCTATCAGAATAATAATCTGAATACATGTAAAGAGGTTTTTACATGAGTATATCTGATGAGATATCAGTACAGGAAAATGATGGCGTCATTCAAAATCTTGCCGAAATTATAAGGGAAGAATTTACAAAGAAGAATGTCAAAGTAGACAGGTTGTATCTTTTTGGTAGCCGAGCTCACGGCAATGCAAGGTCTGATAGTGACTATGATTTCCTGGTGATCTCCGGATCTCAAATTGAACGGTTTATACAGAGACAAATCACATCAGAAATAAGACGTCGTTTTGTCTTTGAGTTCAATATAGATGCAGACATCCTTGTTATTCCAAAGACCAGTACATCTGCCAGTCTTACAGATAAAGGGAAAATCTCATATTATGCGATTCGGGATGGAATAATTATATGATTGGGCAGAATGAGTCTGTCACCTACTGGTGTCTCAAAGCGCAAAATGATCTCAAGAATGCTGGTCATGAGATAGAACACGATGATCCAGCCCTTGACACCGTATGTTTTCATGCTCAACAGGCAGCGGAGAAGTACCTCAAAGCATATCTTTTATAATAATATTAGAAGTGGTAAAAGCCATTGTGCATTACCTGGCAATAAGCAGCCAATCCATTCCTCACATACTGATCCGTCTCCACTCAAATTTCCCTCTCCTGACAGATATCTTCTGAACAGGGTTGTATGCGTCCATTATGGCTTTGGTAATCTGTTCTATTGTGGCCATTACTTCCTGTGTTGCAGCTGCAGACTCAACCACTAAAATCAAATTCCTGATGTTCCCCCTATAATTTAATATCGAAAAATACCAAAGTTCGCCAAAATTAAAAAAACATGGCAACTTCCCAATTCATAATGTTTAGCAAAGTTATTCAAAAATTGTCACGAGTATTAATTATATGAGTGAGACTATTAATTCTCTTACTCCATCTATGCAAGAAATCCCTCCACCCAGGTGGTTTATATTCACCACCATTAAGAATAAAAAATCTGATTCTTTACCCTTTTGAATATCCTGGTCAGCCGCGACAATCATCTGTTATAGATTGTTCGTTACGTGCCGAATGAGGTGCAACACTTGATAATTCGATGATCTTAAAGGCACGAGCAAGATACGAAGAGCGGTTTGAAAATGAACAGGAAGAGTTCAAAAAAGTCCTTACCTCATATCTGATAATGTATGCATTATTATCACAAATACTGCCGTATCCCGATATTGACCTCGAGAAACTATCTGCCTATGGGAGGGTTCTTGCTAATGCCATCAGAAGTAAAAAACCCGGAATTGTATACCGTTTGATGACGATGTGGCCCTCATATATTACAGGTTACAGAAGGTATGCGAGAATACACAAATGGAATTAGAGAAAACGGGGGGTTCCACAATTGTAGGGCCCATTGACGTTGGTACCGGAGTGAAAACAGGAGAAAAAACTCCATTGTCAAAAATCATCGAGATCCTGGATTTAAAAATCTGGTGACACAATACATGATTGAAAAGGTCTACCAGGAGATAACGGCAGGTGAGTGAACAAAAAAATATGTTGAAAAAAACTGGTCCTGATCCATTTTAAAAGGGGCCAAATACTTGAATCAATTTTTTTACGGGAAATATAATTCCAATTTCGATTGATTTCCATCTTATTATGATCAGTATCTCACTTTGATGCGTGAAAACTCGTAGTGATTACAATCTAATGTAATTTGCAACGAGTGGGATACATGACATATTTTCACAGAACGGGGGAGAAACCCGGATCTTTTCTTTCCGGCCGGTTTTGGAGACGGCAGACAGGGGACAGAGGTTGCGGTGTACCGGGGGAGTGTATAAGAATCATAGTCAACATCTTCTCCCATACTTCTAAAATGAAGGTAAGATAATAATGTGTATCTGAAAAATTCAATTAGAATTTTCCGCTTTCACTGTATCAAATGATGCCCATGATCAAACATTTATCAACGTATGAGAAAGAAGTAATATTATGATTATCGAAACTGACGTCTCCGCAGTGTATGATGGAAAGGCCCTTATCCCTGATCACCCGGTGGATCTCAAGACTGGAAAGAAATATCATCTCATCATTGAGGAGATTCCTCCTGATGATCCCAAAATGGATAGTAACTCCGAAAAGATCCAAGTCTGTGAAAACGCCTATATGAGCGAACGAGTTCTTGCCCGTGAATGGCTCACGACAGAAGAGGATGAAGCGTGGGAGTATTTATAAAGGGCGATATTGTCGTTATACCGTTTCCTT
>Ga0209083_1001930_pt1 | contig 21333 bp, 15 predicted proteins | sample AM7aDNAmetaG_FD_184132 | JGI IMG/M metagenome (GOLD analysis project Ga0209083, IMG submission 184132) | Freshwater microbial communities from Finland to study Microbial Dark Matter (Phase II) - AM7a DNA metaG (SPAdes) (version 3) | ecosystem: Environmental > Aquatic > Freshwater > Lake ...
GAAAGTCGAACTAAAACCGGATGTACCTAATCAGGCAGGGAGCTGGCAATCCAGCATTTCCCGGATTAATGAACTATGTGTGAAATATGATCCGTACATCCGTAAATTCAGTTATACCGAAAGCACAAAAACCCTGAAATGGATTGATAACGACGGAGAAATAACCTGTTCTGCAGATTTAAGGGATATTTCCGTTTACGTTGAAGCAGGCACCAGCGATTATAGTATCAAATTCAAGTGCAACGATGATTCAAAATGCATAGCCTGCAACTATACCGGCCCAACATCCATAACAGCCATCACCATCAATGATAAAAGTGCTGCAGATGAAATTGTAAATGAAATAAAAAAAATAAAGTCCGGCAATTACAGCAGCCCGAATAAATCATTCAGCTGGCAGACGAATATTGACCGCATCAACGAGCTCTGTGTAAAATATGATCCGTACATACGTAAATTCAGTTATAATCAGAACAACAATAAACTGAAATGGATTAATAAAGATGGCGATATTACAAGTGAAGCTGACCTGAGCCTGGTAACAGTCAATCTTAAACCCAGCAGCTACGGCACCGATTATTATGTTCAGTTCATTTGTAAATCAAGCGGTTCGAAATGTATCGACTGTACTTACGGCGGGGCATCCGACCTGAACTCAATAACCGTTACTGACAAATCTGCGGGCGACGAAATCGTGAGCCTGGTACAACAAATTATGGATGGTGGTTCTTCTTCACCAAAAACCAATGTGAATTATTCCTCCGGATGGCAGTCGAGTATTACTAAGATCAACAACCTGACGAATTTGTATGATCCGTATATCAGAACTTTTACCTACAACGACAGTAAAAACGAAATTACATTTATCACAAAAGACAAGGATATTACCATCACTGCCAAAATTAACGATATCTATATTTATTCGGAACCATCCAGTGGAACAAGCTATTATGTAACCTTTGAATGCAAGGACGGTACAAAATGCATAAAATCTTCATACAGCGGGGAAACTAATCTTACATCTATTACTATAACGAACCAGGATGCCGCAAACCAGATCGTTGCCGAGTTTCAAAAGAATGCACCAGGCACCAGGAAAGGTAAAAGCGGAGGAAGAACTCCCGAAGAAAGGATAAAAGATATTATTAAATAAATTTGTTTGGAATTTTAATAAACCGGGCTACTGACAAGTCCGGTTTATTTATGAAACCTCTTTAAAAAGTCAGCAATTTCAGGAACGCCACCCTGATAAACGAGATAACCGTCGTAAGGTTCACGTTTGGTAATTTCATCATTTACAGAAGTAAGCATAATGTCTTTTACTTTTTCCAGGTCATCAGTCTGTCCTAAAGCCCATGAAAGTTTTATAAATGCAACTTCGGGGAGCATATTTCCTGCCGGTACTATCCCTTTTGCCATTAAATCTCTTCCTGTGTCATAAACAAACATGTGAACATAACCCCATATTGTTTGTAATGTCATATAAACGGCCACTCCTTTCTCAGCGGCTTTAACAATGGCAGGATATAATTCCTTATTCACATGACCCAGCCCGGTGCCGACAATTACAATACCTTTGTAGCCCATGTCAACCATAGAGTTCATGATATCAGGGTTCATTCCTGGATAATAGTATAACATCGTCACTCTTTCGTCGTAGTAAGGCAGGATAGTAACATTCCTGTCTTTACGCCTGTGATGGTATTCCTTATGTAAAGGAGTAACTTCCTTACGGTTAACCATACCGACAGGTGTATCACCAATTGTACGGAAAGTTGAGCGATAGGAAGAATGCATTTTTCTTACCCGGGTTCCTTTATGCAATAACCCATACTCGTCAGAGGTAGGACCAAACATGCAGACAAGAACCTCGGCAATGTCAGAATGACCGGCAGTGCGCATGGCATGCATCAGGTTCAGGGCAGCATCAGAACTCGGCCGGTCTGATGAACGCTGTGATCCCACAAGGACTATGGGGACGGGTGAATTCTGTACCATAAAGGAAAGTGCAGCTCCGGTATGATGAAGCGTATCTGTACCATGTCCAATAACAATTCCGTCAATACCATTTTCAATTTCCCTTCCGATAGCTTCGGCTAAAACCTTATATTGTTTCGGGCCCATATTTTCGCTGAAAACAGCGAAAAGTTTTTCTGTTTCCAGATTGCAGATGTCTGCAAGCTCAGGTACAGCTCCATATAATTCCCCCGGTGAAAAAGCAGGAATAACTGCCCCTGTCCTGTAATCGAGGCGGGAAGCAATAGTCCCTCCTGTACCGAAAAGCTTAACTCGTGGCAAACCAGGAGTTATTGGGAATTCCTTCTCCGGTATTTTATAATTGGCTTTTTTATAGCTGGTTTCAATCATACCGGTAATGGTGTTCACATCAATACCAATATTGTAACCTGTTATAATCTTCATCACAATATGAAAATCATCATCGTTCTCTGAACGCGGTAAAACGGTACCGCTGAATGGACCTCTTGTTGTTGTAACCTCGGCATGGCCCCATACCCGGACATTGAATTTTTTTAAAACCTCCAGTGCTTTTCCTTTGTATCCCTGAAAAATATCATCACTCATCGCTATGTTGTGTTTGTTGTGCCTATTATTGAAAACGAAATTTGTACTGTATTCGTTTTGACCGCGAAATTACAATAGTTTTACCTCATATCACAGATTATTCTTCTGAATTTTTAACAACAAACCCGAAGATTGCCGGTAAAAAATATCCTGTTTACTTGCTGCTGTATATGCGTATCTTATCAGCTGTTTGTGAGGCAAGTTCTTTTTGACCGAAAGATGAGGCAATGGACGCAATATTTCTCAGTATTCTCAGTGCAGTATTTTTATCGTTTGTAAAATACGCCCCGAACTTTGAGTTTACAGAATTATAATATTGAAGGTTATTACAATAATATTGTATGATTTTCTTCATTATATTGTCTGCTCTGTCTTTTTCACCCAAAGAATAATAAAGCTGTGCAAACGGTAACATGGTCAAATCAAAGGGCAAGGTTTTGTCGGGGAAAAGCTGAATACACCTGTTGAGGATTTTCCTTGCCGAATCTTTTTTGTTTTCAATGATCAGCGCCTGTGCAACACGTGCAAAATTATTTCTTGAAATTTTTGTATTGCTCTGGCAATCATAATATACCGGGACTTTAATATTATCCAGTGCGCCATTAAGGAATTTATTCATCAGTATATCATAACACTCACCGGTATTCACCCCTCCCATGCCCCTGATATAATTTAAAGTGTCAGACTTAACAGGTATAAAATGATATACGTAACCTTCGAGATAGCAATATCTGTCTACATCAAGAACTCCCCTTACACTCGACGGGCTAACGAAATAAACAGGCCTTGTCCATTGATTTGCCGCAATAATATCGAGCAGCATCAACTCATTCTTGAACAGGTAATTTTTCCTGATGGTCCATCTGATTTCAGGTTCAATGCGATCTTTCATTTCTGCAGTTACCGTTCCGTTTTTAATCACTTTGGCAGCATCAACAGGAATGAACACTTCTTTAACCGGCAAAAAATTAATCTGTTCACCATCCTCCAGCGTCACTTTGGCTTTGGGATCATCGCTTCCCATAAATTCTATCAGTTTGGAAAGTTCCGTAGGTCCTTTAATACCTGATTCATAATAAGGCACATAATCATTCATTCCCTCTTTATATTTTTCGGAGGGAAGAATAAAGGGCAGAGCTCCGGACTGATATACTTTTTTATGTAGCTGCGGCGGGTACCACGAGCCTGCTGCCAAAGTATAATTCAACACTCTGACATCAGTTCGTATACCTTCAACTTCCTGTGCATACCAGAGCGGGAAAGTATCATTATCACCGTTTGTAAATAAAATAGCATTAGGGGCACAGGAGTTCAGGTAATTCAGAGCAAAATCATGAGCTGTTGTTTTCCCGGAACGGTCATGATCGTCCCATCCTTCTTTCCCCATTATGCCTGGAACCAGAACAAGAGAAAGGACACTCACAGCTATGGCAATCCATGCTTTCCCAAACTTTTTTACTTTTTCGGGAACGGATTCATATAACGACAATACGCCCAATCCTATCCATATACAAAATGCCATAAATGATCCCGCATAGGAATAATCTCTTTCCCTGGGTTGATAAGGAGTCTGGTTCAGATAAAGGACAATCGCAATGCCGGTCATAACAAATAATATACTGACGACGACAGCATCCTTGCGGGCATGTTTAAAATGAAACAGAATTCCCAGAATTCCCAAAAGCAATGGAAGCAGATAAAATTTATTTCTTGCTTTATTTTTCGATAAATTGTCGGGCAGATTATCCTGCGGGCCCAAACGCGCCTCATCAATAAATTTTATACCACTTATCCAGTTTCCATTCACTGTTTCACCCTCACCCTGAATATCATTTTGCCTTCCGGCGAAATTCCATAAGAAATATCTGAAATACATATGACCCAGCTGATAGGTAAAAAAGAATTTCAGGTTGTTGATAAATTCCGGATCCTTGCCGGCTTTTATTCCGCCCCATTCTTTATATGCTGAAATATGGTACTTATCCGAACTGTACATCCTGGGAAAAACCGTACACTGTTTTGAATCATAGATATATACAGGTTTTGTTCCGACTGCCTCGTATTTATTTTTACCCTTGGCATATATCGTTTTCCCGTCTTTGCGGTCTTTTAACTCAGCGTTATAATACTGACCATAAAATAATGGCCGGTCACCGTATTGTTCCCTGTTCAGGTAATCCGTCAGTGAAAAAACATCCGCCGGAGCATTTTCATTTAAAGGTGTACCTGCATTTGAACGGATCAATATCATGGTATACGAAGTATATCCTAATATAATAAAGGTAAGCGCCCATGCAGCGGTATTCAGGTGTGTTTTTCTTTTTTTATGAGAAAGCCAAATCATTAACATCAGGGATACAATTAAAATGAAGGCGTAAACAATAATACCTGAACCAAAAGGCAACCCCAGCCCGTTAACAAATACAAGCTCAAATTTTGCCGCAATCTGAACTAAACCCGGGATGATGCCATACTGCACAAACAACAAAGCACTGAAAGCTATTATTGTAGTAAGGATAACTCCCGCGGCAGTGGTTTTAAAACGTTTAAAGTAATAAACAAAAGTAATAGCAGGAATAACCAGCAGGTTAAGCAGGTGAACGCCTATTGATAATCCCATCAAGTAGGCAATCAGAATGAGCCACCGATCAGCTTTTTTGTCATTGGTTATACCGTCCCATTTAATAACAGCCCAAAAAACAAGAGATGTGAATAAGGCTGAAGAAGCATACAACTCTCCTTCAACTGCAGAAAACCAGAATGAATCACAAAAAGTAAAAGCGAGTGCACCGGTGAACCCGCTTCCGAATATTAATATGGTTTTAATCTTATCTAAACTTTCATTTTTAACAAGGGCCTTTTTTGCCAAAGCTGTAATTGTCCAGAATAGAAACATAACAGCGAGGGCACTGGTAAGTGCGGATAGGATGTTAATCATTACCGGAACCCTGGCCGGGTTGCCGAATGAGAGTAATGAGAAGATGCGGGCAGCCATGATAAAAAGCGGAGCTCCGGGAGGGTGTCCTACCTGCAATTTATAGGAACAGGCAATGAATTCACCGCAATCCCACCAGCTGGCTGATTTTTCAATAGTCATTACAAAAACGGTAAAAGCAAAAAGAAAAGCCGTCCATCCGAAAATATTATTCAGTCTTTTACAATTCATAAGTGGTCAGATTATCAGAAAGCGAAGTTATAAAAAAGAGACGAATGCTTGTTTATTAATAAATATTTAAACCTGACAGGTACAAATTTTTTATGGGCAGCATTTAACAATCTGATTTTCTATCTTTTATAAAATTTAATTTCATTTATTAAAAATTTCTTTAAAAAATGTTAATTGTATCAAAAATAGTCGTAATTTTGCACGTCAAATTAAACAACCATTATGAAAAAATTAGCATTATCAGTTATTATCGCAGGAATGTTCGCATTCGTTGCTTGTGGACCTAAAGGCCCAACCCCTGAAGAACTTCAGAAAAAACAGGATTCAATTGCTCAGTTAAAAGCTGACTCTTTGAAGAATGATTCTATTGCTAAAGCCACCGCTTTAAAAGCAAAAGAAGATTCTATCAAGAAAGCTGATTCAATTGCAAAGGCAAAACCTGAACCTAAGAAAAAAGAAGTTAAGAAAGAAGTTAAGAAAGAAGCTAAGAAAGTAAAGAAATAAACTTTCAGGTTCACAAAAAAAAAAGGAGTGGGTTACCACTCCTTTTTTTTTTACATTATTCGATTAACCGCATTTTTCATATCCGCAATTACTGCAGGCCGTGCAACCCTCTTTATAAATAAGGGTTCCCTTCTGAGAACAGGAAGGACAGGCTTCTTCACTTTTTACTGCAGTACCATCGGGGATATACTTTTTCAAGGCTCTTACCACACCGTTTTTCCATGTGTTTATTGATTCTGTATCCAGATTCAGATTGCTGATCAGTTCAACAGCGAAATGCAGCGGCATGCCATGTCTTAAAATACCTGAAATGAGTTTTGCATAGTTCCAGTATTCCTTATCAAATGATCTTGACAGGGCATGAATAGTCTGACGGATTCCCTGTCTGTCAATAAAATGGAAGTCATACTGGGCTCTTTCGCTTCCTTCTTTTATTCTTTCCACTTTCCCTTTTAACAACCAGCTGGGAACAAAAAAATCTTCGGCGCTGCCGGTAAAAATTTCATATGGTTTATTGTTCAGTAAACCAACTACAGCTATCCATTTTTCGTTTTTATTCTGGAACCTGACCACATCCGCCTCAAGTACCTGGGGCCGGGGAGGGGCATTTGTTTCCTTGAATTCCATCTCGTCTTTTTCACTTTGATCGTTACTGATCAGAACACCCGACCTGGATCCATCCCTGTATATGGTCATTCCTTTACAACCGCATTTCCATGCTGTTTTGTATATTTCTCCGATCAGTTCCTCTGTGCTTTCCTTAGGAACATTCACGGTAACGCTGATAGAATGGTCTACCCATTTCTGGATAGCACCCTGCATCTTAACCTTGGCCAGCCAGTCAATATCGTATGCTGTTGCCTTATAATAAGGTGATTTTTCAATGATATGCTGCAGATTCTTTTCATCGTAATTTTTAACCTCATCAACATTATAACCTTTCACTTTGAGCCATTCCAGAAATTTAGGGTGGAATACATTGAATTCTTCCCATGAATCACCGATGTCATCAATAAATGAAACGGTAACATCCTTATCGTTTGGATTGACTTTACGCCTTCGTTTATAGGATATATGGAAAACAGGTTCAATGCCAGAGGTTGTTTGTGAGCATATACTGACACTTCCCGTCGGAGCTATTGTAAGCAGGGCAATGTTTCTTCTACCGTATTTTGTCATCGCTTCATATAACTCAGGATCTGATTCTTTGAGCCTGAGAATAAAGGGATTATTTGCTTCCCTTTTGGCATCGAATATTTTAAAACAGCCTCTTTCCTTTGCCATGATAACTGATGAGCGATATGCTTCGATAGCCAGATTTTTATGCACTTCAAGGGAGAAACCGATGGCATCATCGCTTCCGTATCTCAGTCCTAAAGCAGCAAGCATATCACCTTCAGCTGTAATTCCTACACCTGTTCTCCTGCCCATCAATGTTTTTTCTTTGATGTTCAGCCACATATTACGTTCAATATGCTTCAGTTCTTCATCTTCAGGATCTGAATTTATCTTTTCAAGAATTTTGTCAATGTTTTCTGATTCCAGATCAATGATGTCATCCATAATCCGTTGTGCATAACGAACATGTTCGGCAAAAAGTTGCGAATTGAAAATGGCTTTATCCGTAAAGGGATCTTCTACATAACTGTAAAGGTTAATTGCTATCAACCTGCAACTATCATATGGGCACAAAGGGATTTCGCCGCAGGGGTTAGTCGAAACCGTTTTAAAGCCCAGATCTGAATAACAATCGGGAATAGACTCCCTGATGATGGTATCCCAGAAAAGGACTCCCGGTTCAGCAGATTTCCAGGCATTTTCAATGATTTTATCCCATAATATCCGGGCATCAATTTCTTTAACCACTTTTGGATTGGGAGAGTCGATAGGGTATTGCTGCCTGTAAGGTTCTCCGGAAATGACACATTTCATGAATTCGTCGTCAACTTTCACAGAAACATTTGCACCGGTAACTTTCCCCTGCACCAGTTTAGCATCAATAAAATGTTCTGCATCCGGATGTTTGATAGACAAACTAAGCATCAGAGCACCCCTTCTGCCATCCTGCGCCACCTCCCGTGTCGAGTTTGAATAGCGTTCCATGAAAGGTACAATTCCGGTCGAAGTAAGTGCACTGTTCATAACCTTACTTCCATAAGGACGGATGTGTGACAGATCGTGGCCTACTCCTCCTCTGCGTTTCATCAGCTGAACCTGTTCCTGATCAATCTTCAGGATACCGCCGTAAGAATCAGATCCCCCTTTATTCCCGATTACAAAGCAATTGGAAAGTGAAGCGATCTGGAAAAAATTACCTATTCCCGCCATCGGACTTCCTTGCGGAATAATATATTTAAAATCTTTGATCAGGTCATATATCAATTCTTTGCTCATCGGGTTTTTATACTTCTGCTCCACCCTTGCAATCTCACCCGCAATTCTCCGGTGCATTTCATCCGGCGTCTTCTCATATATATTGCCTTCGCTGTCTTTCAGCGCGTATTTGTTCATCCAAACCTTGGCAGCCATATCATCACCCTTGAAATAAATCAATGCATTCTCCAGCACTTCGTCTTGTTTATGTTTCACAAGGTTTTTATTCATTTGAAATTTCATTTCTTCAGTACCAATTTCGTTACTTTCATTATTTCTGTGTTGTTCGATTTGATCATCCAGCACTTCCGGCCTGGTTCTTTTATCAAGGACCTCCTGGTAATAATTATCCAGATTTGCTTTTTCAACTCTTGCGCTTGTGTCAGAAAACAAATTGGTATCCATAGATTTAGAAAAAATTACTTGATTAATAAAAAAATCTTAATAATTACAATAAATTGATTTTTAATAGAATGCAAGATCAACCCCGCACAAGCTTTCTGAGTACAATATACAACATCACATTATTCTGAATAAATAGTTTTATTAACAAAACATTAACAAAGTACCGTAATAGGTTGAAATCAAAAATGATATATTGTTAATTCTTCCTTCAATTAAGTATTTAATAGCTAACAACATACAAATACCTAAATTTTACAGATATGCTTTAAAAGCTTACACTTATACCTTTTTTGTAACGTTTTATCAGAATAAAAAAGAATTTTATGCATTATAAAGATAACTTTATCACCAATGTTTTTTTATATTTACCACCTTATTTTATGAACAATTACTATTTAATAATTATTAAGGCATATTACTGAAAATGACCGAAAAAGAATTTAATAAGCTAAAAATGCAGGATCAATTGATGACGGTTTTCGATTCGGGCGAAGAAGTTGCATCCAGACAATATGCAGTATACAATATTAAATTATATTCTGTTTTTGATTTTTATATTGAGATCTGGTATATTAAAAATGAGAACAAGGTTGACCGTATCCATATCGTTGATACAGAAAAGGTCTCCAGGCTATACTCATCCGCAATTGACATTACTGATATTTTTAAATAATAATCATCTTACCCCTGTATAAAGACCCAATAAATATCTGTGAATTTGATTATCACCTGCCTGAAAAACAAATTGCACAGTATCCGGCAGATCCTCGCGACAGCTCACGTTTGCTAATCCATGAACAAGGCATGATACGTGAGGATATATTTTCATCACTCCCGGTTCATATTCCTCCTGAAAGTTTTATCATTTTTAATGATACACGTGTGGTTCATGCCAGAATTCTATTCCGGAAAACAAGTGGTGCACTTATTGAAATATTCTGCCTTGAACCCTATAGGGATGACCTGCAAAAGGGAATGCAGAAAACTACAAGTTGCGAATGGGTTTGCCTGGTCGGAAATAAAAAAAAGTGGAAAACAGGAAAATTAACCAACCTTTTTTCTTCCTGCTACAAAACGATTCATCTGACAGCTGAACTGGCCGGTATTTCGGAAGATGCATTTATCATCCGATTTAGCTGGGATCCGGTTCATCTGAGATTTTCAGAGATCATGGAATCCTTTGGTAATATTCCTTTACCTCCTTACATCGACCGCCCGGCTGATGACAGTGATCAGCTTTCTTATCAGACGATTTTCGCGCATTATGATGGCTCCATTGCAGCACCCACTGCCGGACTTCATTTTTCACCCCGGGTAATTGAACAACTGAAAGAAAAAAATAATCTGACCGATTATATTACACTTCATGTAGGAGCCGGTACCTTTAAGCCTGTTTCAGGGGATGATGCTTCAAAACACATCATGCATTCTGAAGGTATTCTAATCAACAAAGCACTTGTAATGAATCTACTCTGCAATAAAAAAAGAAAGATCATTGCCGTCGGAACAACCTCGGTCAGAACCCTTGAAAGTCTTTACTGGTATGGTGTAAAGTTATATTTAAAAGAAAAGTGTGATTTCATGATTGATCAGTGGGATCCTTATCAGACAGGCTACAGGGAAGAAATCACCCGTGAAAAGGCTCTGCTTTCCATAATAAATTATATGGATGAGGTTAATACAGACTTTATATCAGGCTATACCAGACTGATGATCGTTCCCGGTTACCACTTTATGATGGTCGACGGTATTATCACCAACTTTCACCTTCCAAAAAGCACGCTTCTTCTTCTCATTGCAGCATTTCGTGGTAACGAATGGAAAAAAGTATACGAATATGCCTTATCTCATGATTTTCGTTTTCTGAGTTATGGTGATTGTTGTTTGTTTCTATAAGGATTGATAAATTTTTATTATTTTTGAAAACTGTTCATCATAAAAATGCTGTCAAAAAAAACACAATATGCCATTTATGCCCTGGTTCACCTGGCAAGAGAATATGGTAAAAACCCTGTACTGATAGCAACCATCGCTGAAAAAGAAAAAATACCCAGAAAGTTCCTTGAAAATATACTGCTTGAATTGAAAAACACCGGTTATGCCAACAGTAAAAAGGGTAAAGGCGGAGGCTACTACCTGATAAAAAAGCCGGCAGAGATTAACCTTGCAGATGTAATCCGTTATTTTGACGGGGCTATTGCACTCCTTCCCTGCGCTTCATCCAAATACTATGAATCATGTTCTCACTGCAAAGACGAAAATACATGCGGAATCAGGAATGTCATCAAAGATGTACGTGATGAAAGCGTCAAAATATTGAAAAACAAGACACTTGAAGAAATATTACTCATTGAAAATCAACTAAAAACAAAAGTTTAAATTTTTTAATCTAATAGTCTATCAATTCTATAGATTTTATATATTTGTAAAAAAATAAATCATGAAATCATTTATTAAAATTCTGATATTTATTTGTGCTGTTTCTATCTTGAGTTGTAATAACAACAAGTCAGATTCAGACACCGGAGGTGAACTGAAAGGACGAATATCCATATCCGGAGCTTTTGCCCTGTATCCCATGGCACAAAAGTGGGGTGAGGAATTCATGAAGCTTCATCCGGGTGTGAGCATCGACATCTCAGCTGGCGGAGCCGGTAAAGGGATGATGGATGTTTTATCGGGGATGGTTGATCTGGGTATGGTGTCGAGAGAAGTTAAACCTGAGGAAATAAAAAAAGGTGCATGGTATATATCCGTTACCAAAGATGCGGTATTACCAACAATGAACTCATCTAATCCATACATGAAAGAAATCTGTAAAAAAGGGATGACAAATGAGCAGTTCAAGAAAATATTCCTTACTGAAAAAGCAATAACCTGGGGTGAAATTCTGGGAAACAATTCCGGAAATAAAATAAGCCGCTATACACGCTCTGATTTTTGCGGGGCTTCGGAAATGTGGGCAAAGTATCTTGGTAAAAAACAGGAAGACCTTCAGGGTACAGGGGTTTATGGTGATCCCGGCATGGCTGAAGCTGTCCGAAACGATAAATCCGGGATCGGATACAACAATGTTATTTACGCCTACGATCTGAAAACCAGAAAGGTGAATCAGGGTATTGCTGTGATCCCTGTTGATATTAACAGTAACGGTATGCTCGATAAAGGAGAGATGTTTTATGACAATCTTGATTCATTGATGAACGCTGTTAAAAATGGCATTTATCCTTCTCCTCCTGCCAGAGAATTGTATTTTGTATCTAAAGGTAAGCCTGAAAAACGAATCGTTACAGAATTTCTGAAATTTATACTTAAGGAAGGGCAAAGGTATGTGAAAGAAAGCGGCTACGTGAACCTCAGTGAAAAAAGGCTGCAGGAAGAATCAGATAAGATCAGATAATTTGGCTGCTATTGGTATATATAGAAAAATAAAAGATGGGTTCCATAGACGATGGATGATTATATGCCTTATTCTGATCATTCTGATCCCGTTTGCAATTACAGCAGGACTGCTTTTCAGGTCATCATTGCTTCTGCAGGACAATTCATTACTGCATCTTCTTTTTTCGTCTGTCTGGAAGCCCGAGCAGGGCTCCTTCGGGTTTCTTCCTTTTATTATCAGTTCCTTATGGGTCAGCCTTTTGGCTCTTATGATAGCTGCACCTGTTTGCCTGCTGTCGGCATTGCATCTTACGCAATATGCCGGTAAAGGGATACTCAGGGTCATGCAACCTGTAATCGATATTTTAGCGGGAATACCTTCTGTAATTTATGGCCTGTGGGGTGTTATTACCGTAGTTCCATTTATTTCAAAATATTCTAAAGTCTTTTTAGGCATTGAAACTCCGGGTTATAGTATTCTTGCAGGCGCGGTTGTTTTGTCCATTATGATCATCCCTCTTATATTAAATATCCTCCTTGAACTATTAAGAACAGTTCCTGATGAACTCAAAGAGGCTTCTTTTTCATTAGGTGCCGGAAAATGGCATACCATTAAAAATGTACTGATCAGGAAGATCTATCCAGGAATTATAGCATCCTTTGGTCTCGGACTTTCAAGAGCTTTTGGTGAAACCATGGCAGTATTAATGGTTGTAGGGAATGTCGTTAAAGTGCCAACCGGTGTTCTCCAGCCCGGGTACCCTCTGCCAGCATTGATCGCCAACAATTTCGGAGAAATGATATCTGTTCCGAGGTACGATTCGGCATTAATGATGGCATCATTGATATTACTGGTCATTATTCTGATTTTTAATTTCGGTTCAAGGCTTATCATCAGGCATATAGAAAAACAATTTCAGTCATGACAAAGCGCAGTAGAATTGAAGAACGCATCGCAAGGATACTGATGTATATCTCTACACTTTTTATTGCCGGTTTACTTGTTTTTATCCTCATTTCCGTTTTATGGAGGGCACTGCCTGCCTTTTCTCCCGAAATGCTTATAAAACCTCCGCAGGGTGGCTTCTATTTTGGAAAATCAGGAGGAATACTCAATGCAATAGTCGGTTCCATATATCTTTCACTCGGTGCAACAGGGCTGTCACTTGTGATCAGTCTGCCACTGGCATTATATATTAACCTTTATCTCAACAAGAACAATAGAACCGGTGATGTTGTCCGCTTTTTTCTGGATGTGATGTGGGGAATTCCTTCTGTAGTTTACGGTGTATTCGGTTTTGCAATGATGCTGTTTATCGGGATGAAAACATCACTGCTGGCAGGGATCATCACCGTCAGTGTCTTTATCATTCCCATCATGGTCAGGGCCATGGATGAGGTTTTCAAAACGGTACCCAAAGGGCTTACAGAGACATGTTTGTCACTGGGCATGACACGCTCTGAAACAGCCTATAAAATATATGTAAGACAGTGTTTCCCGGGTATCATCACCGCCATTTTATTATCATTCGGAAGAGCAATAGGTGATGCTGCTTCTGTACTATTCACCACGGGGTATACAGATCATATTCCGACATCACTGAACCAGCCGGCAGCAACGCTTCCACTGGCCATATTTTTTCAGCTCAGCTCACCCTTTGCCGAAGTGCGGGAAAGAGCTTATGCTTCAGCGGGAGTACTCATTATCATAATTTTAATTATCAGTATTATTTCCAGATTGTTTACCGGACAATTCAGGAAACATACCATAAAATTCTGAATATGGAACAAGAAAATAAGATACAGATAAATCACCTCAACCTCTTCATTGGCAAACAAGCAATTCTGAAAGATATTAATATTGTCATTCCGGAAAATAAGATCACCGTGATTCTCGGCCCTTCAGGGTGTGGTAAAACTTCCCTGCTTAAATGCATGAACCGGCTGACTGATATCTATCACGACATGAAGGTCCATGGGCAGGTTATTCTGGACGGAGAAGATATTCTTCATACCACGAATGACATCACGGCGATACGAATGAAAATGGGATTGCTGTCACAGAAGCCATATCCTCTTCCTATGAGTATCTATCATAATATTGCTTATGGGCTGAAACTGAAAGGAATAAAAAACAGGAAAGATACAGATATGATGGTTGAGCATTATCTGAAACAGGTAAACCTTTGGGAAGAGGTTAAAGACCGGTTAAAAGAACCTGCCGTTAAACTATCTATAGGTCAGCAACAAAGGCTTTGCCTGGCAAGAGGGCTTGCAGTGGATCCGGAAATCATCCTTGCTGATGAACCCACTTCATCTCTTGATCCAATTTCAAGTAAGATTATTGAAGAGAATTTCCTCCAACTGAAAAATAATTACACCATTGTTCTGGTCACCCATATTTTAAGACAGGCAAGGAGGATAGCAGATTACGTCATCTTCATGTATATGGGTGAAGTGGTGGAGCAGGCTTATGCCGAAGATTTTTTTGAAGATCCGAAAATGGAAAGGACAAAGTCTTATCTCAGTGGTATGTTTAATTAAAACTTTCTTTATATGAAAAAGAACCGGCTTTTATTTGTATCTCTTTTTTTCTTAATGATGGTAAGCAGCACCATAAAAGCACAATTTTCAATTGATGCAGAATACAGACCCCGTTTTGAGTACAGAAATGGCTACAGACGTCTGCCTGATAAAAACACAAGTTACGCTATGCTGGTCAGTCAAAGGACCCGTTTGTCAGTAAACTATACCTGGAAAATTCTTAAAATGAGAGTTACGGCTCAGGATGTCAGGCTATGGGGCGAAGAAAAATTAAAAACCGACAATCCAGCATTCGGGGTTTATGAAGCATGGGCCGAAATCAGGGTCGTCGACAGTTTAAATGTCCGGATAGGAAGGCAGGAACTGGTGTACGACAATCAGCGTTTATTTAGCAATAACAACTGGAACCAGAACGGCCAGGTTCACGATTTAATTTTATTTAAATACAGCCGTTCGGGATGGAAAGCCGATCTGGGTGGGGCATTTAATCAAAATAAGGATACCCTGTGGGGCACATATTACGGCGGAGGTGCAATTAAAGGAAATTACAAAACCCTTACATTCCTGAGGGTGGCCAAACAATTGAAATCTTTCGATTTTTCTGTTCTGGCTGTGGGTGACGGTTTTCAGAAAGAAGGCAGTAAAAACTCTCTTTACCTGAGAGGTACCTACGGAGGTTCGGTTCAGTTTAATTCAAAATATATTTCACCAGTGGTCAGGGGATATTACCAGAACGGAAAAGATGCTGCCGGGAAGACAGTTTCAGCCTATTATTTAAATGCAGATATCAGCTTTCAGCCTGTAAAGTTTTTTAATATCGTTACCGGCTGCGAATTCTTCAGCGGAAATAACACTGCGGATACTTCGGATAAAAAAGTCAGGTCGTTTGTTCCATTGTATGGTTCAAATCATAATTTTAACGGGTATATCGATTACATCACCGATTTACAGAAACATACCGGAAATTCAGGTTTAATTGATGCTTACCTTAAGCTGACCCTCAAACCACAGGCTAAAATCAGTCTTTTGTTAGATTACCATTATTTTTCTTTACTTCATAAATATGCTTCAAAAGGCAATTTGCTAAGCAGAAATTTTGGCCACGAAATTGATTTTTCCTGCAAAATTGATTTCATCAGGGAAATCTCTTTACAGGCCGGGTATTCTGCCATGCTTGGAACAAAAACTATGGCCACCATACTCGGAGGAGATCAGAACAAACTTGGTCAATGGGTATGGTGTATGCTTACCATCAGGCCCACCATTTTCAGTTACACAAAATCAAATTAGTACGGATATGACCACCTGCTAATTTTTTATCAGTTTCATCACAACAGATTCATTGCTGCCAAATATCCGGACGTAATAAACACCATTATTTAAATCCTTAATATTTATCTCGGTTTTGTCGGTTTTCAATGCTGTCCTTAAAAGTTCCTGTCCGCTCATATTATATAAAGAACTGCTGAGAACTCCTGTAATTTTCCCCTGTAAATCAATGATAAAGGATTCCTTTACAGGGTTAGGGTACAGTTTCACACTGCTGTTACCTGATTTGTCGCTGATGCCCAATTGATAATCAATCGTACTGGATGGTTGTGACTCACAACCGTTAGTTCCGGTAACCACAACATGGTAATTGCCACTTTGTAGCGGAGTGTATTGCTGAGATGTTGCCCCTGAAACAATGTCTGAACCCATGTACCATTGGTTGCCTGTGGGTGAAGACGATTCCAGGACAGAACCGTTCAGGGTAATCTGAGGTGTTGCCGGAATGGGCATCACCGTAATGCGCTTATTTCGCGAGTTACCGTTACCACATATATTGCTTCCATGCACAGTAAGCAGGGCTATTCCCGTGAAACTGGCATCCCAGTCAATGGTGATTGCATTATTGTTTATTACATAAGTACCGGCGTTTACAGGTGCAAGTGTCCATTCGTACTGTTCAGCATTATTTATCAGTGATGTCACATACTGAGTCTGCTGTGATGACTGGCATACATTCATACTTCCAGCAATACTATCGGCGGCATCGGGAATATGCAATTCCGTGATCAGGATAGTATCGGTAGCATAACAACCATTCGGATTGTCAACACGGACAAAACAAGTATCCGAAGTGTTGATAAAAAGAACTGAATCGGTTGAATTATCATTCCACCGGTAAGATGAACCGGGATTATGAGCATTAAGGACTATGCTTCCACCATGACAGAAAGCCGTATCATTACCAAGAAAGACCTGTGGATCGTTAATACTGACTATCACCTCATCAGAGGAATTACATATGCCATCCGACACTATAACTTTATATACCGTGGTTGCCAAAGGCTTTGCATATGGGTTTGGAGAATGCGGATCGCTCAGTCCTGTACTCGGCGACCAGCTAAATAACAGCTCAGGGCCATCATATCCTATACTTAAATTTACAGTGTCTCCTGCCATCAGACTTTTAATATAGTTTCCATCATCATTGCCTACCATAATAATCGGAATATTGATCAGATCTGCATTGATGCCTGCACCCATCTGCATTACCGCATTTCCTGCAATATTGTTTACAATAACGACGCCTCTGGCACCTGCAATCTGCGCATTGTATGCTTTCAGACTGAAATTACAGCCACCTCTGTCAATAATTGCAATTTTATTCCTGAAGGTATCCGCAGGAAAAGTGCTGCAGCCATTATTTGACGATATAAACAAAGCATCCCCACTGGCATATGTTGACAATATATCAGGACCAAATGATGCCAGTCCTATATTATAATAATTATACTCAGGACTGTTCATTTTCAAAAAACTCCCGGTGGTATGGTTGGTCACGGCACTTAATCGTGCAGAATCCTGACAATTGATCGCAACATCTGAACCGGCATTCACATTCAGAGGAATGACGCTGACTTTAACAGTATCGCTTGCTGTAAAATTAGTATCTATGGCCGTTACAATATATGTAGTTGTAACAACAGGATTAGCAATAGGATTACTTATTGTGGTATCGTTCAGGCCGTCATGCGGATACCACCGGAAATGCAGAAGGCTGCTGCCGATATTATTATGCATCTGGGCATTCAGCTGGGTGGAGCCAAAACAAATTATGTTTTTATCAGGGCCTGCATCGACCACAGAATTGACTTTAATGAAATTATTTTTTATGATGGTGTTAGAGCCAAATGCATTTGTAACCGTGAGTTGTACCGGAAAGGTACCCATATTTCTGTATATAATACCTGTAGGATTCTGAAAGGAAGAAGTATCAGTGATGGCCCCGGTAAAGATCCATGACCATGTGGTAATGTCAGGATAAGATAAATCGGTAAAACTGACGTTGTCAAACTGGTACACAACAGGATTGCCTGTCGTAAAATTGGCAGCTGGCAGGGAATCTGTTATCATGACATTATCCAAATAGCAATTGTAGCCATATTGAGAGATGAATCTGAATGCAATGAAAACAGTAGTTTGGTTGTCTGCGGCAGCAGGAAGTGTATCTGATTTGTGTGACCATCCTCCGTTAGCATCTGTCCTTAAGACGGTATCAAGATCATTCCACTGTGCTCCATCTGTTGACCATTCCAGTATTGCTCCCTCTGCATTATATTGTCCGAGGCCATCAGGGCTATGAAACCACTCGAATCCGACATGAATATGGTTCCTGCCCATAGTGGAAAACGGAGAACTCACCAGCCTCATAGCTGCACCATCAGAGGCGTCCATCGAGTTGAACTTGACAAAATGACTTCCTTCAAAAGGAGTGTTGCAGTCCGGATTAGCACTTGTCTGTTCAAAAGTGATGTCAACGGGGGCATTATGCGCTCCCGGCGTAAGGGGATCATTTACCAGTTCTTTGTTCCAGCAAACAGGAATAAATGGTGAATTGAAGCCCTGAACAATAGGCATGGATTGAACAAGACATGCTGTATTGAAGACATAATCAATACTATACGTTGTCCCTTCCTGATTTATCGCTTTCACTCTGAAATGATACTGTGTGCCCGGAGTCAGACCTGAAAGATCAGCATTAACAACCTGGTTGGAAGTCCCATTCAGGGGACTCTGAACAGCAGGCAGTGTATTTCCGTAAAAAGTATTAAGGCCATATTCAAAGCTTACTGTCGTCGGAAATCCTTTTGGGTTTACTGTTCCGAAAATTCGTGCTGCATTACTCGTAACACCTGTTGCTGAATCGGCTGAAGCAAAAGGGGCTTCAATGCCTGCAATGGTAAATGATATGGTATTTCCGGCAGATGATATATTGGTGATATTGATAGGGGCCGGGCTTCCATCGGTAAGAAAGGGGTATGGATCGGTGGTACTGTTGAATGCCACTCTGCCCATATTTGAACTAAAATTGGCGTTATTGATAATTCCATTGGTTGCAGGAGTTCCTCCAGGCCTGAAAAAGTATAATTCATCGGGCGGGCCATCTGCATTTCCATTTCCACAGGTAGTGTTGATACGGTATATGAGTAAGCCGGAACCCGGAAGTGAACTCTCAAATAATCCGGTTTTTTTCCGGTATTCCACCATAAAATACTCATTGGAAGTATTAGGCAATTCTATCAGATACGAATTATTCACAGGTGAAGTAACGGGATGAAGCGTATAAGTACCCGATGTCCTTATCACAGGGATACTGTCAATCCAGGTGCCGTATTTATATTTCATAAAGGCGCACATGGATTGAGGAACAAGGCCTTCGTTTTCCATAAGATCCCAGGGCCCTGCCGGTGATAGACCGTCATAACTGTAATGATACAGATCGGGAGCACCCAGAGAATGGAACATCTCATGGCACAGAACTCCCACTCCGGCATTATTGAGCAGATAATCATTTAACTGGAAGTTATACGACCATACCCTCTTATTCCTGATATAAACATCGTACATATAAAGACTTGATTTATGTGGCCAGAGGAGGGTCGACCATGCTGTAGTTGCTCCGTTGACGATGAAACAAATATTGTCTACATAATCATCATTATCATAATCGAGATTCAGACCCGCCGGTATTTGATTTTTTATTGCATTTACTGCCCTGAGGAGAAGACTGTCTTCACGTATGCTTTGTTGATCGGGCTGGTATCCGTTTGTATTACTCAGGGAGTCATATGGCTGATAATATGAACGCGGGAGGATATCCTGGTATGACAACACTGTTGAACTAACAGGAGTCGGGTAAAAATCAGTATTGACATGTAAAGAATCATAAGACACCTGTTCAAAATAATTTTTCATAGAAACTGTTCCCGGAACATTATTGAACATATTAAAATAGATGGAAGTGTCCTGAGTAAATTCTGTTTCATCACTAAATCGGATGAAAATTACGAGGTTATTCATAATACCGTGATTTGGCCTGGAAAGCAATCGCCTGGTATTCCTGACAGGTTTTTCAGGTATTTTTTTTAACTCATTGGTCCTAAGGAGTAACATTTTAGCAGGAGATATATTAGCGTTCTTCACCAGACCAGCCCTTACCGGATTATCTTTCCCGGCGATATAATCCGATGGCCTGAGTTCTCCATTCACTAAAATGGCATAGACATAATAACCGGTATGAGGGTTACGTAATATCGTAAAGTTGTCGGCATCGTGGAGCCAGTTATAATACTCGTCCCCCGTAGCAAAACAATGCAGTATTGTTCCATCCGGCTGCGACAGCGTAACAGGAACATTTTTCAGGTACGCGGCTTGTAAATTCTGATTTAAAATTAAAAGAAATGTAACCAGAAGAAATATTAATGCGAAAAAGTATGTTTTTTTCATGATACAAGATATTAAATTGGGAAAGCAAATTTATTAACAAATCTTAATATAAAACAAAATTTTATAAGTCATGAAGTATTAGTGGCCTGATAAATTGAATTATTGCCCGATAAAGCTCTACCAGTGTGTTTTGATCCTGTTTCAAATGAAGTGGAGGAAAATCTTTCAATTTCATTAAAATACTCAAAACTATGGCCATTATAAATAAAATGGCATTTTTCCATGTTGATGAAGTAAGGCTTATTCGTCATATTAAATATCATTACATTCATTGTCCAATAGTTATCCCAAAAAAAAAATTGTAATTAATTTTTACAAATACAATATCCAATAAAAGTCTTTGTTTTGTTTTTTTTTATTATTATTGTAGTTATATATAAATTATATACAAATGGATACAATACATTATGTGAGAATTGGTAATGTATTTACATATTCTCCAAAAGGATAAATTATTTGCATGAATTAGAATAAATTAACCCGTTGTGCTATTAACATGCGAGAGCAAATTTAATATGGTTAATGGGTTTATTATTTTGAAAATTAATGTATTGTAATAAAGTAAGTGCGGTGATTTTGGAAAGGATCCGAACTGAAAGCCC
>Ga0209083_1001937_pt1 | contig 21278 bp, 20 predicted proteins | sample AM7aDNAmetaG_FD_184132 | JGI IMG/M metagenome (GOLD analysis project Ga0209083, IMG submission 184132) | Freshwater microbial communities from Finland to study Microbial Dark Matter (Phase II) - AM7a DNA metaG (SPAdes) (version 3) | ecosystem: Environmental > Aquatic > Freshwater > Lake ...
CAGCGACTGCGAAACGGTTTTGGGATTTACGCCCTAACTCCGATGCGGATGATAAAATCATTCCTATGCGGCGAGCTAGTAACTAATCGATACGACGTCAGCACGAGCTATCGAGTCATGATCGCTATACACAGCGTCATAAATAAATGCGCATGCTAGGCAATGCTGCATAGTTTTCGCAACGATTCGTTGGGCTGTTTCCAGTATTCGAACTGCCCTTCGGCGGCTTCCAGCACTCCAGTCAAGGTCGGGAAGTAGCGATTGTGCAAGCAAAGGCGGCGAGTCAGTTTCCAAACACGCTCGATCGGGTTCAAATCCGGGCTGTACGGTGGCAAGTAGCTCAACTGGAAATCAGGTTCCTGTGCGATCCGCCATGCGGCATGGAGCTTGGCATGGTGATACTTGGCGTTGTCGGTCGTCCTTGCACGCCTTCCGAAGTCTACAGCCACCATGAGCCCGTTGTCGCCCGGCTGGAAAGCAACGGATACTTGATCGTTACGCATGCCGTTGTTGATTGGTACGCTGATCAAGACGGCTTTGTTAATACTAAAGGTGGCGTGCTGTCAGCCTATCGTCACGAGGCTTTCCGCTTCCAGCCGACACCACCCGCATTTCTCAGCATACCTGCGGTGAGTGCAGCCCTAGCGCGCGGGGAAACCTGCATTCTGAGCCTAGGGAAGTCACTGGCCGACCACTTGGCCCAAGGTCCCTGGACCGTGGTTAGTGTTTAGTCCCAAACGACCAATCCACCATATTTGACAACATACCTAACGACCGACGGAGCCAGAATTGCGTATTTAATGCAGTTCTGGCTGTCGTCTTATACGGCGCAGTTCCGAACAGCCCACTCACCCCGCCTATAACCCAAGTTTTATGATAATGGGTGATTTTAGGAGGAAGTCGTAAGTTATTCATATCAGACATATTACAACATCATTATAAAATCATTTATATTCAAAGACTTATGTCTATAATTGAGTAGAACATTAAGTTTTTTCGCATCTGCCCACCGCGGCTTCCTGAATGGCCAAAATACCGCTCCCGCAACAAACCGGTAGCACATTCTCGCATCCCCACCGCCCTCAATGCCATCCAAGTGCGCGATTAGACGGGAATGGGCTTGAGAGGCAAACTTTCATTGCGCGGTGAAAGTCCACCACCATCTTCGTCCACGATGTAACATATCATTGTCGGCGTATCTGAAGGCAATGCACAGGTGCTGGGCTTACAGCTTTGTTCTGTTTGTTTATCCTCGCCGTAGCCAACAACCACTGCCTGTCCCAGAAGCTACTGCACTTTGAGAATCATCCGTCGTTGACGGATCAACAGCAGCCCCTTATGATTAAAGCTCTGGCAGCAATCGTGACCACCAAAAAATCCATCAAAAATACCGAATCGATCAAGACGCGCGTCTTGATCGTGGATGATCATCCCCTAGTCCGCGAATGGTTAAAATCGATTATCAACCCGGAGTCAGACTTAATGGTTTGCGGCGAGGCGGAAAGCCGGGATCAGGCGTTGGCGACGGCAGCTACAACCAGTCCGCGGGTGGCGATTGTGGACTTGACCTTGAAGCAATCGAACGGACTGGAATTAATCAAAGATTTCAAAATCCAATTCCCCAGTTTGGCGGTATTGGTGCTCTCCACACACAATGAGGCAATTTATGCCGAACGTGCCCTGTATGCCGGAGCTAGAGGCTACATCACCAAACAAGAAGCCAGCGCTCCTATTCTGCAAGCGATCCGAACGATTGCGACCGGAGGGGTTAGCTTCAGCACAACCATCACCCAGCAGATCCTCACGCGGATGACTGGCACGCATTTCACTGTCGCAGCCGCAACCGTGGAACAGCTTTCGGATCGGGAACTAGAAATCCTGCGATTGATCGGCACCGGCTATACGACAGGCCAGATCGCGAAACAGTTGTCGCTTGCTCCGAACACTGTCGACACCTACCGCGGCCGCATTCGTGAGAAGCTCGCCCTGACCAAGCCCGGTGAGTTGCTGCGTTACGCCATCCATTGGGTTCATAGCAGCGAAGCGTCGTAGCTCGCCGTTTGGGCTGAGATCAGCCCTGGCCCCAAGCTGGTGTAGGGTGCACCATTGGACACCTGACATCACTAATAACCGGATCCAATTGCCTCAGCAAGTCGAACGGCGCGCCCGGCGGCCTGCCCGCGATTCCTAATCGCGGTCTACGCCGTACCCCGGATTTACCCGGTGGCGGGCTGTCGCCCGCCGTTCGCATCAACCCCCAATCATTCACCCGCTCCCTGACGGCTGTGTAGGGATTTCCACTACAAACTCTATCCAGCTTGTCAGGACAGAAAGCATCTCGACTAGACCGACAGACACCGCCCTGCGACTGACCTAAGCTTGGGATATGCAAAATGCCAATGAACCCGAGCTAATCAGGGACGGAAAAGAAGACCTAGCTGCCGCTCCGATGCTCACCCAAGCTCAGGTGCTGGTGGTCGTCAAACTACTGACGGTCATCGCTGTCATCGGGGGGGGTCGCGCACCTATTGTTTGATCACTAGCCGTCAGAAAATGCACAACTTAGTCCACGGCACCGTTCCTCGACCGTTAGTCTGATCGTCCACGCCGATGTTAAAACAGTTAAAAAATCCGCATTTTTGGATTATTCTGACAGCAGATGTTTGCCTGTTTGTGATCTCGCTGATTTTAGCCTATGTGGTTCGCTATAGCGCCGCGATACCCCGTACCGAGTTTCACGCCATTCAGATGATTCTGCCCTGGGTCATTCTCGCCAAGGTATTGACGTTTGCCCATACCGGTGTTTATCGTGGGATGTGGCGCTATACCAGCCTCCCCGATGCTTGGCGCCTGCTGACTTCCACGCTCCTGACGATGTTAATCATCATGACCGGGATGACTTTTGTGAACCGGTTTCAAGGCTATCCCCGGTCGGTCTTTCTCGCAGACAGCATTTTCACTCTGTTTTTCTGCGGTTGTATCCGACTAGGCATCCGGCTGTATTTCTCGACTCGGCTACGACTGCCGGGAATGGAAAATCAAACAGATTATCCCCCGCCCCCGCGCAGCCGACTGATTCTCATTGGGGCTGGCGATGCCGCGGATAAGATTATCCGGGAGGTCCAAGGCAATTTTCGGTCCGCTTATGAAATCGTCTGCTGCCTCGACGATGCCCCCGCCAAGCATCAGCGGTCGATGCATGACATTCCGATTCGGGGCCCTGTCAACCGCCTCAGCCACTTTGCGAAAAAGTTTCATGCTGCCGAAACGTTAATTGCCATGCCGTCGGTGACCGGGGATCGGATGCGGGAAATCATCACAATCTGCGAGGTATCGAAAATCCCGTTCCGGACTCTCCCTTCCCTGTCCGCTCTCATTGATGGCAACGTCACAATCAATGATCTGCGCCCTGTGGATTTCGAGGATTTATTAGGACGACCAGCGGTCCAGCTTGATTTAGCGAAGATCGGCTCGTATCTGACCGGAAAAACCGTGACCGTGACCGGTGCGGGCGGCTCCATTGGCTCCGAACTTTGCCGGCAGATCATTCGGTTCAACCCCGCCGCATTGATCCTGATCGATGCCTCGGAATACAACCTCTATATGATCGAACTGGAACTGAAGTCGGACCGAAATCTCGCTAACGTTGTCCCCATTTTGGGGCGGGTTCAAGATCAGCCCCTGCTGGACCATATCTTCGGCAAGCACCGGCCCCAGGTCGTCTTCCACGCCGCCGCCTACAAGCATGTGCCCATGGTGGAATTAAATCCTTGGGAGGCAATTCATAACAATGTGGTTGGCAGCGAAGTCGTCATGCAAACAGCTGAAAAACACGGCGTCGAACGCTTTGTGCTCATCTCGTCTGACAAGGCCGTGCGCCCCACCAACGTCATGGGCGCCAGCAAACGGATGGCGGAAATTTTACTGCAATCTCGGCCTCTGGGAAAAACGCACTTTATGGCGGTCCGCTTCGGCAATGTGGTGGGATCCTCGGGCTCGGTCATCCCGCTCTTCCAAAGCCAAATCAAGGCAGGCGGCCCGGTCACCGTCACACATCCAGAGATGACGCGCTATTTCATGACCATCCCTGAGGCTTGCCAATTGCTTTTGCAGACCGGCGCGCTTGGCAATGGTGGCGAGATATTCGTTCTCGAAATGGGGACACCGGTCAAGATTGCAGATATGGCGCGGGATTTGATCCGACTCTCTGGCAAGGAACCGGACCGGGACATCAAGATCGTCTATACCGGCATTCGGCCTGGGGAAAAGCTGTTTGAAGAATTGATCACCCACGGGGAAGGCATTGTCCCCACAGCCCATAAGAAAATCATGGTCCTTCAACGTGAGCATCTGGCGGATACAGCCGCCCGTGAATACATCCAGCAAGCGCTGGCGGAGTTGGTGAGCGCGGCCGGTTCCTACGACGCCAGCCGGATCCGGACCACCCTGCAAGGCATTGTTGCCGACTATGCGCCCACGAACCATGGCAGAATCGCGAGCCCGAGTCGACCGTTGAAACCCGTCCCTGTGATTACCGGCAATCGCTCGGCGGGTGTAATTTTAAGCCCAACCAATCAACCCCTCGAACTCGAGCTGGTGACAAACAGGAGTTGATGTGCTGAATTTTGCGACCATGAGTGCCACTTTCAAAACTATCGAATTTGCCACGAAAGAGCGCAAGGAACACAGAGAAATAGCGTTTTATGCGGTCTTTGCGCTTTCTTGCGGCCATTCTGCAAGAACCTCATGAAACAAACATTAATCCCCGATCAAGACCGGCAGCCCAGGTGAACAAATGACAACGCTCGACTCCACCCTCCCCCCACGCTCGAACCTAGGACAAGCGGAGCTCAACCAACTATCACTCCAAGTGATTGGGGCGGCGATTGCCGTGCATTGCGAACTGGGGCCGGGATTGATGGAATCAGTTTACGAAACCTGCCTCGTTACGGAACTCCAGCGGCTCGGCTTGGCGGTCCAAACCCAGCTACCGGTGCCGGTCGTTTTTCATAACATAGTAGTTTCACCGGACGGTTTCCATCTGGGACTACTGGTTGCCGATACCATCATTGTCGAGCTGAAGTCAGTGGCAACAATCCAACCGGTCCACCAGCAACGACTCCTGACGTATCTGCGACTCACTGGCAAACCGCTCGGCTTGCTCATCAACTTCAATGTTGCGAATCTCAAAGACGGCATCGAGCGGATTACCAATATTCCGCAATGATCCCTTTACGAACAGAACACCAGCTAAAATGAGTTATTCATGAAAATGCCATCATATTTTAAGTCAGCGGCTGTGGTAGGGCGTGCTGTCCCCAGCGCGCTGCCGCGGAATGTTGCTCAGCGCAGTGAACCGGTCTTGCCTAAGCGGAAAGTCCAGGAACAGCAGAACGGCGGGCTAGGGACGGCCCGCCCTGCCGCGGCAACTGCATCCTCTCGGTTCCGTCCATCAGCCACGTCTCTTCGCATCATCCCCACTCCCTTTCACCTGCTATCAATCATTGGCTTATTATTTGCCATCACGGTGGCGGCGGTGGACGTTCCAGCGCAGTCGCAACCTTTTACGCCGCGACTTTCGCTGGATGTGGCCACCAGCTATAATGACAACATATTGTTGAGCCCCACGACCCCGCTTAAAGACTTCTCAGAAGTCGTCAGTCCACGTGTTGGCTTTTCATATGGACAGCTCAAACGGACGTACATCAGATTGGACTATCGCGCAGCATTAGAGCGATATTTTACATACGAGCAATTCAATACATACAAACAGTTTACCACATTGGATACGCAGGCGCAGTTTGACCATGCCAAGATCAAACTACAGCAGTCATTTTCGGATGATAGCTCGCCCGATTCTGAAGTTTACGGACTTTCTCGTATCCAACTCTATACGACCGCAGTCAGTGGTGAGTACCGACTCAACTCAAAAACCTCGAGTGGTTTGGATTATTATCAGGAATTTCATGAGTGGTTGACACACGGTTATATCGACTATCGACAGTTTGTCGTTGGCGGAACGCTCTACTACCACCTGCTTCCAAAAACCGATCTACTTGGTCAGTTCAATCAGGGATGGGTCGAAATGGATCGCGGTGCGAATGCCCTCTATGAAGAACTGAATGTCGGTTTTCGCGGCCAACTTACAAGCAAAATTATCGGGATCGCAAAAATTGGTTATCAACATCGCGAATTTTATAGTTCCTCTGTGTCCGACTGGAATGAGCCAGTCGCATCAATTGAGTTGCAGGCGCAACTAACCGACCGAACTACTGTCGCACTAAAGGCATCACGAACGATCAATCCGTCCGATGTCTATCTGGATCGTTCTTATCTTAGGAATAAGCTAGGTTTTACAGGGAGTTACCGTCTGTTTCGAACAGTCAGACTCTCATTCGGCGGTGATTACCTTAACGCGAAAAGTTCAGCGACAAACATTGCCGAAGACTATGCTCGTGAGCAGTTGAAAGCTTGGGTAGACGTAACCTATGATTTAACAAAATGGCTTCAGCTAGGTGCTAATTACGGATATGTTGATAAAAACTATACCATATTAGGCCCAGCGATGCAGAATACCGCCAGCTTACGCGTGTGCCTCCACTACTGAGATGAAGACGTCAATTAAAGCTCGGGTTGTGGATTTTATAAGTGGAACGGGCGTCAGGTCAATCCAGCAAGCTATCGAAAGAAACCACGGCGGGCTCGGACAGCCGAGCTTGGAGCGAGACGCCACACGCTGTTTACCGGTGGCAATCACGCCCTACCTAGGGTTCTGCGGAGCCTTACGAGGAATGGGACTCCTCAACTTATTACTCTTGTTGCTGTTACCGGTGTGCTTGGGGTTAACCTCTTGCACGACGGCGCCGTCAGCTTTCCGCTCACCGGCACGACCGGATTTAACAACTCCCGTCGGCCTTGCCGCCGGTGCAGTTGACTATCGGATTCAACCATTCGACGCATTGCAGGTCACCGTGTTTCAAGAGGCCGATCTTTCCGTCAAAGCCCGTGTTTCCTCGGCGGGTTCCATTAACTACCCATTGCTCGGAGCCGTTGCCGTCGTCGGGCTGACCGGGTCCGAAGTCGAACGCCAACTTACCAGTCAATTGGGCAAGAAATACCTAGTCAATCCACAAGTGACAATTCTGATTGAGGGGTCTGTCAACCGGCGAGTGACCGTGCTCGGCCAGGTCAAGGGTCCGGGGACGTTTGATTTGCCGACGGATGAACCCTTGCGCCTGCTGCAGGCGATTGCCCGCGCTGGCGGATTTACCGACATTGCGGCGGCAGACCGGGTGAGCGTCCTGCGTTCGGAAGGTGGCCGTGAAGAGCGAATTGTAATTAACGTTGCAGCGATCATGCGTAGCGGGGATCACACGCAAAACATTGTGCTGCGACCCGGCGACGTGGTGACGGTTCCCGAAACCATTTTCTAAGGACGACATGCCAAACCCTGAGCAAGAATCCGATTACACTGCCTCACGCCAGCCCATGATGATTGATTGGCGACGTCAACTTCACATCCTCTGGGAACGACGGTCGCTACTGCTCCTCACCGCCGGTACAATCATCGGTCTGACGTTACTCTGGCTTTGGCGGCAGACACCAATCTATCAGGCGACAGCTCAGATTCTGGTTGAATCCGAAACAATGAAAGTCCTGAACATTCAAGACGTGGTGAGTACCGATGCGCGTGATCTCCAGTACGTCAATACTCAGGTGAAAATCCTGCAAAGCCCAACATTGATGCGCAAGACGGCTGAGACCATGAAACTCGAGGAAGATCCGCGGTTTCTTCTTAAGAAACTTCCACCGACAACCGACATTGCCGAAGCGTTGGGCAAATGTCTAACCATCACGGCTGAGCGGATGAGTAGGTTAATCACGATCCGCGCATCACATCGCGTACCGGACTTGGCCGCCCAGTTGGCCAACGGCCTCGCAGAGGAATTCATTCACGAGAATCTTAAGCGCAGATTATCGGCGTCGCTAGAAACCGTCACATGGCTGCAACAGCAGGCGGAAGACATCAAGCCGAAGCTGACGAAGTCTGAAACTGCCTTGTTGGAATACCGTGAGGCCAATCACTCGGTTTCACTTGAGGAACGCCAAAACATTGTGGTGGATAAACTGAAGACATTATCGGCCATCCTGACACAATCGCACGCCGAACGGCTTGCGGCAGAAGCCGAGTGGAAGACGATCGAAGCAGCACTCACCAATGGCCAACTGGTCATCACGATCCCGCTGATCGCCGCCGATCCGCAGGTCAAAGTGTTACAAACCCAGTTGAACGAGAAGCAAATCACACTGGCCAGCCAGCTGGAACGCTATAAAGGGGACTACCCCACAATGGTTACCGCGCAAGCTGAGCTGCATGAACTGACTAAAAAACTGGCGTCGGCTGGTACAACGGCCATCGAAGCCGCCCGCGGAAAATATCAGTTGGCCAAGTCGAAGGAAGAAAGCCTTGCTGCGGCATTACAAGAGCAAGAACAGCAAGCGCTTAATCTGGATCGGATCCTGACTGGGTACAGCGCGCTTAAACGTGATGCCGAGGCCGACCGTCAACTCTACGATTCGATCATCACTCGGATGAAAGAGACCAGCGTAGCCGGCAAGCTGGAGACCAGTAACGTCCGGTTGGTTGATCCCGCCACACCGCCCAAGCTCCCGACGCAACGCAAGTTGTTGGTACTGGCGCTCAGCACGATCCTTGGGCTAATGAGTGGCGTTGCCGCCTGCTTTCTGACGGAACACCTTAACGAAAAAATCAAGAGTTATGAGGATCTGGAGTCTCTCGGTGTGGCCGTGCTGGGCGTGGTACCCCGAGTTCAATTCGGATCAACAAACGTGGGTGTCTGCCTGACGCAAACCGAGCCACAATCGTTGGCCGCCGAACACTTCCGCGACCTACGCGCCAGCCTCGTGCTCAGCTCGCAAAGCAAACAGGCCAAGGTATTGCTTATCACCAGCACCATCCCGGGCGAGGGCAAGACGTTCATCACGACAAACCTCAGCGCCGTCTTTGCCCACAGCGGCGAGCGCACCCTAATTATTGACGCGGATTTGCGCAACCCCAACCAACATCGCTCTTTTGATGTTTCCAGCGACAAAGGATTATCGGCATATCTCGGATCGAACATCGCTTTTGAAACCATTGTTACGCCGACAAACGTCCCCAACCTCGACATAATCACGGCAGGACGCGTGCCAAGCAATCCCCAAGAACTGCTAGGGTCCCCACGAATGCAAGAGTTACTCGCCGTCGCCCGCCAGCGGTATGAACGCATCCTGATTGATACGCCACCGGTCAGCGCCGTAAGCGACGCCTTGATTCTGCTACCCCAGATCGACGGGGTACTCTTTGTCGTCCAGTTTGGAACAGTTACGCGCGAATTCATAGTACGTATCCTCCAGAAGTTACACAACTGCAATGCGAATCTGGTCGGTGCAGTGCTTAACAACATCGAATTGAAAAGATACCGCTACTACTACCCCTATCACGGCCGCTACACGGAACGCTACCAGCAGCCACACAAGTCCGATGAAACTACAGGAACACCGACAGGTTAAAGTTGATTCCTAGTCTGGCAATACCTATCATTACTATGTCGCACCGCCGATTTTCAATCAACCTCGTCACGAATATTCTGAATTTTGGATTCAACATATTGATTGGCATTTGGCTAACCCCGTATCTGATTCGCCATCTGGGTATTGGCGCATATGGTTTGATTCCCCTAGCAACTACAGTGACGACCTATCTGGCAATATTCACTCTCGCGCTAAACTCGGCAGTTGGTCGATTCATGACGATCGCCTTGGAGCAAAACGAGCATGCTGAGGCCAATCGAATATTTAACACATCTTTTTGGGGTAGCGCAGGAATCCTGATTCTTCTGCTGGGCCCGTGCATTTGGCTCTCGCTACATGCCGGCTGGTTTTTCAAAGTGCCAACGGGTAGCGAAAATGATTTCGCGTGGCTATTTCTGACAGTCATCGGTGTGTTCTTTCTGACAACGCTCAGCAGCGCATTCAGCATTACCGCCTTCTGTCGCAATCGTTTTGACCTTTCGAACTGGGTAAATATACTTAGTGCGATTGTCCGTGTTGCAATCATCGTTGTCCTTTTTTCTTCAGGCACTCCCAGAGTGTGGCATGTTGGCTTTGCCCTATTTATTGCAACGGGCGTCACCGGAATTGGCGCCATTCTGATCTGGCGGTATTTAACGCCTACGTTGGAAATTAAACTATCATGGTTTAGCCGCGCCTCTTTACGCGCAATGACCGGGATGGGGTCATGGATTGTCATCAATACCGTGGGATCCATTTTGTATTTGAGCATTGATCTTCTAGTCATTAATCAGATGCTGGGTTCCGATGCTACTGGAAAATATGGGGCTGTAATGACATGGTCAGCATTATTGCGCAATTTTGCTGGAGTTATTGCGGGGGTGTTTGGTCCAACTATTATCACGCTCTATTCGCGAAATGATTTGAGTGGTTTGGTCCAGTACTCACGCCAAGCGATAAAGTTTCTCGGTCTTGTGATTGCGATACCGATTGGCCTGATCTGTGGTTTGTCAAAACCGCTACTCTTGCTCTGGTTGGGGGCTAGTTTCTCATACTTGGCACCGCTCATGTCATTGATGACATTTCACTTGTGTGTTAATCTTGCTATACTCCCATTGTTTAATATTCAAGTTGCAACCAATCGGGTTAGAATTCCCGGAATTGTGACCTGCGTAATGGGACTGATGAATCTGGCATTGGCTGTTATCCTTGTGGGTACCGCTGGCTGGGGTATGTACGGTGTCGCTGCAGCTGGTGCTATTATGCTAACGGCAAAGAATCTGGTATTTACACCAGTTTATGCAGCGAAATTCCTGGGGTTAAAGTGGACATCGTTTTACCATGAAACGATTCCGGTTATTGCATTTACCATGGGATTAGCCATTTTAGGATGGTTGATTACCGGGTGGCTCGGTATTAGCTCGTGGTTCAAACTTATCGCGGCCGGAACCATACTAGGCACCATGTCCGCCGTATTTATTTATGCGGTGATTCTGGACCGCGCAGAGCGATCACAATTACTGCGCATGCTCTTTCCGTGGAGGCCGGTAACAAACGGATGAGCACGACATCAGAACCTAAAACAAATGTCTGCACCACTACGGTTGCGCAGGATCTTTGTATTGGTTGCGGAGTGTGCGCAGGAATTTGCCCGACAGGGAACCTAAGTATGCAATGGGCTGTCAACGGGCAATGGGTGCCAATTGATGGGGATGGATGCCTATCAACGTGTCATCTTTGCATGGCCGTCTGCCCATTTCAGGATCATAAGGAGAATGAAGACACGCTCGCGGCTGCTCACTATGGCTCCATCGAGGCAATTCAGCACACTCCCGAGACGGGGTACTACTTTAACGCCTATGCCGGGCATGCCAACGGGCAATACCGGGAGCGCGGTGCCTCCGGCGGAATGGCCAGCTGGTTTTTGGCCGCCTTGCTGGAAAAAGGAACCGTGGATCACGTTATCTGCGTTCGTCCAAAAGCCGATGCAGAATGCCTTTTTGAGTTTGCTGTATTTTCAACCGCCGAAGAAGTTCGCGGTGGCGCTAAATCAGCCTATTATCCTGTCGAGCTGTCCAACGTCCTTCGTCATATAATGGAGAACGACGGGCGATACGCTGTTATGGCACTGCCGTGTTTTGCCAAGGCAATTCGATTGGCTTCACATCGAATCCCCCTCCTTAGGCGGCGAATTGCCGTCCTAGCTGGTCTCGTGTGTGGACAGATGAAGTCTAAGTACTTTGCCGACTATCTAATCCGTCATATGGGACTTGATCCCCTAGAGGTAACGCGTCTCAGTTTTCGCTCTAAGAATCCGAACCGGCCGGCCAGTAACTTTGAGATACAGGCACAGACACGCAATGGCCGCCAAGGCGTGTGTGAGTCGAGGGACATATATGCTCAGACATGGTGTTCGGGTATGTTTACGCCACGCGCTTGCACCTTCTGCGATGATATCTTCGCCGAGACGGCTGATATTGCGTTTATGGATGCCTGGTTGCCGGAGTATGCAGAAGACAGTCGCGGCACAAGCATTGTCCTAATCCGCTCCCAAACAGCACGGCAGTTGATTGAGGATGGTATTAAGCAGGAAACCATCACGATGCGAACTATCTCAATCGAAAAGGTGATTACCAGTCAGGCTGGCGTAGTAGAACAAAAGAATTCTAAGTTGACTAACCGTCTGTGGATGGCTGGCAAAAAGGGATTTTACCTGCGAAAGCGGATTGCGCCCGTGCGTCCATCTTGGTTCCAGCGACTCCTGTTGGATGTGCGTGAGGACATGCGAAAGACTAGTCAAGAGGCCTATGGTATTGCCCGTATTAGTGGAACTAGAATATTGTTCGAGTTTGCCGCCAGAATGCAGTCACCGCAGCGGCGTTGGAATGCGCTTTTACTCGTCGCTAATTGTATTATTTACGCTAGAGTAGCAATTTCGCGATTCATCCACTTTTGGATTCCTCGGTAAGTACATGACATCACCTCACTTCCTTCTAGTCGGCAACGGCCCTTATTTGAACCGGGGTTGTGAAGCGATTGTACGTGGCACGACGCACATCTTAGATGCGTCGTTTGGCAATCAGGCGACTTACAGTACGGCGAGTTTCGGCACAGAGGTGCAAATCGCTGCGCAAGCTGCGCAGGAGGCTTTCCCGAGATTGCAACACGCATGGCTCAGACCTAAGGGGCGGATTAGTGTTGATTATTTGAAGTATCAGATGACCCGATTCTTGGGATTAAAAACAGACTTCTGCATAAACGGTCTACCGCCACAAGTATCACAATGCTTGGCTGCGCTCCAAGTTGGGGGCGACAATTACACGATCGACTATGGCTATCCACGAAGTTTCATGGATATTGACCGCTGGCTAGAGCGGCATGGTGTGCCACTTGTTCTTTGGGGAGCATCAGTGGGTCCATTTGATAAAGACCCGGCCTTTGAACGTGAGATGACTGCGCATCTTTCCCGATTCACCCTAATCACCGCACGCGAGTCGCGATCTTATCGCTATCTGCGAGATTTAGGATTGAAGAACATACTGCATGTGGCAGATCCGGCGTTCCTCATGGAGCCGCAGCCGATTACTGATCTTGACCTACCCCCGACCTTTCTTGGGCTAAACTTTAGCCCGCTGAACGCCAAGTACATGACCGGCATGAATTTGGATGAGTGGTGCAAAGTATGCGCCAGCGCTGTTGCAAAATTGCTATCCCAATGTGACCTTCCTGTGATTTTGATTCCCCATGTGATGAGTGCGCATGCGGGAAATAATGATTTCATATTTCTTCAAGCGGTGGCACGGATCGTAAACATTTCTGCCCGTGTTACAGTCTTGGGTGACGGCTATACGGCTGCCCAATTAAAATGGGTGATTGGCAAAGCGATTGCTTTTGCCGGTGCGCGAACTCACTCTACGATTGCCGCGTTCTCAATGGGGGTGCCGACCCTCAGTCTAGCTTACAGCACCAAGGCTTGGGGAATTAATGAAGACTTATTTGGCCATACGGAGTACTGCATGGATGCGAATAAACTACAGCGAGAAGATGTTTTGGCGAAACGGATGTTAGGGTTACTACAGAAGAAGGACAGCATTCAACGGGAGTTGCAATTGCAGTTGCCAATCATCCAGACAAACGCAATGAAAGCCGGCGTGGCACTCCGCGAGTGTTTAAAGCCCAGCAACAGTGCGTCATGATTTCCATTGTTATTCCACTCTACAACAAAGCGCCGCATATTCGTCGAGCGGTAGATTCGGTCCTGCGGCAATCCGTCACGAACTTCGAATGTATTGTTGTAGACGATGGATCCACCGATGGCAGCGGTGACATTATTAAGAATATAAAGGATCCTCGGATCCGACTCATACGCCAATCCAACATGGGTGTCAGCGCGGCACGTAATCGAGGTGTAGCAGAATCCGCATGTCCTTTCGTCGCTTTTCTCGACGCAGATGATGAATGGCTGCCTAGATTCTTGGAGTCGGTAATTTTGACACTTAAGCAATATCCTGAAATAGGAGTGGTGTTTACTAACTTTCGACTTTCAACTTCGGAAAGTCCCTGGTTACCAAATCAAAGAGGTGGCCGACTGGAAAACTACTTTGATTGTTTTGTGACATGTAGAGGGCATGGCATGAGTTCCTCTTCTGTTCTAATCAGGAAAGACATACTGCAGAAAGTAGGTGGATTCCCTATATTTCAGACTCACGGCGAAGACATAAATACTTGGACGAGATTGGCCTGGGAAGCACCAGTCGCTTATGTGCCTGAGATCCTTGCGATCTACCATATATCGAGTTGCGCGCGAGCCATGGATGCTAATGGCATTCAGATCGCTGTGAGTCTAGATCGCTGTGCACAGCTTTGCCGTGACCGTTTGAAACAGGGTCTGGTAGCACCTAATCTTCGGAGGAGCACTCGGAGTTATGCGCACATGCTCTACACTATGTGCGCGCGCGAACAGAAAGATGTCGGGGCTGTCGGCGGAGCCTTTAGAACAATTATAAAGTCGCTTCTTTCAGTAACGACAGCGAAAGACATTCACATTACCGCGATAGCACTATTACGCACCGCTTGCCCATCAAGATGGCTAGAGATTAGGCGGCAGTTGCGGAGCGTTCAGGTACCTTAGATCGGTAGAATATAGAAACCTTTTATGGCATTTTGGTTACAAGATAGCGCGGTCAAGTCGCGCAGTTTACCGCCGGTTGGCGTGAGTAAGATACCGTGGGTCATTAGAGGCACACTGCTGGTATTCATTGGCTTGATTCCATTGGAATCCCTAGGGCGAGATGATACGACATCCTCTTTCACGATTACTCGTATTGCGGGAATTTTTCTTCTCGCCTCCTGTGCTCTCCGTCCCAAATTGGTTCTGCGCCGACCGGAACTTGTGACGATACTTAGCTTTTCCCTCATGACTATAGCGTTGCTTCGAACTCTCTTTATTGAGTCAGGTGTGTTTGAGTATGCCTTGGCTCGTTATGTTACATGGGTACAAATGCTCGTATTTTATCATATAGCAACACCTGTTCTGGCCGAAACAGCGAATCGAATACTGGCAATTTACGCTTACATCATGGGTGCCTGCGTGACCTCCATCTTTTTACTGGTCGGGGTTGGGTTAAGTGAGGTTATGCTGGAAAAGGATCGAGCATCGTTAGGAAATATGGACCCAAATTTCCAGTCAGCAGTGTTGGGGTTGGCTGCAGTCTGGCTAATTGTTGCTTTAGTAAATAACCGCAACCCCATTCGAAAGCCTTGGTTTCTGTTAGGTTTGCCACTTTTCGCAATATTCGTGGCGGCTATTCTACTTACGGGATCCCGCGGCGGGCTAATCGCCTTGATGGCTGCATTGATTCTGGTACTCGTTACCCGGAGTGCGTTGTCCAATCCGGCGAGCAAAGTATTACTTTTAGGGATAGTGGCGCTCGTTGTAGGAGTCATCGCTTTCCATGATGAAGGCATAGTTAGTCGGGTGCAGAACACGATTTTCGAAGGGGATACCGCCGGTCGAGATTATATATTTTCCAGCTCTTTTGATTTATGGATGCGAAGTCCTTGGCTTGGCTGGGGCCTAGGTTCTAACGAATCGGCACTGGGTGGCTATGTGAATAAACTATTTCGCGACATGCATAATATTTATTTCTACACTCTTACCGCCGCTGGTGTATTGGGTGTGTGCCTTTTGGCTGGCATGCTTTTTTTGAGCATCAGGACTGCAGTTAAACTGTCGGATTCCTTACTCCGTCAAGTCGCACTAATCGGCCTGTTCTTTGTGCTGGTCACGGGTTGTGCGATTACAATTCTGTTTCTCAAATTTTTCTGGCTGGTACTGGTCATTTCGACTCCGGTTTTGTTGCGTAAGGAACGGTCCGTGGGTTACCTAAAAACAGCGCCTCAACAGGAGTCGTTATGAGTGGCAAGCCTCGCGTTTTACAGTGTTGCCCAACATCGGGACCAATGGGGGGAATCTGGACATATATCCGGCATATCAAAGATTCTCGGCTAGCTGAGAAGTATCATTTTGATGTCTGTTTTTATCCCGGTCCCAGCGTTGGCGTAAGTCGCCGTGTGATTTTGGAAATAGGTAAGCAGGTACGGTTATTTGCGCCGGATCTAGTTCATCTGCACGGGCTGCAGACCGAGGGTTTCAACTGCATGATGGGAGCAATGCTATGCGGTGGTTCCCGACGTCTCTTAACAGTTCATGGCTTTATTGAGGACTCAGAGTTTCGTTCACCGTGGCGTCGGGAAGTTATCGCGCGCATCCTTGAGCCGATGACGGTATTCTGTGCCGATGGAGTATTTGCTGTATCGCAGTACGGTGCAGCAAAGCCGGTAATACGTCGGTGGGCTCGGGTAAACCTAGGGTTCATCAATAACGCACTCCCCCTGCACTCTACTGCTGACGCTGCTGAATCCGAAAATATTCGGAAACAATTCGGTTGGTCTACCTCTGATGTGGTGGCAATTTGCGTCGCTAGACTGTCGCGCGAAAAGGGATTACTTACTTTGGTTGAGGCATTTGCTGATCTTGCCCCACATCAGCCCGCCCTTCGATTATTGTTGGTGGGCGACGGCCCGGATGTCAATTTAATCAGGGAACGCCTCCAATGTTGGATCACCAGCCGGCACGCAGTCATTCACACGGCTACGCCGAATGTATCGGCGCTGCTTGGAGCGTCCGATATATTTGTTTTGCCGTCCTTGCATGAAAACCAGTCTTTTGCAATTTTGGAGGCGATGTCCTCGGGACTGCCAGTGGTGTCAACGCGCGTGGGCGGAACGCCCGAGTTGATTGTTCATGGTAAAACAGGTGTACTGATCCCTCCGCATCAACCATCGTTGTTGGCGGAAGCCATTGAAAAACTCGCAGATGACTCGGCGATGCGTAAGCGTTTAGGATTGGCAGGGAGGCAGTCACTGGAAACACAACATTCATTCGAACAGTTTACTGAACAAGTGGGATCCGTTTATCATCGGATGCTCCTTAAATAACGCATACATAACGCCAGATTCTCTTAAATATTATCCGATATTAATCTAACCATGACTCGCTATCGATTACTTATACTCGCAACCCGCTACGCCATCCCACCTGACAGCGGCTACGCCACGGACGTCCATGGCGCGGTTGAGCAACTTGTGAAACAGGGCGTGGAAGTCCGGGTCCTGCTGGTGGATGATGGCAAGGCGCAAACCACGTGCTATCCGACCTCGTTACTGGCTGGCGTGGTTCCATTGTCCCGATTGCGACGTGCCACCGCAATGGTGCAGGCCCTACTCACTAGGCGGGCTTATGTGGCGTGCAAGTGGGCGATTCCGGAGGTGGTGGAGCGCGCCTGTCTACTGCATGCGGATTGGCCCTTCGATCTGGTGCAGTCGTGCGGCGTGTTTCACATGGAGAACGCATTAGAAATCCGGCGGCGCTGCGGGGTGAAGGTGGTTTTGCGATCCGCAAATGTCGAGTCTGCCATTTGCCAGCGAATGGCGGATGTTACCCCACTAGGGTTTCGCCGGACTATCTGGAAAAGGGAAGCGGCCTTGCTCCAAACACAAGAGGCGACTTGGTGCCAGAACGCTGATCTATGCCTGCCTATTTCCGAGGCTGACAGTGCGGTGTTGAAGACCTTTGCCCCCCAGACCCCGATGGTTTTAGTGCAAACCGGCGTTGCAATGCCTGAGGTTGATCCGATTCCGTGCGCACCTGCGACACCAGCCTGTTTCTTACATCTGGGCAGTTTGGAGTGGCCGCCGCGACGGGAAGGCTTTATGTGGTTCCTCAATGAGGTCTGGCCTCTAGTGCGCGCCTTGATTCCGGATGCTCGGTTGGTGGTCGCGGGCTCTGTTTCAGACTCCCTCCGTGATCGGCTTTCTGCTTGGCAAAACCAAGGCGTGGACGTGCGCGGCTATGTGGATGATCTCGCGAGGTTGGCCCGGAGCTGCGCGGCGGTGGTCGTGCCGATGCGCTGTGGCGGTGGTATCAAGATTCGGGTAATTACCGCTTGGGCGAATGGCTGGCCGGTGGTTGGCACCATGGGTATGGTTGAGGGCCTCCCGGCACGGGATGGGGTCAACTGTCTGATAGCTGATGAGCCCACCGCCCTGGCGTCCGCCTTGCAACGAGTGACATTGGATCAGGACTTGCGGAATACGCTCATTCGCGCCGGGCGCGAAACGAGCCGTGTCCACTTTTCATGGGAGGCCATCGGCCGCAACCTGCAATCGGCTTACGCGGCTTGCCTGGAGCAGTCATGAACAACATCCCATCCGTCTCAGCGATAATGCCGTGCCGCAATGAGGCCCGGTACATTCAGTCCGTACTAAATGCTATCTTGTCGCAGAAAGAGCCACCCGGTGGGTTTGAGGTCGTTGTTGCTGACGGTATGTCGGATGATGGCACTAGAGACATCCTTGAGCAGATGTCGCGTACAGATCCGCGCATCCGCATCATCGAGAATGATGGCAAGATCGTATCGACTGGTCTCAATGCCGCTATTCGTGACGCGCGCGGAGAAATCATCATCCGGATGGATGCCCATACGGAATACGCCCACAATTACATCGTGCGTTGCCTTGCCATACTGGCATCTTCCGGTGCCGACAATGTCGGCGGACCTTGGCAAGCTAGAGGGCGTGGGTATTTGCAGACAGCTATTGCGTGCGCCTTTCAATCGCCATTTTCCTCAGGTGGTGCCGGATCACACCGCGCCAGCTTTGAAGGTCCGGTTGACTCGGTCTATTTGGGCTGCTGGCGCAAAGAAACACTGACGCGGCTCGGCTTATTTGACGAGGAGTTGGTTCGCAACCAAGACGACGAACTAAATTTACGACTAAACCGCGCCGGCGGAAAGATCTGGCAAAGTCCGGACATCCAGTCGTGGTACTACCCGCGATCGTCCCTGCTGATGCTATTTAAGCAATACATGCAGTATGGCTACTGGAAAGTCCGAGTCATCCAAAAGCACCGTATACCGGCTTCGATTCGGCATCTCGTGCCGGGCGGCTTTGTTGCCACTCTATTGGCACTGGTTGCGCTGGCTCCGTTTTTTGTTTTCGCTAGAGGGCTGCTAGCTGGCGCGTTGGGGCTCTACTTATGCGCCAATCTGGTTGCATCGCTGATTACCTGCCGCCGTCCATCCCTGTGGAAGCATCTACCGGTCATGCTTCCGGTGTTTGCCGCCTACCATTTCGGATATGGCTGGGGTTTTTTGCGTGGGGTGATTGATTTCATTGTGTTAAGAAAACACGGACGGAAGACGTTCGAACAAATCACCCGCTAAAATGACTACCCCATCAGAAACAGATGCTGTGCGTGCCCGCTATGAACGGCGTAAGAACGACATCAACATCGACCGCTACAGCCTATTAAATCCTGATGTGTGGCAGAGCGTGCATGAACGTCAGCGAGTAATGCTCCGACTATTTGCAAAGCTAGGCCTGTCCAACTTTGCGGACACGAAGTTGTTAGAAGTCGGTTGTGGTGCGGGCGGCAACCTGCTGGAGTTACTGCGCCTTGGCTTTCAGCCAGATAATCTGATTGGGATCGAGTTGTTGAACGACCGGGTCGTCCAGGCTAACAAGGTCCTGCCAGCCGGGATGGTGCGTGCGGGTGATGCAGCAGGCGCAGCCATTCCTCTAGCCTCGCAAGACGTGGTGCTTCAATCGACGGTGTTTTCGTCTTTGCTTGACGACACCTTTCAGGAAGAATTAGCGAACAAGATGTGGAGCTGGGTAAAACCAGGCGGAGGGGTGCTCTGGTATGATTTTATCTATAACAATCCCAACAACCCGGATGTGCGTGGGGTGCCGGTGAAGCGCATCCGGACGTTGTTTCCAAAGGCTGAGATTACAGTCAAGCGGGTGACGTTGGCGCCACCGATTGCTCGGCGAGTCTGCCGGGTTCATCCCGGCTTGTATTCAGTTATTAATGCCATTCCATTATTGCGCACTCATGTATTGTGCTGGATCCAGAAAACTGCTTCCGATCAACTGCATACCGGTGTCACGACTCATGGTTAAACGCGGCTTTGATTTGCTGTTGGCAGCGCTCGCATTATTGCTAATTGCGCCACTGCTCGCGGTCTTGGCCATCGCAGTGCGCCTCTCTTCCGCCGGGCCGGCGCTCTTTTGCCAAGAACGAATCGGGCGATACGGCCGTGTTTTTGTGCTGTTTAAATTTCGCACGATGCAAGTTCGGAAAGGGACTGAAAAAGGATCTTTCGATGCTGGGAATGCGACCAGAATTACACCCATTGGCCGGATTCTCCGCAAAACGAAACTCGATGAACTGCCGCAGCTCTGGAATGTGCTGGCCGGTGACATGGCGTTGGTTGGACCGCGTCCGGAAGTTCGCAAGTGGGTGGAAGTTTATCCGGATCGCTGGGCCAAGGTATTAACGGTCCGGCCAGGAATCACTGATCCGGCGTCGATTGTGTATCGGGATGAGGAAGAAATCCTCGCTCGTTCGACCGATCCCGAACGCATCTATCGGGAGGAGATTCTGCCGCACAAATTAAGTCTGTATGAAGAGTATGTTCACACCCGAAGTTTTTGGGGAGATATTGGAATCATCTTCAAAACCCTCAAGGTTGTTGCAAAAGTCCAGTGATTGAATGTTAATTCCCGGACATGTCGGTTTTACGCTGGGTCTCGCCACCTTGGTTCAAAAGGTGCGGAAACAGCCATCGTTGGATTTGCGTCGACTTTCCCTGTTCGCTTTTGCGTCGCTGCTGCCAGATATCCTGGATAAGTCGCTGCACTGGCTGCGGCCGGATTATCCGGATCATTTGATGCTGGTGTTTTACTCTGCAGCAATGCTGGTATTATGGCGGATGCGCTCTAGGCTTCTAGTTTATGTGGGTATTATGGTGTTGCACCCAGTCCTCGACTTTGCCAATACCGATCCCCACGCGATGTTCTGGCCGTTGTTCGGATGGATTGACTGGAGTAGCGGAGGACGGCCATTAATTGAGCTACTAATGAATCGGCTGCCGCCGTTTTTATCGGTGACCGTGTTGTGGGGACACTATCTTGTGTTTGAACTGGTTGGGCTCGTTCTAATTTTATGGGCAGTTTTTAACACCACCAAGAATCGGGCAGTGCACTGGTCCATTACTGTTATTAACTAATTAATTTTATGCAAAAAATACCATTCAGCAAAGTCATCTGTGACGGCAATGAACTGCAATACGTCCGCGAGG
>Ga0209083_1001944_pt1 | contig 21183 bp, 21 predicted proteins | sample AM7aDNAmetaG_FD_184132 | JGI IMG/M metagenome (GOLD analysis project Ga0209083, IMG submission 184132) | Freshwater microbial communities from Finland to study Microbial Dark Matter (Phase II) - AM7a DNA metaG (SPAdes) (version 3) | ecosystem: Environmental > Aquatic > Freshwater > Lake ...
AAACAGCAGGGTTTTACTTTATAAACCTTACAAACCTTAAGAACCTTATAAACTTTTAAAAGAGAAAGTTTCACAAAGATTATTAGTTGAGGACAATGGAAACCAAAGAAAAGAAACTAAACATAGTAGGTTTTTTATGTAACTGGTGTTCCTACGCCGGCGCCGACATGACCGGGCTTGGCAGGAATATTTATCCTGCCAATATCAAGGTCATAAGGATACCCTGCACGGGCAGGATGGACCCTATGATGGTCATTGAAGCGTTCCACAAGGGAGCCGACGGCGTGCTTATTTCCGGCTGTCATCCGGGCGACTGCCATTATTCCGAAGGGAACTACTACTGGAGAAGGCGCTACGCTCATCTGAAGGAGCTCCTTGATTTCTTCGGCATAGATAAGAGAAGGTTTCACGCTTCGTGGGTGTCGGCGTCTGAAGGGAAGAAGTTTGCGGAAGTGGTGAAGAAGGTGGTAATTGAAACGGAAGAATGGAAGAAAAGTACGCTTAAATAAAAAGTTAACAAGGTTCTTAAGGTTCATAAGGTTTATAAGGTAAAACACAAAACAACAATCTACAAGGCGGATGATGGAAAAAGAGATGCAGGAAATAGCTAAGAAACTCTTAGCGGAGAAGAAGGTTGACTGGGTCATCGGCTACGAGAATTCCTTTGAGCCGGGTGCCTCGCGTCCTGTTTTCATAAACAAGCCTGAAGACGCGGTCAAACTCGTATTCAATAAATCCTGCGTGAACAATCTCTCGGTCTATCTTCCGAAAGTAAAAAAGCAGAAAGCGGCCGTGATTGCCAAGGGCTGCGATCTGAGAAGCGTCCGTGAAATTATCAAAGAGCACCAGATACTGCGCGAGAATGTCGTCATCATAGGCGTTGCCTGCGAGGGCGTGGACAGTTCAAAATGCGCGACCTGCAGGGAGAATAAACTGGATGGGGCGGATTTCACGGTCGGAGCCGTGAAAGACCTGGGCAGGAAAGAAGACCTCTCCGATATAGAAAAATTTGAGAAGCTTTCCTCGAGCGAGAAGGAAGCGTTCTGGAACAAGGAATTTGAAAGATGCATCAGGTGCTACGCCTGCAGGAATGTCTGCCCGGTCTGTTACTGTCCGGACTGCTTCGCGAACAGGCTCATGCCCGAATACCTTAACAAAGTTGTCAATACCGCGGAGAATAAAGTCTTCCAGCAGATAAGGATGCAGCACGTGTTCGGCAGGTGCACGGATTGCAGGGCCTGTGAAGAGGCCTGTCCGGTGGGAATAAAACTGTCGCTTCTCACAAAGAAAATGTCCAAAGACGCAAAGAAGCTCTTTAATTATGAAAGCGGCAAAGACACGGATTCCAGGCCTCCGCTCTCGACCTTCAAGGTTGACGAAGAAGGTATCGTGGAGATAATGTAAAATGCAAAACAAACTTATTACACAGGAAAATTTAAAAGCCCTCGTTAACGAACTTGCGGCTTCGAACGATGTTTTTGCTCCCAAAAGGGAAAACGAGAACACCGTCTCCTTCGGGAAGATCAATTCTTTTGATGAATATGTTCCCGGCGTGCTCCTTACCAACACCACGGTCAAGGACAAGGTTTACCTGCAGTCCGAACAGCTCTTTCAGTATGAGTTAAAGAAAGACACAGTGGAGTTTAAAGAAAAGGCGCCGGGGAAAGAAGCGGTAATATTCGGCGGAAGGCCCTGCGACGCGAGGGGCTTTGACGTAATTGATAAACTCTTTAACTGGTCAGGTTATGAGGACGGCCCTTACACGGGCGGCAGGAAGAATACCACGATAATAACGGTTTCCTGCGAGAAACCCGAGCTAACCTGTTTCTGCACTTCATTCGCGGGCGGAAGCCCGGCAGACGGGAAGGGAAGCGATATTCTGCTGACCCCTGTTTCGGGCAAGTTTCTCGCCGAAGTCCTTACGGAAAGAGGAGAGAAACTCGCGGCAAAGTATTCAAAGTATTTCACTGATGCGTCGGATGCAGAAACCGCGGCAAAGGCGGAGTTCGCAAAAGCGGCCGAAACTAAGATAACAAAGAAACTGGACCTGGCCGCGGTCAAGAAGAACCTTGATTCTTCATTTGATTCGCCTTACTGGGACACGGTTCACCTGCCTTGCGTGAAATGCGGCGCGTGCACCTATGTTTGCCCTACCTGCTATTGTTTCGACATAACCGAGAAAAAGTTCGGTTATTTGAACGGCGAGCGCAACCGCACCTGGGATTCCTGCATGTCGGAGATGTTCACCAAGATGGCAGGCGGGCATAACCCGAGGACCGATACGAAGAGAAGGTTCAGACAGAGATTTATGCATAAGTTCAGATACCATGTTGATAATTTCAAAGAAGAACTCTGCACGGGCTGCGGGCGCTGTATCCGCAGGTGTCCGGTGGGGATTGATATAAGGAAGGTTGTGGAAGAAGCGAAGTAAAGCAGATGGTCAGATGGTCAGATGCTCGGATGCGCAGTAAGGCGGAGGGCAGAAGACAGAGGGCAGAAGCAATAATCCATGAGTTTTTAATTAGTAATCAGCAATCAGTAATTAGCAATCCGGCGGAGCCGGAGGACAGAAGACAGAAGACTGAAACTGAAGGCGGAATAAACAAAACATGAGCAACATATACATCCCACATAAGGCGAGGATTGCCTCCATTAAACAGGAGACCGCCGACATTAAGAGCTTCCAGTTTGAACTTCTTGACTCTGAGGTCAGGAAGAACTTCAAATGGAAGTCCGGCCAGTTCCTTATCCTCTCGGTCTTCGGAGTCGGCGAGGCCACTTTTACATTCGCCAATCCGCAAACCAGAGCCGAGTATGTCGAGTGCAGCATCAAAAAAACCGGTCTTGTTACCGAAGCGCTTCATGATCTTGAAGTCGGAGATATTGTTGCCCTCAGAGGTCCCTACGGTAACTGGTTTCCTTTTGAAAAATTCAAAGGGCAGAACCTGCTCTTTGTCGGCGGCGGCATCGGCATAGCCGCCATAAGGTCTCCGATAGAATACAGCCTGGATACACGCAATGATTTCAAGGACATTACCATCCTTTACGGCGGCAGAAGCCCGCTTGATATCTGCTATTTTGACAAGTTTGATGAATGGCAGGGAAAGAAAGCAAATCTGGTGCTCACGGCGGACAAGGGTTCGGAAGGCTGGAAGCATAAAGTTGGATTTGTTCCAGCTGTTCTTAAGGAAATGAAGCCGTCAAGAGATAACTGCACGGTCATCACCTGCGGTCCTCCGATTATGATTAAGTTTGTGCTTAAAGAACTGACTGATCTTGGTTTTGCTCCGGAACAGATAGTCACCACGCTCGAGATGAAGATGAAATGCGGCCTGGGCAAATGCGGGCGTTGCAATATCCAACAGCTCTATGTCTGCAAAGACGGCCCGGTTTTTGACTACGCCGAAATCAAGAAACTCCCGGATGAATTCTAGTAAGAAAAAGCACCAAATAAACACCAAAATACAAAAAGCAAAAATTCAAAATACAGTATTTATAAAGTTAGTTTGTGGTTTGTGTCTTTCATTTTTATTTGTGATTTGGTGCTTGTGATTTGAAATTTAAACCTAAGTGTTTTGATGTTTAATCTGAGGGTTTTTGAGGGAAAAAGGTGTAATCTTATCTTCCTTCGTTTCCGCCAAAGGCGGTTCGGGGGCCACGCTTCTAAGCGTTAACGTTTCTGCCGCGCTCGCCAGAACCCAAAAAGTCCTCCTTGTTGATTTTCACATGTGCAACTCTTCTGTTTTGCTCGGGCTGGAAGATACCGACAAAGATATCGTGTTAAATACTCTTAACGGTTCTATTTCGCCAGCCTCCGCAATCTCACTTATTCCGTCACATTCTTCAGGAGTAAAAATGCTGACGCTGGCCGGGCTTGCGAGCCGGGAAGCGTTTAGATTTCTCTCTCAAATAATTGAAGCATTTGATTGTGTGATTGGCGTGGTTCGCGACCCCGGGGACGCGAACGCGGAGTTCCTTCAGAATGCTTCGGGGATATTCCTTGTTGCTTCGCCGGAGCTGCCTTCGCTAAAGAGCGCGTCCGCCATGTTGAAAACTCTATATTCCAGGCATATTGAATCGTCTAAAGTTAAACTCGTGCTGAATAAGTTTGGGGGAGCGGCACAAGAACTCTTCAATGCAGGCGCCGTAGCGGGTAGACCGCCTGAATTCACGGTGGACAGGGATAACGCGCAATCGCTCTTGTCAGTCAACTCAGGAAACCTTCTGGCCGGAAGGAGCGATAACAAGCTCTCGGAAGGGATAGACCGGCTCGCCGCATGCATAGGAGCGCTTGAGCCTGTTATCCTGAACTCTGCCGGTTTGCCGCGGGCATTAAAGCAAACAGGAAAAGAAGAAGTCAAATCCAGGATACACTCCAAACTTATACCTTTTATGAAAGAGAAGAATGCTGTTTTTTCAGGCCGGGAGGAAGAAGGCAAAGGGCGTTTGGCTGAACGCGTGAGAGAGGCAGTTGAAGAACTTTTTGCGGGAGAAGCTCCGGAAATATCCGGAAGCGAAAACCGTTTCGCGCTGGTAAACGAGATAATCCAGGAAGCGTTAGGCCTCGGCCCTCTTGAAGACCTGCTTGCTGACCCTGAAATATCCGAGATCATGGTCAATTCAAAAGAACAGATATTTGTGGAGAGAAACGGTTGCATTGAGAATTCTGAGCGCAAGTTCTCGTCTGACAGCCAGCTCCTGCTCTGCATTGAAAGAATTGTCGCCCCCGTCGGAAGAAGGATAGACGAAAGTTCCCCGATGGTTGACGCCCGCCTGCCTGACGGCTCCAGGGTAAACGCTATAATTCCTCCGCTTGCCCTTAAGGGTCCATGCCTGACTATCCGAAAATTCTCAAAAAGGAAATTGACCGTCGCGGACCTGATAAACTCAGGGTCAGTCACGGAAGAAGCCGCGGGCTACCTTTTGAGGGCGGTCAGGGCAAGAAAGAATATCGTGGTGAGCGGCGGCACAGGGTCAGGCAAGACCACCCTGTTGAACATTATTTCTTCTTTTATCCCGGACAATGAGAGAATCGTTACAATTGAAGATTCCGCAGAGCTCTCGCTTTCCCAGGGCCACGTGGTCACGCTTGAGGCAAGGCTTCCGAATGTAGAAGGAAAAGGCGCGGTAAGCATAAGGGATCTTGTCAGAAACTCCCTTAGGATGCGCCCGGACAGGATAATCGTGGGGGAATGCCGCGGAGGCGAGGCCTTTGATATGCTCCAGGCGATGAACACGGGGCACGCCGGAAGCCTTACAACACTTCACAGCAACTCCCCGAGAGATACTTTGAGCAGGATTGAAACCATGGTGCTGATGGCGGGGTTGGAACTGCCTCTGCGCGCCATCCGCGACCAGACCGCCTCGGCCGTTGATATTATCGTGCACCAGGAAAGGTCAAAGGACGGAAGGCGAAGGATAACGCATATCACGGAAGTCTCCGGCATGGAAGGGGATGTTATCCTGACGCAGGATATTTTCAGGGAGAACGACGGCTGCCTGCAGGAGACAGGTATTACGCCGGAGCTGCCCGTCAAACGTTAAATAAAAACGGGCTGTTTCTCTCTGTTTGTGATAGACATGCAAAAGTTTGATTGTTATAATATCCAGGAAAGGCAAAAGACAGCCTGCCTGGAGGCAAAATGAAAAGGACTATCGTGCTTGCCGCAATCCTTCTGGTTCTTAGCATCTCAGCTGGAGCCGCGGATGAATCCAGAAAAGCCGTAATAAGCTTCCTCAAAGGTCCTGCAAAAATCATTAAGAAAGGCGAAAGCGCGCCGGTATCGGCAAAACTCAGCATGCAGCTTGCTGCCGGAGACCGCATAGAAACGGGAGCCGGAACAAGGGCTGAGATTAAGCTTGAAGACGGCAGCACAGTCAGGATAAGCGAGAACACCGCTATTGTACTGGATGAAATGTCTTCTGACAAAGACACCGGCAGGGATAAATCCGCGATTAACGTCATTGTCGGCCGGATATGGATGAACGTCAAGAAGAGCCTCGGCCAGGAGAGCAGGATAATCACTCCGAAGGTTACGGCGGCGGTAAAGGGAACCACCTACAGAGCGGATGTTTCACCGGAAGGCGACACAAAAGTAAATGTTTATGACGGCACGGTCGCGGTCAGCAAACCCGGTTCGGACCCGGTTCTTCTTTCAAAACTTGAGATGGTGACATCAAAAGAACTTACCAAAAGCGAGTTTGACGAGCAGTCCGACGAAAGAGAAGATTGGGTAAAGTGGAATAAGTCCAGGGACAAACTCAGGGTTATGATTGTGGCGAAAGAGATGAAGAATAAGGAGCTTGCTTCCGTTCCTGTTTCTGAAAGCACGCTCATAGAGCTCTTTAATAATAATTATCTCTTCTCGGTAGTCGACCAGGCGCAGGTGGCAAACATAAGGCAGTCAGAAAGGCTGAAGGCGGCCATGAAGGGCGACGCGGCTTCCGCGGCGGCTGCGGGTTTGGAATTTGGGGCTGATATAGCGATAGTGGTAGACACGACCACCGGAATTTTCAGCGACAAAGATATGCTGGCAGGCATGGTATCGGCCAGCACTAATATTTCGGGCAAGATCTACCGCACGGATGATGCCATAGTAATTTCCGCCGGCAATCAGCCTTCGCGCAAGGTAGATATAACCGAGGACTCTGCGGCTACGGCAGCCATCAAGGACGCGGCTACCAAACTCGGCCAGAAATTCATCGGGGATATCATAAAAAAATGGAAAGAAGAGGCCAGGAAGGGCGGCGTATTCACCGTCACCTGTTCCAATATCTCGGATTATAACAAGGCAAAAGAACTTGAGAAGGCTCTTGCAGGCATAAACGGGGCAAAGAATGTGACCCAGTACTACTTCACCGCCAAGAGGGCTCTCTACACCGTTCAGTTTACCGGCGATTCCGGCACGCTTGCGGGAGAGGCGGGAAGTCTGACTCTCGGCGGGAAAAATGTTGAAGTAGTAGGAGTCACAGCCTACAGGATAGAATTGGAAGCAAAATAAGCGGCAAAAATCAAAATCCGGAGGGTTAAATGAAGATAGGAATATTTACCGTGCTCTACGCGGGAAAAACGTTTGAGGAAATGCTTGATTTTGTCGCAGAGAACGGCGTTGAGTCGGTGGAGATCGGGACAGGGAATTGGCCCGGCAACGCACACTGCAAAATGGACGAGCTTCTTGCAGATAAAGAAAAACTGAAAAACTTTAAGTCGGCGGTTGAAGACAGGGGACTGACCATCAGCGCGCTCTCCTGCCACGGGAATGCTTTGCATCCTGACAAGAAATTCGCCGCGGCAAATCACGAAACGCATAGAAAAACTATTTTACTCGCGGAGAGGCTGGGAGTAGATACGGTGGTAACTTTCTCAGGCTGCCCGGGAGATTCTGAGCGCTCAAAATATCCTAACTGGGTGACCTGCCCCTGGCCGGAAGACTTTCTCGCGATACTTAACTGGCAGTGGAACAAGGTCGTTATCCCCTATTGGAAGAAAGAGGCTGCTTTCGCAAAATCGCACGGCGTGAAAAAAATAGCTTTGGAGATGCATCCGGGCTTCGTGGTATATAACCCTGAAACGCTCTTAAAGCTGCGCGATGCAGCCGGCCCGGTGATAGGCGCGAATTTTGACCCGAGCCATCTTTTCTGGCAGGGCATTGACCCGGTCGCCGCTATTAAAAAACTAAACAAAGCGATCTATCACTTCCACGCCAAAGACACGAAAATAGACAGGTATAATACCGCGGTCAACGGCGTTCTTGACACCAAGAACTACGGCGATATTCCCGCGCGTTCCTGGGTTTTCCGGACTGTCGGCTACGGGAATGGACAGCAGGTATGGCGCGATATGATAAGCGCGCTCCGTGCCTCCGGATATAACGGGGCCCTCTCCATCGAACATGAGGACGGGCTGATGTCCATAGACGAAGGTTTTAAGAAAGCGGTCGCTTTCCTTAAGGATTCTGTGATTACGGAACCGCCGAGCGATATGTGGTGGGCCTAAGCTGCGGATGAAATTTGACCTCTTGAGCGAGCTCAAAAATTTAGACAAGCCATTCATCCTTTACAGCAGCGGTCTTGCCGTGATTTTTATGCTCTGTGTTTTCGGGATAATCCTCATATTGAATTCCAATAATTCGCCGGAAGTTAAACGCCAGAAGCCTGAATTTGACCCTGAAGCGGTACAGGCTTTCGAAGAGGACGCACTCGCCAAAGGTTATACCAAAAACATCGAACCCTATTCAAACATGGTCAAAGCAAACCTGTTGACGGAGCGCGTTCTTGTAATAAATTACAAGATCAGCCGGAAGAATGAAAGCCTCTGGACCGTTAAGAACAGGTTCAGGATAAATCTAAATACCATTATCGGCGCGAATCCCTACCTGAAGACCTATGAGGCCCGGCCTAACCAGGAATTGCTCATAATTAACAAGATAGGAGTGCTTCACAGGATTAAACAGGAAGAGACGCTGGAGCAGGTCGCGGCTCTTTACGGGAAAACAAAAGAAGAGTTGCTCGCGGCTAATGAACTTTTCAAAGAGATGTCTGAGGACTTGTTCCTGTTCATACCCGGCGCGGAACCCGTTGATCTGACGCGGGAGATGAAGGAGCAGTTCGCGCTTAGGAAAATATTCGCTTTTCCCTTCAAGGATAAAGGGCACAAGCGTTCCTCCGGTTTTGGTTTTCGGTCTGATCCTTTTACGGGAGAAAAATCTTTCCACTCGGGATTTGACCTGAAAGCTGATTATGGCGACAAGATCTGCAGCGTCGCGGACGGAGTTGTGACTTTCGCGGGCGATAAAGGCGCGTTTGGGAACGCGGTAATGATAAAACACGCAGGCGGCTATGTCACTCTATACGGGCACTGCGGGAAACTTCTGGTAACAGCCGGGAAGAAAGTCAAGAAAGGCGATGTTGTCGCTCTTGTCGGAAGCACCGGAAGGTCAACCGGCCCGCATCTTCATTTCACGGTATGGAAGAATAATGTGCTGGTCAACCCAAAACCGTACATTTTGCAGTAACGTCAATAAAAAATAAATTTCCTTCCGTCAGCGTCAATCACATTTTCCCGGTTTTCGGAACTTTTTAATATCTCATTCTTTTGGACAGACTCAAAGAGTCTTTTCCCTGCGAGGTCCGGCTCTGCTGTCCGCGGGCCGGAGGCTACAATCACGCCTGCGCTGTCCAGCACAACAAACCTTTCCTGTGAATGACTTCTTTTCAGTATATTTACCAATAGTTTCCAATCAAGGGTTCTCTCCGGAACGTTCAGGCTGCCGGATGTTTTCTTCCCTGCCGCGAAATTGTAAAGCAGAGAGGCGGCCAGCAGCGCCAAGCCGGCATAGCCGCAGAACCTGCTTATGGGAAAAGGACTGTTTTTTCGCGCGGGATGATAGAGCAGAAGCTTATACCCTCCGTTTCCGCCCGGCAATTCCAGAGTCTCGGCTTCCCGGAGTGAAGGTGTTTCTTTGAGTATTGAACCCACCCAATCCGCTTCCGTGTCAGCGATTATTCGTTTATTGCCGTCCGTTACAGAAGCCCTGGAGACCAGCCCGCATTTCTTGAAGGACTCAAGAACGGAGTTAATCTCAATGTCATCTCCCTGTTTAGCCGGCTGTGAAAGAGCCGCGGCTATCAGCGGGCCGGGGCGGCTGCCTCCGCCGGCGGGGCTGCTGCCTGCCGGAAGCAGAAGAGAGAGCAAAATCAAACCAGCGGCCGATGCTGCAAGCGCGTCCGTGAAGCGCGTTTTGCCTGTCATTTATCCCCCTGTTTTGTTGAAAAGAAAACAATAATTGTGTTATAATTTAAAAGATAAAGGTGTTTTAGTCAAGCAAATTTTGAGGAGAGGTATATGGCTCAAAGAGCGTTTGAAATGCTCGAAGCTATGACCGGCAAAAGGGCGTCCGACGTTCACATAAAGGTCGGCAGGCCGCCTCTTTACAGAATTGACGGAAAGCTTATCGCCGAAACCGGCGCGCCCCTCTCAGAGGAAGATGTTGAAGAAGTCGCGTTCACCCTGATGACCCAGAGACAGAGGGAAAAGTTTGCTTCAAACAACGAAATAGACCTGGCATTTTCGCCGGGCGGCGATGTAAGATTCAGGATAAATATTTTCAGGCAGAAAGGCACCATTGAGCTTGTGATCAGAAGAATCCCAAAAGATATTCCGCGGCTTGAAGATCTGAACCTCCCGGCCGTGATGAAAAAAATAGCGAACGAGGCGAGGGGGCTGATTCTGCTTACCGGAACCGTGGGCAGCGGAAAATCAACCACCATTGCATCTCTTATTCAGCACATGAACCAGAACTTTCAGTACCATATTGTGACCATCGAAGATCCCATAGAATTCCTTCACTCTGACCGGAATAGCAGCATTTCGCAGCGCGAACTCGGTATTGATACGGAAACATATTCGATAGCTCTTAAATACGTCCTGAGGCAGGACCCGGATGTTATCTTTATAGGAGAAATGCGCGATTACGAGACCGTGGCCACGGCCATTTCCGCCGCGGAGACAGGACACCTGGTGCTTTCCACACTGCACACAATTGACGCGATTCAGACTATGGACCGTCTCGTGGACTTCTTTCCGGCCGGTCAGCAGGCGCAGGTCAGGGGGCAGCTCTGTTCCATCATTACGGCGATAGTTTCAATGAGGCTGATCGCGAAGGCGGACGGCTTTGGCAGGGTGCCTGCGGTTGAAGTGATGGTGGGGACACCGACAGTTAGAAACCTCATAAGGGAAAATAAGATGTCTCATCTGAAGACCGTGATTCAGCAGGGAGCATCCCAGTATGGGATGCAGACTTTTGACCAGAGTCTTGCCGATCTTTACAGGAAGGGTTTGATTTCGCTTGAACAGGCTGTTGCGGAGGCCACAAGCCCGAGCGACCTGAAGCTGAGCTTGAGCGGCATTGTTTCTTCGGTGGATTCGGCAAGAGAGCACATGCGCTGAACGCGTCCCGCCGCGGCCGGGCGGGGAGGCCTTAACCCATGACGGAAAAGGACAGGAAAGCGCTGTTGAAGATTGCCCGGGAAACCGTGAAAGGGGGTTTTTCCGGCGAAAAATACCTGCTCGCCAAACCCGAAAGCGATTTCCTGCTGTCGAAGAGGGGGGCTTTTGTAACTATTCACGGCAAGAATGGCGTGCTGCGGGGTTGTATCGGGATGATGCATTCCGACCAGCCGCTTTATCAAACAGTCAGGGATATGGCCCTGGAGGCTGCTTTCAATGATACGAGGTTTGACGGAATAAAAGCCGGTGAACTTGAATCCCTCAGGTTTGAGATCTCTGTGCTTACTCCTTTCAAGAAAATCAAAGATCCAAAGGAAATTGAACTGGGCAGGCACGGGGTGATGGTTAAGCAGGGGGCAAGTTCAGGCGTCTTCCTGCCTCAGGTTGCTGTTGAAACGGGATGGGGGCTTGAAGAGTTTATGGGGCATCTCTGCGAGGGAAAGGCCGGCCTGAGCTTCGACTGCTGGAAGAACGGTAAAGCCGAAATTTATACCTTTGAAGCCGAAATCATACAGGAGTAAATATGAAAAACTGGTTCAAACAATACAAAGAAAAGTTTGGCTACACGGAGCTTGTTAATAAAAAAAACTCGCCGCTCAAATATATACGGTTCGGGATGCTCAGACTTAAGAAAGGCGGGGCCTGGAAAAGCAAGCTTAAAGCCGAGGAAGGGCTTATAACAGTTCTCTCCGGCAGGGTTGAAATTAAATCCGGCGGGAAATCCTATATGTTGGGTCTTAGAAAGGATGTTTTCAGCGGCAAACCGGAATCTCTTTATCTGGGCAAGAGCGCGGCTTTTGAGATAAAAGCTCTCTCTCTCTGCGAAGTTGCCATAAGCGCGGTTCCGGCGAGGACCGTTCAGGCGGCAGCAGCGGTAAAGTCTGGCAAGGTTGGGTCTCGTGTCGCGGGGAAAGACCTCTTCACTAGGGATATTCACGACATATTGAACAATAATGATATTAAGACAGACAGAATAATCGCGGGCGAGACCTATCACCGGCCTGGCCTGTGGTCCTGCATTCCGCCTCACAAGCACGATGTAGCCAGAATGCCGAAGGAATCGAAGCTGGAAGAACTTTACTTCTTCAAAATGCAGCCGAAAGAAGGTTTTGGTTTTCAGAGGCTTTATACCGAAGGCGAGAAGTTTGACCATACCTGGACCCTCAAGGACAACACGCTTCTCTGCATGCCGCTGGGGTATCACGCGCTCGCTGTCTGCCCGGGGTACAGGATGTATTACCTCTGGATACTGGCGGGAAAAGAAAAAGATTTTAAGCAGTATACTGATCCCAGGTACGAGTGGCTGAACAAATAATAAATATCCCGGAGGTTAAATGAAGAGATTTTTCCCGGTCATAGCGGCTCTTCTGCTGCTGGCCTGCGCGTGCCAATTGTCGGGAAGCGAGAAGACTAAGATCGGTATCTTCGATCTTACCTCCTACAACGTTCCGGCGGCAACGGCTACGGCCGTGTCCGAAATTTTAGGAACAGAGCTCTTCAATACCGGAAGATTTACCATAGTCGACAGAAAGAACATGGACAAGATCCTAAAGGAACAGGCTTTTCAGCGAACCGGTTGCACTACCACCGACTGCGCTGTTGAGGTCGGACGCATACTGAACATCAATAACATGGTCATCGGGAGTTTGAGCAGGCTGGGCAACACATACAAGATAAATATACAGCTGGTTGATGTCGAAAAGGGAGAGGTTATAACGGCCAACGACGCCGAGTGTTCTTCCGAAGACAAACTCTCTGAAGCGGCGACCCGCCTTGCAGTAGCTTTTTCGCAGTCTATTCCGGTCATAGGCAAGATCGTCCGCGCGGGGGATTCCGAGGTTGTAATTGACCTGGGTACCGTTGATAACGTGACAAAGGGCATGAAGTTTCTGGTTAACAGGCTTAAAGAAGAAATAAAAGACGCAACCGGCAATGTCATTATGAAAGAGTGGGAGGATGTCGGCAACATTGAACTTACAGAAGTCCAAAAACAGGCTTCCAAAGCTAAGATAACCGACAGCAAAAAACAGCTGGTGGTAGGAGATGTGGTCAGGATAGGAGAGCTCGCGGCGGCAAAGAAGGAGACCATAAAGATAGGCGGCGGTTCTATCCTGCCGCAGGCGGTTCCGTACACGGGGACCGGAGGAGGGTCTTTCATAGACCCGCTATGGAGATCAATGCTGATTCCCGGCTGGGGCCAGTTCTACAATAAAGACGATTTCAAAGGATGGCTTTTCACAATAGGCGGGATAGGTTCCGGAGCGCTGGCCATAAAGAGGTACATGGATTCTCAGTCTCTCTACGATACTTATAACAAGGAAACAGATACTACGAAAATTGAAAGCGACTACCAGGCCGCCAACAACGCGAATAAGGACGCGCAGGGCATGCTCGGGCTTTTTGCCGTTATCTGGGGGCTCAATGTTCTTGATTCTGTTATCTCGTTTGACCCGTCCAAGCATGTTGCCGCTATTGAACACTCGGGGCCGGAAGTGGCGTTTGTGACGCCGGAAAAAATAAACATAGGATATAAGTTCACATGGTAAACGAAAGGAAGAACGGGAATAAGCCGCTCACCGCGAGCCTGATTATAGCAGGCAGCGTGATAATTTTCGTGCTTCTTCTTTCAACATTCTTCAACTTCTTTCAGTATTTTGAGCTGAAAGGCTATGATTTCCTCTTTGGATTCAAAACGGCTTTTAACCGCCCGTCCGGAAACATAGTTATTTCCGCCATAGATGACTGGTCTATCGGGAACGAGGAAGCTCCGGAGCTTATGGTCTGGCCGTTCCCAAGAAATGTCTATGCCTCCGCTTTAGCGAATCTTAAAAAAGCCGGAGCCAAGGCTGTATGTATTGACATAGAGTTCTCAAGCGAGTCGCTCAGCCCGGTGAATGACAGGATGTTCGGCGAGTCGGCTAAGAAGTCCGGGAACTGCATCGGCGTCTATACGCTGCAGGACGAACGTATTAACATCAGCAACAGGGTCATGAATGTTAAAAGGCCTATCTATCCAATCAATTCGCTTGAGACCGGAATGGCTGGCTTGGGCTACACGGGCTACAAGCAGGACAAGGACAAGTATATAAGGTCGGGCGAAATATTTCAGAATATGAACGGCGCGTCCTATTACTGTTTCGCCTTGAAGGTACTGGGTTTCGTCAGCGGCAAAACGGAAGCAGCCCTGCTAAAGGAACTGGAAGACCGCTCTGTCTTGGTGAAAGGGCCGGAAAGCCCTGTTAAGGATTCAGTTCTCATAGATTTTTGCGGTCCGGCAAAAACGATAAAGACGATACCTTTTGTGGATTTGCTCAAAGGAAAAAATCTTGAGAACTATAAAGGAAAAGTTGTTTTCCTGGGGTCAACTTCATCTGTTTTGCACGATGAATTTCCGACGCCCTGCGGCGTTCTCCCCGGGGTTGAAATACACGCAAACATGTTTGACATGCTTCAGAAGGGAGCCTACGTCAGGAAGGCGCCTTTTGCTCTTACGGCTCTCTTTCTTGTCCTGATAGTAGGGGTTACGACATTTTTTGCCTACAAACTTAATCCCATTAAGAGCATCTTCGCGGTCCTGCTGATGGCCTGTGTCTATGTCCTGTTGGTTTCGGTGCTCCTTGCGAACTTTAATTATTACATTGAATTCACGATGCCTCTCTGGGCCTTGGTTTTTGCCTACATAGGAAATGTAGCTTACAAAGCAGTCACCGAAGGCCGTAAGAAAGAGATTATAAAAAAGACATTTCAGCGTTATGTCAGCAGGGATGTCGTGGAAGAGATACTGAAAAACCCCGAAGGGCTCGCGCTTGGAGGGAAACGCCAGCATATGACCATACTCTTCTCTGATATACGGAATTTCACGCCGATGTCCGAGAGCCTCAAAGCGGAAGAGGTTGTTGAATTGCTAAATATGTATTTTTCGGAAATGACGGGGATAATATTTAAATACCGCGGAACTCTGGATAAATATATAGGGGACGCGGTAATGGCGCTCTTCGGCGCTCCCAAAGAACTGCCGAACAGCGAAGAACTTGCGGTCAGGACGGCGATAGAGATGCAGGAAAAGATGAAGGATTTCCGGGCCACGCTGAAGATCCAGGGCAAGAACGAGATAGCAATAGGAGTGGGGCTTAACGCCGGCGAAGTCATTGTCGGAAACATCGGCTCCGGCCAGCAGATGAACTATACCGTGATCGGAGACGTGGCCAACACGGCCTCAAGGTTGGAGTCTCTTACGAAAGAATACAAGCGTGATATTATCATCAGCCAGTCCGTCTATGACAAGGTAAAAGATATTGTTGTCGCTGAAGACCTGGGAGAGGCTACTGTGAAAGGCAAGCTGGCCAAGGTTAAGATTTATGCCGTTCTGGGTTTAAAGAAGAAATGAGGACTGCGGCGGCGTTTATTTTTCTGCTGATTGGCCTCTCTGCCGGCGCCGACTCTACGGCCATTAAATATTTTAATAATGCCGCGGAACATTACAGGAACAGCGAGATAGAAAAAGCCAGGTCAGAACTTCTAAAAAGCCTTGAGTATGATAATTCAAACCAGGAAGCCGCTAAACTGCTGGTAGAAATCGAAGAAGAAAAATTCGCCGCGCGGGAAGGAGAGTATACCGAAACGGCGCGCGAGTTTTATGAAAAAGGGCTCGCGGCTTACAGGAAGGGCGATGCCGCGGGGGCGGAAACGGAATGGCGGAAAGCCCTTGAAGTCGCGCCTTCTAACCCGCAGATTAAAAAGTTCCTCTTAAGGGTGGAGCCGGATAATGAGGCCCTAAAAGAACCTGCCCTTTCAAAGAAAGACAGAACGAAAAAAAAGACTGTGCCGGATCAGGCGAAGCAGGAAAGAAAAGAGGCCAGAAAAGAGAGCCGCATCAGCCCGGAGAAAAAGAAGGCTGACGACCTTTATTACGAGGGCTTGCGGCTGTATAAACAGGGCAAAATTGACGATGCTGTTTCCTGCTGGGAACAGGCGTTAAAAATAGATCCGGAAAACCAAAAGGCGCAGAAGAGCCTGGAAAAAACCGGTAAAAAAGGGGATAAATTATGAATCTTGTAGTGCTCGGGGCCCAGTGGGGCGATGAAGGCAAAGGGAAAATAATAGACTTTATGTCCAGCGTCGCGGATGTAGTTGTCCGCTACCAGGGCGGCAATAACGCGGGGCACACGGTCGTGCTGGGTGAGAAAAAATATGTCCTTCATCTGATACCATCCGGTATACTGCACCCGGGAAGGTCCTGCGTGATAGGCAACGGCGTTGTCATAGACCCGGGCTACCTGCTGGAAGAGATGGCCTACCTTGAAAAGAACGGCATAAACCTTGCCGGCAACCTGAGCGTAAGCGAGAACGCGCATGTCATCATGCCTTACCATAAGCTCCTGGACAGGCTTGCTGAAGAAAAGAGCAGCAAAAGCGGGAAGATTGGGACGACAAGCAGGGGCATCGGGCCCTGTTACACGGACAAGGCCGCGCGGCTCGGTATCAAGATGGCGGATCTCCTAAATAAAAACGTGCTTGCCGAGAAGGTCAGGGCAAACCTTGAGGTTAAGAATTATCTCATTACAAAATATTACGGTTCAAAAGGCTTTAACGCTGCAAAGGTGGTAAAAGAATACCTTGGTTACGGCGCGAAACTCAAGAAATTTATCAGCAACACCTATGTCCTGCTGCAGAACGCGGCGGCAAAGAACAAAAAGATTCTCTTTGAGGGCGCGCAGGGCACTATGCTCGATGTTGATTTCGGGACCTATCCGTATGTAACGTCTTCCAACCCGACTGCCGGCGGAGCCTGCACGGGCGCCGGATTCTCCCCGTCGTTAATAAATAAAGTTATAGGCGTCACCAAGGCATATACGACAAGGGTGGGAGAAGGGCCTTTTACGACAGAGATGCCGCAGGAAATGAACGAGGATTTCCGCGGGAGAGGTAACGAGTTCGGGGCTACTACCGGACGCCCCAGAAGGTGCGGGTGGCTGGACATGGTAGTGCTCAAGCACGCCCACGCGGTAAACGGGTTTCATTCCCTGGCAGTCACAAAACTCGACGTTCTTTCCGGCCTGAACGAACTTATGGTGTGCGAAGCTTACAGATACCGCGGCAAGAAGTTCAATGATTTCCCCGCTGATATTGACGTCCTGCGCGAATGCACGCCTGTCTACCGCGCGGTGAAAGGCTGGAAGGAGAATATCTGCGGCGTCAATTCTTTCGCGAAACTTCCGGGTAACACCAAGAGATACCTGGACATGATAACAAAAATATCAGGAGTTCCGGTTTCTATGTTCTCAGTCGGGCCTGACAGAGACCAGACGGTCATTACGGATAAAGGGCTGTGGAAATGATAAGAAAAATAATCATTCTTCTGTCCCTGCCTGCGGTTTTGCTCTGCCAGCAGGCTCCCAAAGCCATGAAAGTCATAATTGATGCCGGTCATGGCGGCTATGACGCAGGAGCCGTGAGCGACAACGGAACAAAAGAGAAGGATGTTACCCTTGAGATGGCGCTGCTCTTGAAAAAACATATCGAAGAGCCGTCCGAGCCCCCTGTTACTGCAATACTTACAAGGTCAGATGACAAGTTTGTTCCTCTCATTGAGAGGGTAGGGCTCGCAAATAAATCCGAAGGAGATCTTTTCATAAGCCTTCACATGAACGCAAGTCCCGCGAAGCGAGACAGCGGTTTTGAGGTCTATTTCTACGATTCGACTGGCGACGCGGAAACAGCGGCGGTGGCAAAGAGAGAGAATGAACAGGAAGGCAGCGCTGATTACAAAGACAAGAGTAATCCTCTTTTCATCCTGTGGGATCTGGCCCAGAACGAGTTCTCCAAGGAGAGTTCGGAAGCTTCTGATGTCATTCAGGCCGCGCTTGACGGCGTCCTAAACAGGAACGCTGATGCTTCGCTAAAACTCCGCGATCGCGGGGTAAAGCAGGCAAACTTTTTGGTGTTGAACGGAATGAAGATGCCCTCGGTCCTGCTGGAGATGGGATTCCTTACAAACAGGAGCGATGAGGATAAATTCAAAAAGACAGAATTCAAAGAGAGATACGCGGCGACAATTGCCGATGCTGTGAGGCAGATACGCCAGAAATTCGATAAAAAAAGCGAGACTAGAGTCAGATGAGCGCCGGCCGCAAGTTCCTCATAGCCGCGGCTGCGGTCCTGTTGGCGGCTGCCGTTCTCTATTACCCCTTCAAACACAGGTTCTCGAAACGCGCCCCGGCTCTCATTAACAGCGTCCATGCGGGGAAATCCGTCGTGCTTTATTTTGTAAACGAAGAAGGGAACCTGGTAGGCCTGGACCGGCAGATAGTATCAGGTGTTACGGTGCTTGACGATATAAGGGCGATTATTACCGAAGAGAGCAGCCCGCAGAAGAAAAGCGGCCTGCTGAACGCCATTCCCGCGGGTGTTTCTGTGAGGAATGTTTTTATCGACGACAAGAGGTGTGTCTATATTGATTTCGAGCGCGCCTTAACGGAAAGGCACGGCGGCGGCACTCAGGGTGAATTGCTGACGCTCGAAGCGCTGAAAAAAACGATCGCCGCTAATTATCCCGAACTTGATTTTGTTAAAGTTCTTGTTGAAGGCAAAGAAATTGCTTCGCTGGCGGGACACATCTCCACACGGGGGCAACTGAAGGTCAGATGAGCGATAAAAGGGCCATAGGGGTTTTTGATTCCGGACTCGGCGGGCTTACCGTTATGAAAGAATTAAAAAGAGCCCTACCGGGAGAAAGCATTTACTATCTTGGCGACACCAAGCATGTGCCCTACGGAGCGAAATCACGGGAGGCCGTAACGCGACTCTCCGCGCTGAATATAGAATGCCTTCTTAAAAAGAACGTCAAACTCATCGTTATTGCGTGCAATACAGCCTCGGCTTTAAGTTTGTCTGACCTTAAAAATAGATTCCGCGTGCCCCTGCTCGGAGTTGTGGAGCCGGGCGCTAACGGAGCCGTAAAAATATCTGTTTCCGGAAGGATAGGCGTGATCGGGACCGCAGGCACCGTCGGAAGCGGAGCTTATGAGAAGGCGATTAAGAGGCTTTTTCGCGGAGCCCGTGTTTTCAGCAAGGCCTGCCCGCTCTTTGTGCCCTTAGTTGAAGAAGGCTGGTGGGGGAAGAAAGTTACGCGCGACATCTGCGCGGAATATCTTGCCGGCTTGAAAAAACACAGGGTGGACACTCTTGTGCTCGGCTGCACCCATTATCCGTTCCTTAAACCGGCTATAGCCGGCGTGTTGAAAGGAGTCTCTCTGATAGACTCGGCTTTTGAAACGGCCGGCGCGGCGCGTTTAATGCTTGAAGAAAAGGGGCTCCTGAATATTTCCGGGAGAAAGCCGGAGTACAGGTTCTACGTCACGGACGCTCCGGACAAGTTCAAGAGACTCGGATCGGAATTTCTAAAGTACAAAATAGGAAAGGTAAATCTTTTAAATGTTGACTGATCACGGAGGACGCTTGAGGGCAGACGGAAGGCTGAACGGCAGTTTGAGGCCGGTGAAAATTATTAGAGACTTCCTTCGTTATCCTGAAGGCTCGGTGCTTATCTCCTGCGGGAATACCAGGGTAATTTGCGCGGCCAGCGTTTTGGAAGATGTTCCGAAATTTCTCAGGGCGGGACCCCGGGGCTGGGTAACCGCCGAGTACGGCATGCTGCCGAGGTCGACTCACGAGCGGATGGACCGGGAAGCGGCGAAAGGCAGAGCTTCCGGAAGAACGCTTGAGATTCAGAGGTTGATAGGCCGTAGTCTCAGGGCCGTAATGGATATGGAAAAGCTGGGAAAGCGGACAATACAGATAGACTGCGATGTAATCCAGGCGGACGGCGGAACGCGCACCGCTTCTATTACAGGGGCGTATGTCGCGATGGCCGCGGCGGTCAAGAAACTGTTAAAGAAAGGCGTTCTGAAAGAAGATCCCCTCCTTGATACCGTTGCGGGAGTAAGCGTGGGCATCGTGGAAGGGGTTAAGATGCTGGATCTTTGCTACATGGAAGATTCAGCCGCGGATGTAGATATGAATATAGTAATGACCGGCTCCGGCAGATTTGTTGAGGTGCAGGGTACGGCAGAGCGCAAACCTTTCGCCAAAACAGAGCTGGACGGCCTGCTCAAAATAGGCGCTGCCGGTATAAAGGAATTGACCTCTCTTCAGAAGAAGGCGCTAAAATCTTGGAAATAGTCCTCGCCACCGGAAATAAAGATAAGGTCAGGGAGATGAAGGCCGCGTTCAAGGGGCTCAAAGTTAAACTTCTGACCTCTTCATATTTTAAGATATTTCCTAAGCCAAGAGAAACCGGTAAAACCCTGGAAGCAAATGCTCTCATTAAAGCCAGGGCGCTTTTAAAGCATACAGAACTCGCCTCGCTTTCCGACGATACCGGCCTTGAAGTGGCGGCGCTTAACGGAAAGCCGGGAGTCTATTCCTCGCGATATGCCGGCTATGGCGCCACTTATGACGATAACTGCAGGAAACTCCTCCGCGAAATGAAAGATAAATCCCGCAGGGCCGCTTCTTTTCGCACGGTAGTCGCGCTCTGTCTTCCGGACGGCAGGGAGTTTACGGTCTCCGGAAAAATTGGAGGCGTCATAACTCGCGGAAGAAGAGGCTTAAAAGGTTTTGGTTATGATCCCGTTTTTAGACCTTCCGGCTATGAGAAGTCTTTCGCTGAAATGAGCCTTGTGCAAAAAAACAGGATAAGTCATAGGGGAAGGGCGTTAAAAAAAGCAAGAAAACTTATAAACGCATTATCAAAAGAAAAATAGTCTCAAAAGTTTAAAAAGTTTATAAGGTTTGTAAAGTAAGGTCAAGAACAAGGCCCTGCAAATCTACTTGAATGAGAATGTTCTTTCTTGTACAAATCTTTTCTCGAGCCGTACAGACTTTTGGAACCAAGTTGCATGTGATTTGTTTGTTTTTTCCTTATAAACCTTATAACTTTACAAACCTTACAAACTTTTATTGTCTTTTAATTGTAAACCCTACCGTATTTTGCTAAACTCTATCTACCCAATCAGTAATTAGTAATCAGCAATCAGTAATCGCATTCAGTTCGGGGCGTAGCTCAGGTGGCTAGAGCACTTGCTTTGGGAGCAAGGGGTCGCACGTTCAAGTCGTGTCGCCCCGACCAATAAAAGCGGACGCGCGGATGCTCAGAGGCGCGGATGCTCGGCAGG
>Ga0209083_1001946_pt1 | contig 21179 bp, 12 predicted proteins | sample AM7aDNAmetaG_FD_184132 | JGI IMG/M metagenome (GOLD analysis project Ga0209083, IMG submission 184132) | Freshwater microbial communities from Finland to study Microbial Dark Matter (Phase II) - AM7a DNA metaG (SPAdes) (version 3) | ecosystem: Environmental > Aquatic > Freshwater > Lake ...
CTTCAGGAGGCGGGCAGCGTCATCGTGCGCTACTCCGGCACCGAGCCGCTGTGCCGCGTTACGGTGGAGGGCCGCGACCGCGCCGTCATCGAGCGGCACGCGCAGCGCATTGCCGATGCGGTCCAGAACCAGGTCGGCGCGGCGTAGTCGGGCAACGCCGGACAGGCATCCTGCCTGTCCGGTCATGGAGAAAACCGCCGTTTCCGTCCAACCGCTGTTCCTTCCTGCCAGTGGTTACTCATGCGCTGTGCGTGGCAAGCCCGGCGTGAGACGAGCGCCGGATGCGCCCACGCATCAGGTGCTCGGATCACGACGCCTCCATGTTTTGGCTTCTCCTCCCAGAGAGATGAGCTAGAATGCGCATTCTGCGAGACGCGGCGGACGACTTGTTTTGGCTTCTCCTCCCAGAGAGATGAGCTAGAATCTCGCCAAGGCCGAAGCGCAATGATCGTAAGTTTTGGCTTCTCCTCCCAGAGAGATGAGCTAGAATCGTCTCTGCCGAGCCGCAACCGCGTTCAAAGTTTTGGCTTCTCCTCCCAGAGAGATGAGCTAGAATACACAAGAAATACTCCCCCACATCACACCAGTTTTGGCTTCTCCTCCCAGAGAGATGAGCTAGAATAGAAAAGCTTTTTTTAGTGTGTCGCTCACAGTTTTGGCTTCTCCTCCCAGAGAGATGAGCTAGAATAGGATTGACGGAAGCGGCTGAGGTGAGCAGTATTAGCGCGGTTTAAGTCATCTCTCTGGGAGGAGAAGCCTTAACTAATTCGGCGGCGTTGAAACCACTGCCTAGCACGTTTCAACGCCGCTATTTTTTTATTCCCAGAAATCAACCTGCTTTGGCAGGTCCGGGTTAACCGACCGTTTGCCTTGGTCGTAGTTTGGTCCGACGACGGTGAAACTCCTTTTCCATTGTTCATCCGTCATGAACATCAGCCGCACGTTTCCCGCCTCTGGGATGTAAGGTTTGATCTTCGCAATGTGCCCCTCCATTTGCTCGAAAGTGACGCAGGGCCGTGCATACACGGAGAACTGGATCATGAGGTATCCGCTATCCAGCAGGTCTTTGCGGAACTGCGTGGCCGCCCGACGTTCCTCCGGCAACATCACTGGCAGATCGAACATGGCAAGAATCCAACCCATACGAAACGGACTTTGCTTTTCGACGCGCATTCGCGTCAGACCTCCTTACGCCGCCAGTTCTGGCACCCAGAAGGGTTTTGCCGACATCTCCGCATAGCTGCGCGCGAGCGAGTTCGCGGAAGCGTCTATCGCATCCATCAGTTTCAGCGAGAACCGAGTGTGCATCACCCGCATTTCCCGCAGTTCCGTTCCCACCTTTTTGCACCACGCCTTCATGCTGATGTCCTGGCCGACCATGAATTCCGCCAGCATCAAGTCCACCGCCGGCCGGAACGGTTCCATCAAATCATAGACCAGCGCATCGGAATGGAAACGGGGGATGTGTTTGACGCCGAGCAACGGCGACAATCCATGAACAATGAGGCTGCGATGGCACAACGCCGCGAGCACCGCGTAACCGTAGTTGAGCATCTGGTTCGGGGCCGATTCTTCCTTGCGATCCCGCTTGGAGGATACCCAGCCGATGGCAGGGAAATACAATTGCCAGTAGCGACGTGCGCAGTTGGCCTCGTCAAAAGTCTCCCGGTCGAGGGCGCGTTGGAGATGCCCCGAGTGAAGATTCTTCCGCGCCAGCACATGCAATTGGTTCCGCGTCTTGCCACGTATGAGTTCCTGCCAAAGCCTCGCGTTGAGCCTTTTCGGTTGGTCTGCTTGATGGAAGAACGCAAGCGGATCCACGACCCGCGCCAACGGCGCGGTGATGCCGCACGGCTTGTAGCTTTCGTTGCAGTGCAGGATGACGCCGTCACTTTCCAAGATCGCGGAAACGAAGTTCGATGACATCGTTACACCCCGCGCCGCGATGATCACCGCCCGCACGTCGGTGTGAGGAATCCGTCCCTCCGAACCATCTTCGCCGCGGCAGACAAGAAACCCTCGGTCCTTGGTCAGCATCGCGCCATGCTTGAGAATGTGAAGGATGTGATAGCTCATACTTGCGTTTTTTCTTTTGTTTCCGTTTCTAGATGAACGCGGCTCAACCCCTTCTCCAGCAGCAAGTCGATTCTAATGCCATCGTAAACATCCCCGCCAGCCATCGGCTTCAAGGTCGCATTTGTTCCATTGGAAATTGAACCGAACAAATAGTAGCCAGACGGCACGGTTTTCTTTCCGCTCAGTGTATCGTTGGGCAGATGAAGCAGCATGTCTGTCTGCCAAAGCCGCTTGTCCAGCAACTCCATGCCTTCTTGTCGCAAAAGTTGCCGTTTCACGTCAGCCAAGCGCAAGAAAGCTTGGACAGGCTGTGTGCCATAGACGAACTGTTCTGCATTCTCGCCATCGGTCGTTCGACGCCGCCACACGAAATAGCCACGATTGCCAGATGTGGCATATATGCCCGAACCGTCTTTGGAAACATCCACAAAGGCGTGTGGGTTGCCGATAACCTTTTGGACCGTTTTTACGATGCTACGGATTTTGTTCGCAGCGCCATCTCGCCGCGCGGACGCCTCGGCTTGTTGCTGATAGAACCGAATAAATTCTTCCGCAGTTTGTGGCTGCGGTGAGAGGAATTGTTTCAATTCTTCGCGCCTGACCTGAACAAATGTGCCGCAGAATTCCTTCCATTGCTTGGGAGAAGGATTTTGTTTCAAGAACTCGCGCAATTGAAAGCGCGTCCAAGCGTCGGAAAGGAACTGGATTTGTTTCTCTGCGTTTTCGTGGTCGTAGCGTTTTACCCTGACAAGCAGAAGGCTCGATAAACCCGCCAGTTCATAACGCCGGTCAGTCGTCTTTGCTGAGTCGGTGCGAAGACAAACCCGCTTGTGCCGATCCAAGCCAGTATCCTTCTGGAATTGTTCCCATGCTTCTTTAGCTCGGTCTTTGCGTGCTTGCCATTCAGCGCGGGCGGATTCCTTCCGTGGACGGTCGCCTGGGTCCGGAGGATTCTCCTGATAGAACGCTTCGATGCGGGGTTGGAGTTCGCGCAGCTTGGCTTGCAATTCGCCATCTGGTTGGAGTGGTGTCTCGGGTTTGTCCTTGCTGCGTTCTGGTCGGCAAACCAGACGGTTGATCTGCATTTCAAAGTGTGCGCGATCGTATTCGGGAACCTCGCTGCTGCCTACTCCAAGCCCAAAAAGCGATACGCGCTTTGTTCGTTTCTCTTCGATCCGATATAAAACTATCTCGCGTTTGTTCGGCTGCCCCTTTTTTGGTTTGATGCCCGCGGGCGCTACATCGCAGGTGCACCAAGCCTGCCATTCCTCAATGGAAGGATTCGTCTTAAGAAAGCTCTCAACGGCCTTTCGCACCGACATCGCGTCGTAGTCCTTGTGCGGCGCGATTTCGGCGATACGGAGCACAGCATAGGCAACTGAATGCTCCTTTTCCTCGGTGACGAAGTTTTCCTGATTCGGCAATTCCAGCAAAGGCACGCGTTCTTGCTCGAATGCTTTGTCGTAGTCGTCAATGGTCGCATGCACTGCGCGCGACGCGCTTTCTACTTTCAGCCAGACGCCCCGGTGAAACGTCGCTTCCAGATGCGGCTTTGGATAATGAAGCGCAAACGGAAGAATCGGTTTGACGCCTCCCTTTTCGTCGCCTTCGATCTCGCGCCGAAAGGCTGCGCGCACCGCGCGAATGTTACGTTCCATCCGCATCTTGGCTAACCCATCACGGCAACTGATAATTCGTTCATTGAGCCGAGCGCGCTCCTCCGCCGATCCCGACTTGGCCACCGTTGCCTCCATTGCGATGATCTGGCTGCGGAGTTTGCCAATCTCTCCCATTAAGTTCGGTGGAAATGTTGGATTGTCGCCTAATAGTTCAAGGCGAAATTCCTCCTCCCGTTTAGGGTCATTTACCCAGCCTTCGAGAAAACTCAAGACCATCGCATCAAGTGCATGATGACGCTTGTCTGCACGGTCTTTGTTGGCCTGAGCGCCGAGTTCATCAAGTTCGCTTCGAAGCGCCCGGGCTTTGTCCCTTTGTTCCTTCCAAGGCAAACCAGACGAGCGCAACTCCGCCAGCGAATCCAACCGCTCGGAAATCTTTCCGTCAAGCTCCCGGTCACGGCCCAAGAGGCTGTTGAGAAAATATTGGCGCCGGACGCGTCCCGTCAGCCCTCCCGAAACGGTAATGACGCGCTTGTTGCCTTCGCGGTCATTGCCATTGACCCAGCCGAAGTGCAACCCGGCAACCGTCTGTGCCAAACGCGCAATCCAAGCCGTCTCGGCCAACGGAGTGTAACGCTCCACTAGCTTTTCGGCGTCCGCGCTTAGCAGTAGCCGAACCTTTTTCCAACCTAATTGGTTCACTCGTGTCCAAACTCGCGACTTGTAGGCGTCCCAATCTTGCTGATTGCGGTCCTCTCGAAACCATTGCCACGGCGTCCGGTCGCCTTTCGCAGCATTGGTCTCATCCGTGGTGAGGACATAGTTTGAGAATGAATCCGGCCCGCCTTTGGCGCGCGGCACAATGTGGTCAATCCGATATTTGTGGAGATCAGTGAAACTCAGTCCGGTCTCGGTGTATGGGCACTGTGGCTTGCCGGCAGGTTTGCCGTACAGGCATTGTCCGCCTTGTGCTTCCCAAAGCAGATACTTCAGGACATCACCATTCGGATTCCCCATCTCCGCAAGCATCTTGCGGGCGCGTTCGCGTCGTTCGCGCTGCTCTTTTTGAGCGCGGGTGATTTCAGCAGCGGCCTCCGTTCCCAGCCAAGATGTTTCGGAGTCGTCCCGCACAAACTCCAACACAATACGCTGTGGGATATCGTAAGCCTTTTCCAGCTTTTGGAGTCGCTTCCAAAAAGCATCGAGTCTGTGGCGGACAATCGGATTGTTCTGTTCGCCAATAAGGGCGCGGATTGCCGACGCTCGTTCTTCCATCGTCGCTTGCGCCTCCTGAGCGCGCCGGTCTAATTGCTGACTGGGAATGTAAAGGTCATCCCATGAGTCCGCCGGTTTTCCGTCTTTTCCCATGCGGAGCAGGAACTGCAGGTCGGAAACAAGCAATCCGCACATTCTATTCTTGGTGTCCGTTTTGGCATCGCCTGTATCCGCAGCGACATTCAACGTCTTCTCGATGATAGGCCCCGAGCGCGGCCCTGTCTTGACCTTCAAAACTGTGCGTGCATTGGCAAGGTCGTCATGGAAAACTCTTGGCGACAATCCGCTTAACAGTAGTTCCTTGAGGATCAGCAACGCGGGGCGCGAAAACCTGCTTCGACCTGCCGGTTTCGGCTTTTCTACTGCCAAGTCATCCGTCTTTTTCTTCTCCGTGCCTTCGGCAGGGGCTTGATTGTTTTTCGCACCATCCTTGTCGTCAGGATCAGTCACCGGCAAAACCTCGAAATGACGGCACCAATCTCGCCACTCCCGCTTTGTGAGATGATATTTTCGCTTTGGATTCAACGCCTCAAATATTTTGCGCAGTTCTTCCGACTTAAGACCGCGCTGGTTGCGCGCCGCATTTCGTTCCTCCACGCTCATATTTTTCAGCTTCATTAAGAGCGTCACTTGTGAGGGCAGGAGACGCTCATGGTCGTGCTCTTTGATTCTTACTGATTCTTCTGGTGCAAGGTTGCCGCAGACAACAAGGCGAGGAATCAAGGCGCAAGACGCACGCAAACGGTTTTCGAACCGCGCGACCTTCTGATTAAGCGCGCCCATTGTGTCATCCGCTCCGCCCGGGTGCAGGCCGGTGGCGCGACGGATGTCTGGATCGTGACTGGCAATATGCCGCACACCATCTATAGGGTTTTCCGGCGCTCCGCCCGGTCCATACACCAATAACTCCGCGAAATTATTAGCCCCGCGCGAGAAGTCGGGCACCCAAACAAGCGATTTTCCCAGGTGTGCGCGGTGAGCGTTGATTCGGGCGATGCGTTCCTTGACGCTTTTCTTCCAATCCTCCATGACTTTGGAAAAGCCTGTCTCCAATCGCTTCTCTTGTTCGGTGGCCTTCCGGGCTAGAGCCAACACTTCCTCGGCGATGATTCGCCCCGGGAAAACCACCTTTTGCGTGCTCTCTTGGCGCTCGGTGGGGTGCAAAGAAATCTCCTTTGGCTTGGCCGGATTCCAAAGCTTCATGTGCCAAGCGTCAAAATAACAGGCGCGTTGGAAATGTGTCCCGATCTTGGCCACATCAGGATGCTTTGAGAAATCAGTCCACCGCTTACCAGCAATCGCATTCTCTGCTTCTTCTTGTGCGTTCTTGGGTTTGTCCTCAGTCGCTTTGCGTTGAACCTTCCAAGGGACATCAGCATAGCCGCGTTTTTGAATCGCAGAGAATAGCGCTTTGTAAAGTTGCCAGTCTTTTAGTGTGTCACCATTCAGCAGCTTGATGCGAAGAAGACAAGAAGTGTAGCACTCTGAATCATCCGCCCCGCCGAATTCTCGTTCCAAGCTGGGGTCGGCTTTGCTTTTCAAAATCCATCGTCCCCCCACCTTCTTGTTTCGCCAACGCACCTTGCCTCGCACATTCTTTTTGACCCGCCGCACTGTGAAGTCCACGTGCTCGACCGTGCGGCTCACGAGTGGCGTCAATCCCGCCGCCATCCAAACCCTGTCAAGCCACTCCTCGCGCCGTGCATGCGCTAGGCGCGTCTGCAACATACGATACCGACTCGCGGGAGTGCCGGACATGGTTGCCGGTCCGCGTCGCCCAAGGTCCGCCGGAATCAGCAGCGATGCTTTGTGGAGAAACTTATTTCCCTGTCTCACGGCTTCGCCGATGGAGGCTTTGCCGAGGTCAAAGGCCCAGACGGTTTCATTCATGGTCGTTCCGCTCCTTTGGGTGGCCGGTAGTGTGACAGACCGGACGCGCCGGTTTCAACCGGAAAACGCAGGAAATCGTGAGGCTTTCGTATAGCAGTTTGCTATACGCGGTGTCCGGGTTGGTTGCGGGTTCCGTGGTTTGTAGGAAGTGCCGCGCCGGTTTTGCAGAAAGCTACCGGGGCTACACCGTCAACAAGCCCGCGCCTTCCACCGGCACGCAAACCGTGATGGCGGGCTGGAGGCCGGCGGGTTCGTAGTAGTGCCGCGCCAGTTGATGCTCCACGTCCGCCACCGCTTCCTTTTGCGCCAGCACCATGATGCAACCGCCAAGTCCTGCGCCGGCCAGTTGAGCGCCGCAAACGCCTTCAACCCGGTTGACCAGATCCACCATCCGGTCAATCTCCGGCGTGCTGCAGGCGTAGCCGCCGGGTCGCGTCCAAAGTTGGGCAAGACCGACGCGCGTGGGCTCCTCGCTGCGAAGGTCCTCCATGAGTGAATTCAGCATCGCGTCTGTCACGCGCCAATCCCGCGGATGCATGCGGCCGTCCGCGCCAAGTTCACTGACGCGGTCGCCGTTGTGGCTGATCCGCATGAACTGCCCGATTCGGGCGATGTCATGGTTTTGCAACAGGTTTGCGAACAACCGGCTGCGCTCGCATTCGGCGATGCCAAACATCGCCACGCTGCGGGGCCAGTAGCCGTCAGGCTCCTGATGCGAAGCAAAGATTTTCTCCAGTTGCGGGCTATGATGCGGCGCCAGCAGTTCGCACAACTGTTGGCGCGTCAGCGGTTCCGGCAGCGTGCTCAGCATCGAGTAAACCTCGCCCACCTTCACGCCGAGCCGCGTCGGGTTCACGTCGCGCAGGTGTTCGAGCAGGTGCGTGTATTGGGGAAAACGATCCTTCAAAAGCAGGAAACCGAGTTCATAAGTGGCCACCTTCTCGTTGAAACGGTTGCGCGCCCCCTCGCTCTTGGCGGCGCGGACATGACTGTTGGCGATCAACAGCGTCAATTCGCGCGGAAAGTCGGAATTACCCTCAAGGCGGAACGGGAAGAAGCCGACATGGGCGACCTTGCCGCGATGGCTGAACCGAATGGCGGCGTGATCGGCCGAGCCGCCGCGGCTGCCGACGAACCACTCGCCTTCGCCGCACAGATCGACAAACTGTTGCGGCGTCAGGTTGAACCGGTTGAGCGCCGCCGCCGCCGCCGCCGTCGCGACCACCACGGCCGAACTGCTGGAAAGGCCCGCGGCCATCGGGATGTTGCCGCTGACGGCGCAATCCATGCCGAGCACCTGGGCGTGGCGGTTGGATTCCTGAAGGCGAAGGACCGCGGCCTTGACGTAGTTGGACCAGTCGCCAGCGCTGTTGAGAACGATCTGCTGGACCTGCTGCGAGTTGATGTAATGCAGCCAGCTTTCCCACGTCAGCCCGCAGAGAAGCTCCGCGATGCGAAATTCCTTGTCAGTGTGCCGATGGCCGTCCGTGTTGGCGAGGCGGACGGTGTCGTCCTGCCGCGCGGCGGCGACGAAGATCACTTCGCGGTTGATGGCCATGACGTTGACGTGGCCGCCACGGTGATCCACGTGACGGCCCATCAGGTTTACCCGGCCCGGCGCGCGCGCGACGACCACTTTGCGGTCCTCGCCGTAGCGCGCGGCGAAAAGCCTTAGCGTGGACAGAATGGCCGAACGCCGCTCGGAAAGACTGGCACTGTCGTCGCCATAAAGCGTCGCCAGATACGAGCGAAGCCTCGGAGGAAACTTCTCAAACAGTTCGATCCACGCCAAAACCGGTTTCAGGACTTTGCGGCTCAGGGGGGCCGCTTCCACCACCGGCTTGTCGGCTTGCGCCGCGAGCCGCCGCCGCAGCACGCTCTCCACTTGCACCAGTTCATCCGGCGAGTTGTAGCTCAGCACGGCGTCGCGGTCCTCGAGAACCACCATCCGCACGCGGTAAAGCGTCCCGCCGTCCGGCCCGCGCATCGTCGCCATGTCGTTGATGGCGTCGGTAAGATAAAACTCGCCCTGGGCGTTGTTGGATTTGAGCCGCGCCAGCGCCTCATACATCGGCTGCGCGCGGAAAAGATAGAGCGAAACGTTGACTGTGGGCGACGCGTCCTCGATTTGCGCCGCCGTGAGCGTCCGCTCGGCCAGCGTCACCGTCCGTCCGGCGGCCTCGATCTGTCGCTTCAATTCCACGGCGGCGACCGGGCCTTTGGGCTCCAGCAGCCTGGCGACCGGACCGAGAAGGCGCTTGAGTTTGGTGGGATTCGACACGACCGAGGAGGCGATTTGCCGCAGTGGCTCCGGCTTGACCGTTCGTTTGCCGCGGATCGCGCTCGCGAGCCGGTCCATGAGTTGGGCGCGCTGGATGTCGGTCAACTCGACGTTGCCGAGAATGGCGCCGTCGGGCGCCTGCACGATGCGGCCCTCGGTGTCGCCGGGCATCTTCCGCACCGTCATGAAAGCCAGGTCGGTTTGGGCGCGCCCAAACGTGTCCAGCAGTTCCGTTATCACGCGCGGCTCGATGATCTTGTCGCCCATCGTGACAAACACCGGCCCGCGGTGACCCATGCGTTGGAGCGCCTCGGCCGCCAGCCGCGCGGCGTGGCCCGTGCCGAGCGGTTCGGCCTGGTAGACAAACATCGCTCCGGGATGCCGCGAGGCGACGGTGGTCATGACCTGCGCGGCCATCGCCCCGACCACCACCACGAAACGCGTGATGCCGGCGGATTCAATGGCGCGCATGTTGCGGAGGATGGCCGGCTCGCCCGCGACATCAAAGCAGACCTTGTGCGTGTTGTGGGACCGCATCCGCGTGCCCTGGCCGGCGGCCAGCACAACACAGACTACTCGGCGCAGTTCATCGTTGCTCATCGCGATTGGCGCTCTTTGTGGGGTTCGAATACAGTCGCAAGCCTAGGTTCCACCGCGTGCCAACTCAAGGTGAAAGCAGCAAGCGTGCCCCACTCTTCACGATTGCTTTTGGTGCGGCGGCGCGTTACGAAATCGTGTCATGAAGAAAATCCAATTGTTCCTGGGTGCGGCGCTGGTTGGGATGTGCGCCGCGGCAACCACCATGCAGGCGGCGGAAGCCGGCCAGCGCGTTTGTTTGTTCGACGGCAAGACGCTCAATGGCTGGACGCTGATCACTTGCGAGGCAACGGTGGAGGACGGCAAGTTGTTCATCAAGGCCGGCAATGGTTTGGTCCAGACCGAGCGCAAATACCGCGACTTTGTTTTTGAGTGCGACTGGAAAGCGCTCAAGCCGGAGAAATGGGACAGCGGCATCTATTTCCGTTATGACCCGATCCCGCCCAAGCGCCCCTGGCCGGTGCGCTATCAGGCCAACATGAGGCAGGGCGACGAGGGCAATGTGGCGGGCTTGAAAGGCGCCAAGAGTGAAGGGCTGTGCAAGGATCACGAGTGGAACCATTTCAAATTGACCGTGCGCGGTGCGCATGCGGAGCTTGAGATCAACGGCAAGCCGGCGTGGAGCGCGGAGGGTGTCGAGGGGCCGGCGGAAAGCTACATCGCCCTGCAGGCCGAGGTGCCCGGCGGCGGCCAGCACTATTTCCGCAACATCTTCATCACCGAGTTGAAGTAGGGGACTCCTTCCCCACTTGGACGTTGCACAAGCAAAGTTGGATAATGGCGTGGGGCCACGTCTGACGATTGGTCGAGCCGGGCTGGATTGGGGAGATGCGTGTGCGCGTCATGCCCTGCTGGTCCGGAACGGTCAGGAGTGTGTCCAAGTTCAGCGTGTGTTTCGTTTTGTTATGGAGAATCAGCGTCGTTGAAACGCTCCCGTCTTTCGCGGTTTCCTCCTTGAGTTCCAGAAAGACATCGGCTTTTCCCTCGTCCGGCTGATAGTGGATGGCGAATACGCCCTTGTAGTCAATTTCGAGGACAATGCCGAATTTCTCACCCACGAATAAATAGACGTTATCTTCAATGACGAACTGCGTCTTGGGGATTTTCTGTTCGTAGTAACGGTCTTTGTCCAGCCGCAACTTGAGTGTGAACGGTTCGCGAAAGACGGTTGCGTCGGCGGTTGTGGGTTTCTTGTCATCCGCCGCGAGAGTGAAGCCGAAAGCCGCAAGCAGAAGGATACAGGATGGGATTTTCATGGCGCTGGTTGCTGTTCGCGGGCTGAAAAATGTGCCGCTCGCGCACGGATGTCAAGCAGACAGCGGGCGGCGCCAAGGGGCAGGCAACCAGCTCGCAGTTGCAACCACGCACACATGAAGCTACTGTTGCGCGCGCTTTTTAAGGATATGAAACCGCACAACTTTTTCAACTCGCTCCAAACTTTCGACGCCGGCTCTGGCCGGAAAGCGTGGTTTTACTCGCTGCCCGCTCTGGAAGCGGCAGGCGTCGGACCGGTCTCGAAGCTGCCCGTCAGCATCCGCATCGTGCTCGAATCCGTCCTGCGCAACGTGGACGGCAGGAAAGTCGCCGAGCGCGACGTGCGCGCCCTTGCCAACTGGAATGCCAGGGCGCCGGCGCCGGAGGAGATTCCGTTCATCGTCGCGCGCATTGTGTTGCAGGACTTCACGGGCGTGCCGCTGCTGGTGGACCTGGCCGCCATGCGCTCGGCGGTCGCCCGGCTCGGCAGGAACCCGAAACTCATCGAGCCGCTCGTGCCGGTGGACTTGGTTGTGGACCACTCGGTGCAGACGGATTTCGCGCGCACGCCGCAGGCGTTGCGGCTGAACATGGAGATGGAGTTCAAGCGCAACCGCGAGCGCTACCAGTTCCTGAAATGGGGCCAGCAGGCGTTCGACACGTTCAAGGTCGTCCCGCCCGGCATCGGCATCATCCACCAGGTCAACCTCGAATACCTCGCGAAGGGCGTGCTCTCGCGGCAATCTGGAATCTCAGATCCCCAATCTCAAGTCCCAAATCTCAAATCTGAAATTTTCTATCCCGACACGCTGGTCGGCACCGATTCACACACGACGATGATCAACGGGTTCGGCATCGTCGGCTGGGGCGTCGGCGGCATCGAGGCGGAGGCGGGCATGCTCGGCCAGCCGGTTTATTTTCTCACGCCTGAAGTCGTTGGCGTTCACATGACGGGCGCGCTCCGCGAAGGCGTGACGGCGACGGACGCCGCGCTGCACGTCACGCAGATGCTCCGCAAGGCGAAGGTCGTCGGCAAGTTCGTCGAGTATTACGGCCCCGGCGCGGCCAGCCTGCCGCTGGCCGACCGCGCCACCATTGCGAACATGGCCCCCGAATACGGCGCAACGATGGGTTTCTTCCCGGTGGACGATGAGACGATTGCCTACATGCGCCAGACTGGCCGCAGCGAGGAGCAGTGCGCGGTGTTTGAGAATTATTTCCGCGCGCAAAAGATGTTCGGCATTCCGCGCAAGGGCGACGTCATCTACAGCGTGGACCTCGACCTCGATCTCGCCGACGTGCAACCCAGCGTTGCCGGCCCGAAACGTCCGCAGGACCGCATCGAGCTGTCCGCGTTGAAAGACGCATTCGTCAACCTCCTGCAAAAACCGGTCGCGGCATCCGGCTACGGCAAATCGCCGCAGGATTTGGGAAAGCGCGTGCCAGTCAGGAGCAGCGACGCGGCTTTCCATGCCGACGCGAGCTATGGCCATCGCAAGCCGTCGGTTTCGGCGAGCGAATCCGAAATGCGCGACGACCATCCCGCACCCGACGCCGCGGCGGAATTGCCGCCGTCGGCGTTCCTGCGCTTCGACGCCGAGATCGGCCACGGCAGCGTGCTCATCGCCGCCATCACCAGTTGCACCAACACCAGCAACCCCAGCGTCATGCTCGCCGCCGGGCTGCTCGCGAAAAAAGCCGTCGAGCGGGGTCTCGTTGTCAATCCCGTCGTCAAGACTTCGCTCGCGCCCGGCTCGCGCGTCGTCACCGATTACCTTGCCAAGACCGGGTTGCAGCCGTATCTGGACAAGCTGGGTTTCAACCTCGTCGGCTACGGCTGCGGCACGTGCATCGGCAACTCCGGCCCGCTCGCGCCCGCCATCGAGGAGGTCGTTACGAAGAACGATCTCGTCGCGGCCAGCGTGCTTTCCGGTAATCGCAACTTCGAGGCGCGCATCCACCAGAATATCAAGGCCAACTTCCTCATGTCACCGCCGCTGGTCGTGGCGTTCGCCCTCGCCGGCCGCGTGGACATTGACATGACGCGCGAGCCGGTCGGCAAGGGCCGCGACGGTTGCGACGTGTTCCTCAAGGACATCTGGCCGACGCTGGCGGAAATCCGCGACGCGATGCAGTCCGCGCTGCGACCGGAAGTGTTCCGCAAATTGTACACCAACTTCGCCGACCAGAATCCGCTCTGGAACGAGGTGCCGTCATCCACCGGCCAGGTCTATGCGTGGGACGCGAAGAGCACCTACATCCAGGAGCCGCCGTTCTTCGTCAACTTCTCGATGCGGCCCGGCGCCATCGCTGAAATCCGCGGCGCGCGTGCGCTCGGCATCTTCGGCGACTCGGTGACCACCGACCACATTTCGCCCGCCGGCTCGATCAAGAAAACGTCGCCCGCCGGCGAGTTCCTGATGGCCAATGGCGTCGCGCCGGAGGACTTCAACAGCTACGGCTCGCGTCGCGGCAACGACCGCGTCATGACACGCGGCACGTTCGCCAACGTCCGCATCAAGAACCTGATGGTTGCCGGCGTCGAGGGCGGTGTCACCAAACACCAGCCCGACGGCAGCGTGATGGCGATTTATGACGCGGCGATGAAATACCAGAAGGAAGGCGTGTCGCTCGTGGTCCTCGCCGGGGCGGAATACGGCACCGGCAGCTCGCGCGACTGGGCCGCCAAGGGTACCAGCCTTCTCGGCGTGCGCGCCGTTGTCGCCACCAGCTTCGAGCGCATCCATCGCAGCAACCTCGTCGGCATGGGCGTGCTGCCGTGCCAGTTCAAGGAGGGCGTCAATGCGCAGACGCTCAAGCTCGACGGCACCGAGACGTTCACCATCCTTGGCCTGGGCGAGAACCTCAAGCCGCGCCAGGACCTGACGCTGGAGATCACACGCGCCAACGGCCAGACCGAGCGTGTGGCGGTGAAGCTGCGGATAGACACGCCCATCGAGGTGGATTACTACCGCCACGGCGGCATCCTGCCCTTCGTGCTGCGCCAGTTGGTGGCGCAAGCTTGAAACAATCGTAGGTCTTGATGAACTGAGGATGTATATTTAACGCAGAGGCGCAGAGAGCACAGAGACATTGCGCGCCTCAGCGTTCTCTGCGACTCTGCGGTGAACTTCGTCACCTCCAGGACACGACGAGCATCTTTTTTTAAACTGTGAAAACACACACACCACATCATCAGTTGCCGGAGCTCGTGGCTGGCGTCATCGCGGCGGCGAGCCGCGCCAAGTCGGCGGACGCCGTGCTTCGCGAGACGTTGCGGACGGCAGGCGGGCTGACGGCGGCGGAGTCGCGCGAGGTCAGTCACACGGTATTTGCCTATTATCGCTGGCTGGGCTGGCTGGACCGGACGCTGCCGGTCGGCAGGCAGGTGGAGCAGGCGATGGAACTGGCGCGGCGTTTCAACGACGCGCCGGAGGGATTCTCCGAGGACGAACTGCTGGCGCGCGCGGTGCCGGCGTGGGCGCGGGAGGAGATCAAGGTCACGCCGGAGTGGGCCGCTGCCATCCAAAGCGAGCCGGTGCTCTGGCTGCGGGCGAAACGAGGGCAGGGGGAGAAGCTGGCGAGGAAACTCGGCGACGGCGCGGTTCATGCGCTCACCGCGGCGGCGGAAATGGGACAGTTTACACTGCCGGATGCGGTGTTTTACGAGGGTGGAAAGGATTTGTTTCGGACGGCGGAGTTTCAGGCGGGGGAATTTGAAATCCAGGACATCGCTTCGCAGGCGGTCGGGCTGCTCTGCGATCCGCAACCGGGCCAGACGTGGTGGGACGCGTGCGCGGGCGAGGGCGGCAAGACGTTGCATCTTTCCGACCTGCTGCAGAACAAGGGCCTCATCTGGGCCAGCGACCGCGCCGAGTGGCGGCTGAAACGGCTCAAGCTGCGCGCGGCGCGGGCGAAGTGTTTCAACCAGCGCGTGGCGTTGTGGGATGGCGGCGAGCGGCTGCCGATGCGGACGAAGTTCGACGGCGTGCTGCTGGACGCGCCGTGCAGCGGCACGGGCACGTGGCAGCGGAATCCCCATGCGCGTTGGACGACGACAGTGGAGGATGTGCGCGAGCTGGCGGAGGTGCAGAAGCGGTTGTTGGCGGCCATCGCGCCCGCCGTGAAGCCGGGCGGCCGGCTTTTTTATTCCGTTTGCACGTTGGCGCGGTCGGAGACGAGCGCGGTGGCGGAGGAGTTTTCCAAGTCCCACCCGGAGTTCACGCCGCTGCCGATGGCCAATTCCTTCCAGCCGTCGCCGTCGCGGTCGGCGCAACTCTGTTTGTGGCCGCAGGACACAGGCGGCAACGGGATGTTCGTGGCGGCGTGGTGGCGCTTGTAGAACGGGCGTCCAGGCCCGTTACTGGACGGATGAGAACATCCGTTCCACCTCAGCGGACGAGCAAGGCATCCACGCGCTTGTCGAACTTCTGCTGAAGCGCGGTCTGGACTTCCCTGTCCTTCTTCGCCTCGAAGATGGCATCAACGGAATCGAACTCGCCGGCCGGTTTCAGCAGGCGTTTGACTTCCTCCGCGTAGATCGCGCGCAGCATCTGGTCCACGGTTTGTTTCTTGGCGTCCGCAGCGGCTTGGAGCTTGGGGCGCTCGCGGAGGCTGACGTTGACATTGGCCGTCAGGCGCTTCCGGTCTTTCGCGTTGAAGGTTACGTGCAGATTCGCGCCTCCGGGAATATCGAGCCACGCTTGCCGCGCCTTGGCGAGTTGCGCGTTGTCGAGCCCGAAGACGCGCAGGATGGTGACCGCCATCAACTGATCGCCATCGGGATTCATGTGGACGCCATCGCTGGTGAGCAATCGGCCGGGCTTGCCGGCAGTGGTACCGGCGGCCTTGATCTGCTTCTGGAACACGGCGTTGAGGTCGGCGAGCAGGCATTTCTTTTCCTTTGCCAGCGCGCGCAGGAAATCATTGAAGACGGCGAGCTTCTTGTTGTTGTCGTTGTCGAGTTCCTCGCCAATGACGGTGGCGGTGAGGAGCATCACCTTGACGCCGGCGGCTTGCGCCCGGTCCACAATGGCGGTGATGTTGGCTTTGTAAGTGCCCTTGGCGGGTTCGCCCGGTCGCAACTCGTATTTGCCGGCGGCGGCCTGGGCGTCGTCGAGCGGCACGCCTTTGTCGCCGTGCCAGACATCGTTGACGCCGCAACTCAGCGTCATCCAGTCGGGCTTTTTGCTCAGCACGTCACGCTCGAGACGTTCGAGCATCTGGTTGGACTTGTGTCCGCCGATGCCAGCGCCAATGCCGACGGCCCTGATGCCGTTGGCTTCCAATCCGGCGATGACGAGCTTGCAGTAACCGCCGGGATTGCCCCATCCGGCGGCAGTGATGGAATCGCCCAGAAAGGCAAGTTTCTGTCCGCTCTGGATGGCGATGTCCGCGGCCGGCGCCGCAGTCACGGTGATAAACGCCAGCGCGGCGAAGAGGGCGACAATGGGAGCAGCGTGGTGGTTCTTCTTCATGGACTCTTTCTGGTTCGGGTTACAGTTTCAGCAGGGCGGCTTCGATGCGGGCGGCGACTTGTTGCGCCAAAGCCTTGTAGCCTTCGGGGGTAAAGTGGACGTTCTTAGGAAGCTGGATCTCCGCGAGACGCGAGGCGGCGAGGGCGTGCAGGTCGTTGATGGCGACACCGTTTTCCTTCATCACCTGTTCCGCAACACGGTTGAATTCGATCTCGGAATCTTTCACGCGGCCGTCGCAGCCTTCCGGCACCGGCGTGGTGGAACACCAGATCAACTTCGCGCCGGTCGCCTTCATTCGCGCGACCAGTTCGCGGAGATTCTTCTCGTAAACCGGCAGCGGCGCGACCTGTTTGCCCTGGTCGGGCGTCACGTATTTGCCTTTTTCATCCAGATACTTGAGGTCATGCAGGCCCCAATTGAAGTGGATCACGTCCCATTTGCCGTCGCCCAGCCAGAGTTGAAGCTTTTTCAATCCGTAGCTGGTGGAACTGCCATTTTCCGGGACGCGGTGGACGTTGGCCTTGCCTTGGAGCAGTTCGCGCACAAGGAGCGTGTAACCCATCGAGATGGAGTCGCCGATCAACAGCACGCGCGGCAGCTTCGGGTCGTCGGTGACGGGCGCGAGCGACGGGTCGGGTTTCCTCGGCTTCGCGGGCGCGGCGGGTTTTGGCGCGTCGGCGGCAGACGCGATGGCGAGGCCAAGAATCAAGGCCGTGATGACGATGGATTGTTTCATGAGATTCCTTCCGATTGCGGCGGAGAGAATGGCTGCGCGGCGGGCCAGGCGCAAGCGTTTCGTTCGGGCGGCTTGGCGCTGGCGCTGACGCCGCCGGGCCGCTACACTCGGCCCGCTGACAAGCGCCATGCTGGAAAAGATCCGCCAAACGATTTTGGAGCGACGGCTGCTCGCGCCCCGCGAGCGCGTGCTGGTCGGCGTGTCGGGCGGGCCGGATTCGCTGGCGCTGCTGGACGCGCTGGCGGCGCTCGCGCCGGAGTTCGGCTGGCGGCTGCACGTCGCCCATTTCAATCACCGGCTCCGCGGCGCGGACAGCGACGGCGACGAGGCGTTCGTGCACGAGACGGCCGGCGGATATGGCCTGCCGTTTTCCGCGGGCGGCGGCGACGTGCGCGCCTTCGCGGCGGAGGCGAAACTGTCCATCGAGGACGCCGCGCGGCGGTCGCGGCACGGTTTTTTTCAGGACACGGCCCGCGCGCTCGGCCTGGAAAAACTGGCGCTCGGCCACAACGCCGACGACCAAGTCGAGACGCTGCTGCAACGGTTGTTGCGCGGCGCGGGCACGCGCGGGTTGGCGGCGATTCATGCGTCGAACCGGCTCGGCGATGTGATCGTGGTGCGTCCGTTGCTCGACGTGTGGAAGACGGAAATCCTCGGCTACATCCGCCAGCGAGGCTTGAAATTTCGCGAGGACTCGAGCAACCGGGACTTGCAATTTCAACGCAACAAAATCCGCCACGAATTGATTCCCGCGCTGGAACGCGACTACAATCCGGCGCTGAAGCCACTGCTGCATCAAACCGCCGAAATGCTTGCCGCCGAAGACGAATGGATGGAGGCGGAAGCCGCGCGCGTGTTCGGGGGCGGAAAGAAGAAGGCGGGACGCGTGACGTTGCAAACCGGGCGATTACTGCGCGAGCACCTTGCCGTCCAGCGGCGGGCTATCTACCGTTGGCTGCTCGACAACGACGTGGGCGCCGCCGTGGATTTCGAGACGGTGGAAACATTGCGGCGGATGGCGGCGAGCGGCCAGCCGGCGCAACTCACGTTGACGGAGGAAGCGCGCGTTTTGTGGACCGAAGACCGGCTGGAAATGGAAAAGTCGGAGGGCGGAAGGCGGAAGGTGGGAAAGGGAGGACTGAAAGCGGAGAGCGAAGGCGCGACGACGTGGCGGCTGAAAGTGCCGGGCGTGACGGAGATTCCGGCGCTGGGCATTGTCGTGGAGGTGGAGTTGGCAATGGGCAGCCGCGTTCCAAAGCCCCGCGCGGTGGCAAATCCAAAATCCAAAATCCAAAATCCAAAATCGTTGGAGGAATGGTTGGACGCCGACGCCATTGGCGGGACGCTCGCCGTGCGAATGTGGCGTCCGGGCGACCGATACCAGCCCATCGGGATGACGACGGCGAAGAAGTTGCAGAACATTTTTGTGGACGAGAAGACTCCGGTGCAACTGCGCCATCGCACCCCTCTCTTTTTGGCGATCAATAGCGAAATTTGCTGGGTCGCCGGCTACCGCATCGGCGAAAAATTCAAAATCACGGCGGCCACGGCGCGCGCCGTGCGGATTTGCATCCGGCCGCAGAAGGACAAGTCCTGACGCGCGTGGCCGCCCGCGTCCTGCCGTTGGCGGACGTCAGGCCGCAACGGATTCCATGGCGTGGAGGGATACCGGTTCGTTTTCAAGCTTGCGCAGTCGCCGGACGAGGAGGTTGAGGAAGGAACCCACGTCGGTCACAACGCCCACCGATTCCACCGAGCCGCGATCGCTTAGCTTGGTGACGACGGCGGGATTGATGTCCACGCAAACCAGACGGACGCCCGCCGGAGTCATGTTGCCGACTCCGATGGAGTGGAGCATGGAGGCGAGCATCAGAATCATGTCCGCGCCCTGGAGCAGGCAGGAATACTGCTCCTGCGCTTCGATCAGATTCATTATGGTATCGGGAAGAGGACCGTCGTCGCGAATGGACCCGGCCAGCGCGAAGGGCACGTCGCGCCGGACGCACTCGTAGAAGATTCCGCTGGTCAGCACGCCTTGTTCGACAGCCTGGCGAATGCCGCCGCAGCGGCGGATGGTGTTGATGGCCCGCAGGTGATGCCGGTGCCCGCCGCGCACAAGAGCGCCCGCGTGCATGTCCACGCCGAGCGAGGTGCCGAGCAGAGCCTGCTCGATGTCATGCGTGGCGATGCCGTTGCCGCCGAGCACGGCCTGGACGTAGCCCTCGCGGATCAGGGTGGCCAGATGTGGGGCGCCGCCGGTGTGGACGACCACCGGCCCGGCGGCTACGACAATCCGGCCGCCTTGTTCGCGAATGCGGCGCATTTCCCACGATATCCGCTCGACGACCAGTTCCACGCGGCGCTCGCTGGAAACCGCCGCGCCCATGAAGGCGAAATCTTTTTCGGCGGAAAAACGGATGCGGGGGTCGCGCCCGCCGGTCTTGCGCACCGCGCGGATGCCCGCGCTGCCGACGACCACCCGGTCGCCCGCCCGGAGATGGCGAAACAGTTTGCAGCGCGCGACCGGCCGGTTGTCTTCGTTGCCGACAACGATGACGGCGTCCATTCGCTGGTTCTGCGCGCGCAGCCATTGGCCGCCCACGCGCACTTCGGTGGCGTAAATAGTCGTGGCGTAAAAATCCTCCGGCGCCACGCCCGGCTGCGTGACCGTCTGGAGTTCCGCGTCGCTCTCTTCGCGCGGCGGGACCACGGCGCCGAGGTCAATCAACCGCGCCATGATCTTATCCAGGGAATCTTCCGAGGGCGCGGAGACCTGGACTTCCGACTCAGAGGTGCTTTGGCGCTGTCTGCCGAGTTGGAAATCGAGAATCCGGAAACTTCCGCCGCCATCCACGACCACGTCCAGCGCGCGGTCGAGCAGACCGGAATCGAGCAGATGTCCCTCGAGCCGCACACGGCGGCCTTGCACCGTGGACGCGGCGCGCGCCGAGCGCGGCGCGGGTTCATCAAGCCGCAACGTGAGGCATTTGGCAGCGCCGCCGGCCTTGAGAAACTCGTCCAATGGCGTCTCCACGACCCGGAAGCCGGCGTTTTCCAGTGTCGCGCGCAACTCCGCGCTGATTTCGTTTGTGAACAGATGGCGGCCCGCGTTCACGGCGTTGCAGGCGAAGCGCATCGCGTCGGATTCCTTCACCGCGATCCGCCTGTCCGCGGGCACCCGTTGCTCGATCACGTGGTTGGAGTAAGCGTCGAAAGCCGGCGGATAATAAAGCAACCATCCGTCGTCGAGCGGGCAGAGGCACGTGTCGAGGTGATAATAACGCTGGTCAATTAACCGCAGCGAAACCACTTCCACGTTCAGAAACTGAGCCAGCAAGGGGTGGGCATCGAGTTCGGTGCGGAGGCCGTAGGCGGCCCACAACCAACCTCTGGCGCGATCCAGCAAAGCGTCGCCGGCACCCTCGAAAGGCAAATCCGCCGGCATCTCGGAAACGTCGAAGCCGCGCGCCCTGAACCACTGCTGGAAGTGCGGCTCTTCGTCGCGCCGCTCACGATGCAGGAAGTGGCTCAGGACGGCCTTGCCGCCGACGATCACGCCCGCGTTGGCGGTGAAAACCATGTCCGGCAGGCCGGGTTGCGGTGGGATCAACTCCACACGGGCGATCTCCTGCAGCCGTGAACACAAAGTGTTCCACTGCTCCCGGGCGATGGATCGGACGGCCTTGCCGACATTGCCCTCCATCCAGGGATTGATGACATAACGCACGTCGTAAAAATCCGGAGGGCACATCAGGATTTGGAGAGGTTCGTTCTTCATGACGTAATCTAGGGTGAAGATGGCCGAAGCGCAAAAACGCTGCCGACACGGGGACTGGCACAGCGCTTTTGCCCTTTTCGCCCTTTTGCTGTCAAAACTCTTTAGAAATGTCCCCTTGTTAACTCACGAGAGAATGTCCCCTTCGTTGCTTGTTGTCTGCGACCCTCTTCAGCCCGGCTGGGGGTGCGGGACGGAG